>ENA-OVGI01000789-OVGI01000789.1-human-gut-metagenome-genome-assembly--contig:-NODE-789-length-19731-cov-13.745528_pt1 | contig 19731 bp, 10 predicted proteins | sample MGYA00237771_ERZ505421 | MGnify/ENA primary metagenome ERZ505421 (study PRJEB26158, sample SAMN06016378) | human gut metagenome | biome: human gut; feature: ankylosing spondylitis patient; material... | reverse complement strand
CCGACCGATGAGCTTGGAAAAAAACGCCGCATGACACAGTTTATTTTACGCCCCCCTTTTATTTATTTAATACCCAGTTTCTTGGCAATATCCTTAGGCAGTGCATCCTTGTGCACAATGATGTTCATTGTTTTATAGCGCACGAAAGCTTTGGAAGCATACCACAGTCCTTTGTACTTTCCGGCTTCACCCCAAGAGTTCTTTACCATATAGTATTCGTTGCCTTCCTGGTCTTTGGCTATACCGTAAATCAGCATACCGTGGTCGTCAGTAGTTTCCCAGTTGTCGTATGCCAGCTGGCGCTCTTCTTGTGTGCACCACTTCTGCGGTTGAGGCTTGCTGTTCAGTTTCTTTTCTTCGGGTTTCATTTTCAGCCAGTGTGCCATGTCCGAACCGCTCAGTTCTTGCACCTTTTCTGCATCGGGCATTACGGCTATACCGTCGCGTGTGAAGCCTTGTTCGCTTACGTCACTACCCCATGCAATGGTGTAACCCTTATTGATAGCGTTGTCAAACACTTCCATCAACTCGTCAATAGGCAAGTTGTAGGAAGAAGCCCAACGCCAGTTGTCTTGTATTTCCAGGACGAACGGCTGGTAGAAGGGATGGTGGGTATAGGAAGTCAGTGAGATATAGTCATCTGCATTCAGTCCGGTAGATTCATAGAAAGACTTCGGAGTATATTCCTTGCCTTTGTAGGTGAACTTCTCGGGACGTTCGCCCAGATAAATATCGTGGATAGCGGTAATGGCTTTCTTCCAGAGCGGGTTCTTGTCTTGGTCTGTTTGCAGGCTGCGGTGTTTTCCCTTGGCAATGGCTGCCACTACGGCATCAGATACGGCTGTCAATTCGGTGTGGTTGCTCAGCGTGTCGCCATACATAACGCCCGGACGCATATCCTCTTCGGGCACCAGACCAAAAGTTTTCATACCATAAATTACATCGTAGAACGAACCGCCTTGTGAGAACGAAACGTCACCATGTGTACGCACTGCCTTGTCGGCACGGTCCAGATAGGTGTTGTGTACGATAAACATTTCAGAAAAGTCGTATTCGCCTTTGCCCATGCGGAGCAGTTCGGATTCGATGAATGCCAGTCCGGAATAGCACCAGCATGTACCGGCACGGTTCTGGTTCTTAACAGAAGTGATAGGATTTTCTTTTACGGTCGTAAAGATGAAACCTTCCTCTTTCGGAGTGTCTTGTGCTATTGTGTTTAAACTTAATAAACCCAATGCAGCCATCAGTATTGATTTCTTCATCATAATTAAAATGTTATAGATTTATTGTTGCAACTGCAAATATAGGTAGAATATCGTAAACAAAAGCTATCTTTGAAGCGTTAATTCCGACACTTATGGAGAAAATAATACGTATCGACGACCATAGCGGTCTTGTTTTGGAGGGCGGCGGTATGCGCGGCGTCTTCACTTGCGGTGTGCTCGACAGCTTTATGGATCGTGGCATTCGCTTTCCCTATACCATCGGCGTCAGTGCCGGAGCCTGCAACGGACTTTCCTATATGTCCGGTCAGCGCGGGCGTGCCAAGTACAGCAATATCGACTTGCTGGAAAAATACAATTACATCGGATTGAAGTATCTGTTGAAGAAGCGGAATATCATGGATTTCGACTTGTTGTTCCAGGAGTTTCCGGAACACATACTTCCCTACGACTACGAGGCATACTTTCATTGTCCCGAACGTTATGTGATGGTAACTACCAACTGCGAGACGGGCGAAGCGAACTATTTTGAGGAGAAGCGGAGTAAAGAGCGCGTCATTGATATTGTGCGTGCTTCGAGCAGTCTGCCGTTTGTCTGTCCCATTACCTACGTGGACAACATCCCTATGCTGGATGGAGGTATTGTGGACAGTATCCCTTTGATGCGTGCCCGTCAGGATGGATTTACCAATAATGTAGTGGTGTTGACGCGCAATCATGGGTACCGTAAGGAAATTCAGGGAACGAAGGTTCCACCTTTTATATATAAGAAATATCCGCTATTGCGTGAAGCCATCAACCGCCGCAGTATTGTCTATAATCAACAGTTGGAGCAGGTGGAACGGATGGAAGCCGCCGGGGAAATCGTTGTGATCCGTCCACAGAAGCCGGTAGTGGTAGACCGCATCGAGCGTGACATCAAGAAGCTGACGGAGCTTTATGAAGAAGGATATCGGTGTGCGGAACAGTTTGTTTTTTGAGAAGTATAGATTTATTTTCCTGAGGTTATTATTGTTTACTAATAGATAAATGGTGAGGCATTAATGACTTTTTTGAGTAAATTGGCATTATATATAAATCCTTAAAATATCTGTATTAAAGAGTCGTGTAGGATTGATTCTAGCACGACTCTTATATTTACTGTTGCATGAGAGGAGTATTATTAATATCCGGGGTTCTGCGTAAGATTTTTATTTAAGTTGAGTACATCGATAGGAATTGGAAATACTGTTGTGTATCCGTTGGCATCGTATACCCAGTCTCCTGCAGAATTGGCATGCGGTACGCCTGGATACTTATCATCTGTAGCCTCAGTGTAGGTACCAAAACGGATTTGATCTTCTCTCCGAACAGGCTCCCACATTAATTCAAGAGCACGTTCATCAAGTAAGTCTTGTAATGTAAGGGTTTCTCTTGGTTGGGCATTCACCCGATTACGAACTTCATTTACCAGTGTAAGTGCTTCTGAAATATTCCCTAGACGATATTGTGCTTCTGCTGCGAGTAGTAGCGCATCCGCATATCGGTATACCACAAAATCTGCATTAGTATAATGAGCCCACATTGTGTTTTTGTCGGTTTTATCAAGCTCCAGTTTTTTTACTCTAGCTCCAGCCCATTTCACTATATATAATCCTTTAGGGTCAGAGTATGAAGTTACGTCATAATCAATACGGGCTTGGAATGGTAAATAGGTTCCATAAGGATTATAAGATTCGGAAACTTGTGAGGCAATTCTTTTTCCGTCAACATACACATCTCCATAGAAAAAGCTCATGTCCCAACGTGGATCTGTTGCTGAATAGTCAGCAGTTTCTGTCGCTTCGTCATAGGTCGCACCAAATATTTTAACAGCTTCTATTGTTGCTATTGGACCGTTCCCACCATTAAATCCCATAGCAGCAGAATGTGCATAATGCAATGAGTACCAATGTAAATTTTGACTAAGGCGGTAAGTGTCTGTATCATTAGGACGAATAAAAATATTTTCAATAGAACCTTCGTTGCCTACAAGGAAATTAGATTTAAAGTTATCAGCTAGTGCATATCCTAATTCTTTAATACGTTGTTTGCAGTATATAACAGTTTCCCAGGCGTTACGTGTAGTTCCTTCAAGAGTGATTGTTATATTCTTTCCGGCATTTGTAATATAGGATTCTACTGCGTTAATTCCTCCAGTGAAGGAGCCATCGTTCCAATCTTCTTTTGAAAAGATTGGTGCATTGATAGCTAGTTTTGCCATCATCATATAACCGACAGCCTTTGTGATACGCCCATAGTATTGGCTGTTTGAATCTGCGGACTTTGCTTCAGGTAGGTGTGGTATGATATCGGTTAATTCATCACGTAAAAAATCATAAACTTGAGTACGATTTGGTTGCTTTACGTCTGCCACTTTGGTATCTGAGGAAACTATAATAGGTACCCTGCCAAAAAGATTTATTGCATGATAATAATAAAATGCTCTACAAGCTCTAATTTCATATTGATAGTCTTTGAGATAATCTTCTCCTCCCTTATCTATCATATCTTGTAAGTCTTCATAAGCAGAATTACATAAACTAATCTGTTTGTAAATGTCATTCCAAGTTGCTAAAAATGCCGCATAAGATGGTGACCAACTGTGTAAGAAAGCATTCTGATGGAAACCGCCATCTACCCAGTCACCTTGACGACCGGGCAACATTGCTAAATCCGATGTGAATTCTGATAAAAAGGAGTAAGGGTATGTACGAAACTCAAAGCAGGTTCCTTGTAATCCCATTCCTGAATATATAGCAGCAACAGAATTGATATATACTAATGTGGGATTACTTAATGCGTCCTCTTTTTGGAATTTGTCATAGGCAACTTCGTCAAGAAAATCAGAACAACTGCTTAGTAATAGTATTGCTATTGTCACTAAACCTAATATTTTTTTCTTCATGGCTTTCTATTTTTATGTTTAGAAACTAAGAATTAACTGAATAGTATATGTTCTATTAATAGGATAGATATTACGAGAATCAACTCCACCTTGAAAACTTGCTGAGTTAATCATTGGAGTTAGTCCGGAATAACCAGTAATGGTAGCTACATTATTACATGAAAGTGCTATGCGAGCATTGGAAAAGACTTTGAATACTTTGGTGGGAATGTTGTATCCCAATGTTATATATTCAATGTTTACATAATCTCCTTTTTCAAGCCAATATGAAGTATGTACAATATCATAGATACCTAAGTCAGGGGCTGTCTTAAGTACATTATATGAAGGAAATAAGTTTAAGTTATTATAATTAAGATGGGTTGCGTTATAAATTTTATGTCCAAATGCGCCATTGAATTGGACAGACAGGTCGAATTGCTTATATCGTAACTGTGCATTAAGATTCATGTTGACTTTTGGTACAACTTGACCAAGTATCTCTCTATCTCCAGAATCTGAGTGGTCAATGGTTCCATCACCGTCTAGATCTTTAAATTTATATGTTTTCTTTCCATCTGAAGCTTGATTGAAGCCATCGTGTACTGGTAAACGGAAAATACCAACGGGATAACCTTCTGCCATATAAGTAACAGCTGTGTTTGCGGTAAGCCCTGAACCACCTGCACTTGATACTACTACCCAGTCTGTGGTAGTTAATGCTTCACCATTATATGCTCCTGAAAGTGATATTAATTTATTTTTTAAGAATGATACATTACCTGATAAATTGAGTCCCCATTTTTTATTTTTGATTACTTCTCCTGAAATGGAAAATTCAAATCCTTTATTAACCATTTCTCCCATATTGGCAAGTAAGGTGGGGTATGTAAATGGCGGAACAGATACATTATATGTATACAGTAAATCTTTAGTTGTTGAATGGAAGTAATCCATCGTTCCACGTAAACGACCATTGAACATTGTAAAGTCCAATCCAATATCAAAAGTATATTTTGTTTCCCATTTTAAATCGGGATTAGCATTGGAAGCTACAGCATAAGTTACTACTGACTGATTGTTGTAAGATGAAATTCCATTTGGAGATAAGACTTGTAAAGAGTTGAGTGGTGAAATAGCATCTTGATTACCTGTAACTCCATAACCGGCACGTAGTTTAAGTGTAGAAAATATTTTTTGCTTTTTCATGAATTCTTCATTACTGATAATCCATGCGGCAGATGCGGAAGGGAAAAATCCCCATTTATGGTTAGCTCCAAGTTTAGATGAACCATCTGTACGTGCATTCACTGTTATTACATATTTATTGTCAAACATGTAGTTGAGGCGTGCCATATAAGATAAAAGTGTGTTCTTTTGAGCCCCTGATGATGCATTTCCATAACTTAATAGGGCACCGGCTGCAAGATTATTATATTTAAAGTAGTTGGTATCAAACCCTTCTGTATATACAGAACTATTGAATGTATAGTAGGATTGACCTTCTACTAGAGCTAAAGCATTAATTGCATGTTTGTTAAATTCTTTTGAGTAATTTGCTTGTATATTACCCATCCAATCTTTGCCATGTCGATTGCTGACCTGAGCACGTCCACGATTACCTCTATAAGCATATACATCATTGGGGTAATATGCTTTATTATTTGCGTTTACATACATAAATGAGCCAAAAGCGCTTAATGATAATCCATCGATTATCTTATATGTTGCTCTTGCACTGGCATTAATGCGTGTGCTTTCATTTTTCAAATCGTATTCCATTATTTCTCCTGGATGTACAACCATTGATGAAACATTGTTGTCAATGTCCCATATACCAGTTTCTGGATTTCTTTCAGATGGATATGTTGGATTATAAACGGCAGCGCTTGACCAAACATTGGAACCTGGCTTGGATTCACGGTAAATAGCAGATAAATTAAATTCAAGACTCAATTTATTATTTAGACCATGTAAGTTTGAGTTGAAACGTCCGTAATACGTGGTATTACCAGTATTACGTACTGATCCGGTTCTGTCATTTATACCAAATGTGGCACGCATGCTTCCTTTTTTTGTTGCTTGTGTAAGAGAGACTGTATGATTATTTTGGGTATATACAGAATTTTGTACCCAATCCATCCAGTTGGTACTTGCACCTAAATCTTTTCCTACTCCAGAAAATAAAGTTTGATTGACATGCCTCCATTCGTCAGGTGATAACATTTGTAATTGTTTATATGCATGGCTGATACCGAATTGGCCATTATATGTGATATTGGAAACTCCTTCTTTTCCTTTAGCTGTAGTTACAACAATTACGCCTGCTGCACCGCGTGAACCATATTGGGCTGTTTCAGAAGCGTCTTTTAAAACTGTAACTTCTTCAATATCTTGGGCTGCAATTGTATTTAACATCTCTAGGGATCCGAAGACTCCATCTATGATTACTAATGGATCATTACCTCCTGATAAAGAAGATGTTCCACGAATGCGGACAGTCGGTTCAGCATTAACATTCCCACCGTCTTGAGAAATAACCATACCAGGAACTTTGCCTCTGATGGCATCAATAGGAGTAGCAATATAACCAAGATTCATATCTTTTGCCGTAACACGATCTACTGCTCCTGATACAGATCGTTTATTACCGACAGCATAACCGATAACTACTACTTCATCCAGAGCTTTACTGTCTTCCACGAGGGTTATATTAATTTTTTTTCTACCAGCGATAGCTACTTCTTGGGTTATGCAACCTACGTAAGAAAAAACAAGAGTAGCATCACTGTTTGTGTTGATTGTGTAATTTCCATTAAGGTCGGTGATAACTCCTTGGGTGGTTCCCTTAACTAATATGCTAACACCTATAATAGGCTCATCATCTGTTCCAATAACAGTTCCTGTCACACTGATTTGTTGAGCTAATATGGAATTGGAATAAAGTATGAATAAAAATGTTATCCATATGAATTTTTGGGTAAATATATGTGTTTTCATAATCACATTTTCTAGTTAATCAAAAGTTTGTTATGTGGGCTGTCCTTTTTATAAGGATAGCCCAGCTTTTTTTAATGAGTGGCTTCATTGATTAAATCAAGTAGTCCATTGACAATGGCGCTTTCTGCATATCCGGGTTTTAATCTGGAAGAAAGTACTTCAAATGTCTGAAAACCATAAGCTGCATCATTAGGTATATATCCAGAACGTGCTGTTCCATTTGTTATTGTTGCCATCATTGTGCGTGTATATGGAGATTCATTTTTCAATCTGACTGCTATATAATTAAATATTTCTGCATTAACAGATGTAATAGGTATATTGTCTAGCATAATTAGACCGAGACGGAGCTCAATCGGGTCTGCATCTTCATATTTGCCTTCGTAGCCAGCTCTTCCTTTATTTAATCGGTTACGTCCTGGACAAGTTATAATTTTGCTTCCCGTATTAATTGGAATAACTGTTTCATAACGTTTGATATTACGCATAACATGTTGAACTTCTTCTCCTAACATTTGCCCCATAGATATGATGATATCTTTCTGTTGTTGCATTAGTTTTGCTACTTGAGGGTTGTTCCGGTCAAGCCCTGTGCCTCCTGGAGGCATTGCATTTGAGATATCTTCGCCTCTTTTTGCATATTCCTTAATACGGATATCTCGTAACTCATACGTCTGATTGAAGTAAATCGGGTTTTGGTCACCACTGGCTCCGGTTGACCATACTGCTATTATTTCATTATCAAAAGTGTCTTCTATGTATTTGGAAGTTGTTCCTGGTACATCTCCACTAATCATATCCAACTGCCCTGCTGCAACAGCATGCATTGCGTAATTATAATATACTGCGATGGGTTTGTTATCCATTGTTTTGAAACAGATGACTGCAACTGTTTTATCTGATATCCCTTCATAGTTGGGGCCTTCCCACCAGCCGTGACGTTCTTGATCAAAAATATTGCGATTGATATTGATATATGAAACTCCACTACCATATCCTATTTGGGCAGGTTGTAGTTTGGATGTGGCTTCTTTAATGGAAGAGAATATTTTTTCATTCAAGACTTCTGGTTTTAAACGTGCTCCACTATGTGTATGTGACGCTGTAATCATTATATTATTTTGGGGTATTCCAATTTCCGTCTCAACCCGTTCTGTTATAGTCTTCCATTGAGCATCACTGATACCACCTATATCTACTGTAACCAATGCTGCTTTCGTATGATTATTATCAATTACAATAGCTCGGCTATGAATATGGTCAAGGATACCGAAAGAATTCGGTGGTAATTCATCTTGATTAGGAGTAATGTCCACTTTTGCAGCTCCAACCCTTAATGTTCCTTTGGGACCGTTTTGCGCATAAGTAGGACTTACAAGCATTATGGAAAAAAGCATTATAGCTAATCCATACATTTTTTTTGCTTTACATGTTTTCATGGTCTTAATAATTTGAGTTTAACTTAATATATTATTTATTTTATAACAATGGCAAATATAGCGCTAAGAAAATGAAATGCTTGTCAAATATGTTTCAAAAACTATGAATTTTGTTACCTCAGCATTGTTCTACAATACTGAGGTAACATTTGTTATAGTAGTTGCAACATTAATTATGTCCAGGCTTCTTTTTTTGTTGTTTCTTTGCAAAACCTTATTAATATAATACCATTAAACATGAAACATTTATTAACACAGTGGCAGATGGCAGTAAAATGGAGTATAGCATTATTCGCAAGTTTGTGCTGTTTACTCTTTTGGGGTTGTAAACAAGCTACTCATTTTCAGATGCAATTGGAGCATATGAATGAGTTGGAAAGTATTATTTATGTGGAAGGACAAGCAAAAATATTGCTTCTTCCAATTCAAGAGTCTGCAGATGAATCTCTTTTGCAAATAGAGAGTGGGGACGGGAATAAAATTATGCAGACTTTAGACGTACATATGGCAGTTGACAGTATAGATTATTTTGTTCCTCTTGATTTAGATAATTATCGGCAGGGTAGTGGAGAGACTATTATGATTCGTATGAAAGGACTCTATAATAATGCTGTTACGTGGGATGCTATAGAGCTGGTTGATACTTTTGATACTACTAACCGTGAAACTTTTCGTCCAATTTACCATCACACACCTTTGTATGGTTGGATGAATGATGCCAATGGATTGGTCTATAAGGATGGAGAATATCATCTTTATTTTCAATATAATCCTTATGGCTCTGTTTGGGGGAATATGCATTGGGGACACTCAGTCAGTAAAGATTTGATGCATTGGGAGCATAAAGCACCGGTGATTGCTCGTGATTCTCTGGGACATATATTTTCAGGTAGTTCTGTTGTAGATGTAGAGAATACAGCTGGTTATGGTGCAGGAGCTATTATTGCTTTTTATACTTCTGCAAGTGAAAAAAATGGGCAAATTCAGTGTATGGCTTACAGTAAAGATAATGGGTATACTTATACTAAATATGAAAAGAACCCTATTCTGACTCCTTTTGATGGGATAAAAGATTTTCGTGATCCCAAGGTCTTTTGGTATAATCCTGAAAAGAAATGGATTATGATTGTTTCTGCTGATAAAGAAATGCGCTTTTATGCTTCGTACAATTTAAAGGATTGGACATATCTTAGTGCGTGGGGAGAAGGATATGGTGTGCAACCTCGTCAATTTGAATGCCCAGACATGGTCCAATTACCAGTTAATGGTAATAAGGATTATATGAAATGGGTTATGATTGTCAATGTAAATCCTGGTTGCTATTTTGGGGGAAGTGCTACGCAATATTTTGTAGGCAATTTTGATGGGACGAAGTTTGTCTGTGATAGTCCTAAAGAGACAGTAAAATGGCTGGATTGGGGAAAGGACCATTATGCAACAGTTTGTTTCTCAAATACTTGTGATAGGGTTGTTGCAATACCTTGGATGAGTAATTGGCAGTATGCAAACATCGTTCCTACAAAACAGTTTCGTAGTGCTAATGCCTTGCCTCGTGAGTTAGGGTTGTATGAACAAGATGGTGAATTTTATGTATCAATAACTCCAGTAAAGGAAGTACGTGATATACGTAAAGAAGTGAGGGAGATATCTACATTTATGGTTGATACCGAGTATCATGTGGATACATTGTTGAATGAGAATAGTGGGGCCTATGAAATTGAAATGCAGTTTGTCAATGGTACAGCAAATATAATGGGGGTTAAACTATTTAATGAAAAAGGTGAAGAGGTTGATATTTACTTAGATTTATTAGAAAGTAGATTAGTAATGGATCGCACGAAGAGTGGTATTGTTGATTTTGGTCGTAATAGTCAATCTCATATACTTGAAACCCATGATAAACGTATGAAAACTTCGATTAATTATATCGATGATTTTGCTCTTGCTACTTGGGGGCCTATAGTAAAAACAATGAGCCATACTTTAAATATATTTGTTGATAAGTGTTCTGTTGAGATTTTCCTTGATGGTGGTAAGGTAGCTATGACTAATTTGGTTTTCCCTAATGAGCCATATAATCGTATGAGTTGTTATGCAAAAGGTGGAAGCTACAAAGTGAATAATTGCAGAATTTACAGATTAGGATTTTAAAAAATAGGATATAATTATGCAAAAAACGAATTCCTTGGCAAAGCTCTTTCCGGTCATGCTTTGCTTCTTCGCCATGGGCTTTGTGGATTTGGTGGGCATCGCCTCCAACTACGTGAAGGCCGACTTGAACCTGACCGACTCGCAAGCTAACATATTCCCGTCTCTGGTGTTCTTCTGGTTCCTCATCTTCTCCGTACCTACGGGTATGCTGATGAACCGCATCGGACGTAAGAAGACGGTGCTTCTCAGTCTTGTCATCACGTTTGCCTCTTTGCTTCTCCCGGTTTTCGGAGACGGTTACGTGCTGATGCTGCTCTCGTTCTCATTGCTGGGCATCGGTAATGCGCTGATGCAAACGTCGCTCAACCCGTTGCTTTCCAACATCGTAAGCGGCGAGCGGTTGGCAAGTTCGCTCACCTTCGGACAGTTTGTAAAAGCCATTGCTTCGTTTCTGGCTCCATACATCGCCATGTGGGGAGCTACGCAGGCCATTCCGTCTCTGGGCATGGGCTGGAGGGTGCTGTTCCCGGTCTATATGGTCATTGCGGTGATTGCCATTCTCTGGCTGAGCGGTACTTCCATCCGCGAGGAAAAGGAAGAGGGACGCCCTTCCACCTTCGGGGAGTGCCTCGCCCTGCTGGGCAAGCCGTTTATCTTTCTCTGCTTCCTGGGCATCATGTGTCATGTGGGCATTGATGTAGGTACGAATACCACAGCGCCCAAAATCCTGATGGAGCGTCTGGGCATGACGCTGGCCGATGCCGGCTTTGCCACCAGCCTTTACTTCATCTTCCGCACGGCGGGTTGCTTTCTCGGCGCCTTCATTCTTCAGAAGATGGCTCCCCGAACCTTCTTCGGCATCAGCGTGTTATGTATGTTGGCTGCGATGGTAGGGTTGTTCGTTTTCCATGAAAAGACAATGATATACATTTGCATTGCCCTTATCGGTTTCGGCAATTCGAACATCTTTCCGGTTATCTTCTCTCAGGCGTTGCTTGCTATGCCACAAAAGAAGAACGAGGTTTCCGGCTTGATGATCATGGGGCTCTTCGGCGGTACGGTATTTCCGATAGCAATGGGCTTGGCAAGTGATGCTGTAGGACAAAGCGGTGCCGTGGCTGTGATGACGGTAGGGGTAGTGTACTTGTTCTTCTATATGCTGCGTATGAAGCGGTAATCTTTGTTCGCAGGCTGCGGACACATATCCCAAGGCTGCGGATATCTGTCCCAAGGTTGCGGATGTCTATCCCAAGCCTTGGGATAGAGATAATCCTTAGTTCTTAGAGACTTTTTAATAGATAATTGGCAACTTTTCATTCTATAGTTAGGAACTTTTTTATTAGGTTTGCAGCGGGTAGGACATTGAGTTTGCCGTGAATAAAATATATCATTCATTAAACAATATAATATTATGAATAAGATAATAGTAGGTATGGGCGAGGCTCTGTGGGACTGCCTCCCCGAAGGAAAGAAGATAGGCGGTGCTCCGGCAAACTTTGCTTACCATGCATCGCAGTTTGGTTTCGACAGCCGTGTGGTCAGTGCCGTAGGTGCCGATGCGGATGGGGACGAGATTCTGGATGTGTTCGCCCGGAAGGGGCTGCGCACGCAGATTGAGCGCGTGCCTTACCCCACGGGAACGGTGCAGGTGACGCTCGATGCCGTGGGCGTGCCGTGCTATGAGATAAAAGAAGGCGTGGCCTGGGACAACATTCCCTTTACCGACGAACTGAAGCGTCTGGCACTGAACACGCGTGCCGTATGTTTCGGCTCTTTGGCGCAACGCAGTGAAACAAGCCGCATCACCATCAACCGCTTTCTCGACACGATGCCCGATGCGGAGGGACAACTGAAGATATTCGACATCAATCTCCGCCAAGGGTTCTATACCAAAGAGATACTCTGCGAATCCATGCGCCGCTGCAACATCCTCAAGATAAACGATGAGGAGCTGGTGACCATCAGCCGTATTTTCGGCTACCCGGGCATCGACTTGCAGGACAAATGCTGGATTCTGCTGGCCAAGTATAACCTGAAGATGCTTATCTTGACTTGTGGAACGAACGGCAGCTATGTGTTCACTCCGGGAGTGGTTTCCTTCCAGGAGACGCCCAAGGTACCGGTGGCGGACACCGTTGGAGCCGGTGACTCGTTCACGGCAGCCTTCACCGCTGCCATTCTCAGCGGGAAGCAGGTGCCCGATGCCCATAAACTGGCGGTGGAAGTCTCTGCCTATGTATGTACCCAGAGCGGTGCCATGCCGGAATTGCCGGACGCCTTGAAAGAAAGGCTGGCATAGATTTTTCTTATTCTTTTCACATTTTTCGCTATCTTTGCTCATCTGCAATCTTAAATCAGAGGAAAGTGAAGATGAGACAGCATAACCTTCGGATTTTATTCTTTTTGCTCGTGCTTTGGGGAGTGGCGGTTGCCTGCTCCCGGCGCGAGGCACGTTTCCGTATCGGCGTTTCCCAATGTAGCGAGGATGAATGGCGGCGCCAGATGAACAGTGAGATACTCCGTGAAGCCCATTTCTACGAGGATGTGGAGGTGGACATCCGTACTGCTGTCGACGATAATGACCGTCAGGCAAAAGACATTCGTGAGCTGATAGCCGAAGGGGTGGATCTGCTGATTGTGGCCCCTAATGAAGCCACTCCGATAACTCCGGTTGTGGAGGAGGCATACAACCGGGGCATTCCGGTGATTGTAGTGGACCGTAAAATCCTTTCGGACAAATACACGGCCTACGTTGGTGCAGACAACTACGAGATAGGGAAAGCTGTGGGAGAGTATGTGGCCAATGTGCTGCACGAGCAGGGAGATGTGGTGGAAATCTCGGGTTTGGTGGGCTCCACACCTGCCGTAGACCGCCATCAGGGATTTGTGAAGGCTATATCCGCTTATCCCGGTATCCGGTTGCTGGCCGTTGAAGACGGTGCCTGGTTGCAACTCAAGGCCGGAGAGAAAATGGATACCCTGCTGAGCCGCTTTCCGCATATCGACCTGGTGTATGCTCAGAATGACCGTATGGCGGCCGGAGCCTATGCTGCCGCTGCCCGAGAGGGGCGGGAAAAGGATATGCGGTTCATCGGCATAGACGCCCTGTCCGGCAAAGACTATGGAGTGGAGAAAGTGCTTGCCGGCGAACTGGATGCCACGTTTATATATCCTACCGGTGGCGACCGCGTGATGCAGATTGCCATGGATATCCTGAACAAGCGTGATTTCCCCCGTGAAACTATCCTGGGCACTTCCGTCGTCGACCGCGACAATGCTCTCATCATGAAGATGCAGACCGCCCACATCGGCACCCTGGATGGAAAGATAGAAACCCTGAACGGAAAGATAAACCAGTATTTGGCCAGTTATGCCACGCAGCAGGTTGTCTTGTACGGCAGTCTGTCTGCCCTATTGTTGCTGGTCGGTTTGTTGGTGGCTGTCTACCTCTCCTTGCGTGCCAAGAACCGGTTGAACCGTGAGCTGTCCATGCAGAAAAAGAAACTGGAAGAACAGAAAACTCAGTTGATACAGCAGAAGGAACTGTTGGAAGTGCAGAAGTCGCAGTTGGAACAGCTTTCCCATGAACTGGAGGAGGCTACGCACGCCAAGCTGGTGTTCTTCACGAATATTTCACACGATTTCCGTACTCCGCTGACGCTGATAGCCGATCCCATAGAGCAGCTTCTTGCCAACCGCACCCTCGACGGACAGCCGCGCCAGCTCCTCGAGCTGATGAAAAAGAATGTGCATATCCTGCTTCGCCTGGTCAACCAGATACTTGATTTCCGGAAGGTGGAGAACGGGCGCATGGAGCTCCATCTCGAACCTTTTGATTTGCTCGACAGCTTCCGGGGCTGGAACGACTCTTTCCGCATGGCGTTGCTGAAGAAACATATTGCTTTCAGCTTTGAGGCATCTTCCGATACGGACTTCCGGATGATGGCAGATGCGGAGAAGATGGAGCGCATTTACTTCAATCTCTTCTCCAATGCCGTGAAGTATACGCCGGAGAACGGGAAAATCACCGTACGGTTGTTAAAGTCGGAACAGAACTACAGTCTGTCCGTCTTCAATTCCGGCAGCTACATTTCTTCGACCGATGTGGAAGCCATCTTCGAGCGCTTCTATCAAGTGGACGGGCATCAAGCCGGTACCGGTATCGGACTGGCGCTGGTACGTGCCTTTGTAGAGATGCATGGCGGTAACATTACGGCACGCAGTGACGAGAAAGGCACTACTTTCATCGTTACTTTCCCGCAGCAGGATGTTTCGCAGTACCATCCCACCATAGTGACGTTGCCTGCCGAAGAGAAGGACGTGTCGTCCACCCTGATAGATACGGAAGTGAAGGCATGCGAAGAGGTGGTTGAGGCTGATTGTCCTACTGTGCTGGTAATTGACGATAATGCGGATATTCGCAACTATGTGAAGTCTCTTCTGTCGAACGAGTTCCGTGTATTGGATGCTGCGGACGGGACAGAGGGTATCCGGCTGGCCATGAAGTATGTGCCGGATGTGATTATCTCCGATGTAATGATGCCCGGTATGGATGGTGTGGAATGCTGCCGCCGCTTGAAGGGGGAGTTACAGACATGCCATATCCCGGTGATTCTGCTGACGGCCTGCTCGCTGGACGAACAGCGTATCCAGGGCTATGATGGCGGTGCCGATTCTTATATTTCCAAACCATTCAATTCGCAGTTGCTCTTGTCTCGTGTCCGCAATCTCATTGCAAACCGCCGTCAGTTGAGGCAGTTCTTCGGAGATAACCAGACTATTGAGAAGGAAACCATCAGTGATTTGGATAAGGGTTTCGTCTCCCGCTTCAAATCGCTTGTCGAGGAGAGAATGAAAGATGCGGAACTCAATGTGGAGGATTTGGGACGGAATATGGGTATGAGCCGTGTGCAGCTTTACCGTAAGCTGAAATCGCTGACCAACTATTCGCCGAATGAGCTGCTGCGCCAGATGAGGTTGAAAAAGGCTGCCTCACTGCTTGCCTCCTCTGACATGACGGTAGCGGAGATTGCCTATGAAGTGGGCTTTTCGTCACCTTCCTATTTCACGAAATGCTATAAGGAACAGTTTGGGGAGAGTCCTACCGAGTTTCTGAAAAGAAGGGGATAGCTGTTGTCTATCCCCCTTGTTCTTAATACACGTCTGTTTACTTCTGTAAATGATACTGGAACTTATTTCAGTATTTGAGGCAGGTTTTCCCTTCCCCAGAAGTAGTAAACACAGATTCCAATCCAGCTTGTGAGCAGGATGATAATTGCAACTAATAGTTTCTTCACGCCGTCTACCGGCCACTTCATGATTTCAAGTACGGCTTTGACACACAGAACCACACCGATAATCCAAATGATAAATCCAATCATAACCTGTGATATTTAGTATTGTTAATTAAAAACAAATAGAGACTACGCCTTATTCAGGAGCAGCCTCTATTCTTTATTTAGTAATCGGAATTACTCTGTAACTTCAGCGCCCCAATTTTCTTTGGAAAGACGCTTGTAGCTATTGTAACGCCATTTAGCGTTTTCTTCAGCAGCCTTGAACAGCTCGTCGGCCTCCTGCGGATATTGCTTCATTACGGATGCGTAACGAACTTCACCCTTCAGGAAGTCTTGGAATCCGCTCCAATCCGGTTCCTTGCTATCCAGCGTGAACGGATTCTTGCCTTCAGCCTCCAGAGCCGGGTTGTAACGCCACAAGTGCCAGTAACCGCACTTAACGGCCTTTTCTTCCTCTGCCTGGCTCTTGCCCATACCTGCCTTCAGACCGTGGTTGATACACGGAGCGTAAGCGATGATGAGTGACGGACCGGGATATGCTTCTGCTTCACGGATAGCCTTCAGGGTCTGAGCCTGGTCGGCACCCATAGCGATTTGGGCAACGTATACGTAACCGTAAGTAGTAGCCATCAGACCGAGGTCTTTCTTGCGTACACGCTTACCGGCAGCGGCAAACTTGGCGATAGCGCCTACCGGAGTAGCCTTGGAAGACTGACCGCCTGTGTTGGAGTAAACCTCAGTATCCAGTACGAGGATGTTGACATCCTTACCGCTTGCGATTACATGGTCGAGACCACCGTAACCGATGTCGTAAGAAGCACCGTCACCACCGATAATCCACTGGCTGCGTTTTACCAGGTATTGAGACAGACTGGCGATAGTCTTGCAGCTGTCGCACTTGTCTTTGGCAGCTTCTACCATCGGAATAATCTTTTCAGCCAGTTCCTTGCTCTTGTCTGCATCGTACATGTTTTCAATCCAAGCCTGGAATACTTCTTTGTATTCGGCCGGAGTTCCTTCTGCTGCGATGGCATCTTCCATAGCCTTCACGATACGTGCGCGCATCTTTTCGTTGGCAAGCTCCATACCCAGACCGAATTCGCAGAAGTCCTCGAACAATGAGTTTGCCCAAGCAGGACCGTGACCTTTTTCGTTCTTGGTATAAGGAGTAGAAGGTACTGAACCGGAGTAGATGGAAGAACATCCTGTTGCGTTGGCTACCATTTCGCGGTCACCGAACAACTGGGAAATCAGCTTCACATACGGAGTTTCACCACAACCGGAGCAAGCGCCTGAGAACTCGAACAACGGAGTGGCGAACTGAGAGTTCTTCACGTTGGCCTTGATGTCAACCAAGTGTTGTTTGCTCTTCACGTTTTCAGCACAGTAAGTCCAGTTGGCAGCTTCCGGCAATTGGCTTTCGAGGTGCTTCATAGTCAGAGCCTTGCCACCCTTCTTCGGGTTACCCGGACAGACATCGGCACAGTTGCCACAACCCAGACAGTCGAGAACGTCTACCTGAATACGGAATGTCATACCGTCGAATGCTTTACCTACAGCCTTCAGTTGAGTGAAGTTGGCACCCTTCTGCTCTTCAGCATCGAGTACGAACGGACGGATGGAAGCGTGAGGACAAACGTATGCACACTTGTTACACTGGATACAGTTTTCAGCGTTCCATTCGGGAACGAATGCAGCTACACCACGTTTCTCATATTTGGCAGTACCTTGTTCCCAAGTACCGTCTTCGATACCCTTGAATGCAGATACCGGCAATAAGTCACCGTCTTGTGCGTTGATAGGACGAACCACTTCGTTGATGAATGCAGGGTCGTTGTTTTCAGCCTTGGCGTCGTCTGCCAGATTGGCCCAAGCCGGGTCAACGGTCAGCTGCTTGTATTCGCCGCCACGGTCAACAGCTGCATAGTTCTTGTTGACAACATCTTCACCCTTCTTGCCGTAAGACTTAACGATGAACTTCTTCATCTGCTCTACAGCCAGGTCAACCGGAATAACGCCGGTGATACGGAAGAATGCGGATTGCAGGATGGTGTTGGTACGGTTGCCCAAACCGATTTCTTGTGCAATCTGGGTTGCATTGATATAGTAAACAGTGATATTGTTTTGTGCAAAGTACTTCTTCACCTTGTTAGGCAGGTTCTTGGCCAGCTCTTCGCCTTCCCAGATGGTGTTCAGCAAGAAAGAGCCGTTCTTACGCAAGCCGCGGGTTACGTCGTACATGTGCAGGTAAGCCTGAACGTGGCAAGCCACGAAGTTAGGCGTATTTACCAGGTATGTAGAGCGGATAGGAGTGTCACCGAAACGCAGGTGCGAGCAAGTGAAACCGCCTGATTTCTTGGAGTCGTAAGAGAAATAGGCCTGGCAGTGCTTGTCGGTGTTGTCACCGATAATCTTTACGGAGTTCTTGTTGGCACCTACTGTACCGTCAGCGCCCAAACCGTAAAATTTGGCTTCGAACATACCTTCGCCGCCCAATGCGATTTCTTCTTCCTGGGGCAGAGAAGTGAAGGTAACGTCGTCCACGATACCGATAGTGAAGTGGTTCTTCGGCATCGGCATAGCCAGATTCTTGTAAACGGCGAGGATTTGAGCAGGAGTAGTATCCTTGGAACCCAAACCATAACGGCCGCCTACGATAACCGGAGCATTCTCTGCACCGTAGAAACAGTCTTTTACGTCGAGGTACAACGGTTCGCCGTTAGCACCCGGTTCTTTCGTACGGTCCAGTACGGCAATCTTCTTGGCAGTCTTGGGAACGGCGGCAAGGAAGTGCTTGGCAGAGAACGGACGATACAAGTGAACGGCAACCAAACCAACCTTTTCGCCATTGGCAACGAGGTGGTCGATAGCTTCGCGGGCAGCTTCCGTTACAGAACCCATGGCGATGATAACGCGTTCTGCATCTTCTGCACCGTAGTAATCGAACAAACCATACTTGCGGCCTGTGATTTTGGAAATCTCGTTCATGTATTCCTCAACGATAGCCGGAACTGCTTCATAGTAGTTGTTGCAAGATTCACGGTGTTGGAAGAAGTGGTCAGGATTTTCGGCCATACCACGGGCAACCGGGTTCATCGGGTTCAATGCACGTGCGCGGAATTCAGCCAAAGCTTCCTGGTCGATAAGCGGAGCGAGGTCTTCGTTCTCCAACATTTCAATCTTCTGGATTTCGTGAGAAGTACGGAAGCCGTCGAAGAAGTTCATAAACGGAACACGGGCCTTGATGGTGGCTAGGTGGGCAACACCTGCCAAGTCCATAACTTCTTGTACAGAACCTTCGGCCAACATGGCAAAACCAGTCTGGCGTGCAGACATAACGTCCTGGTGGTCACCGAAGATACACAGTGCATGGCTTGCCAATGTACGTGCTGATACGTGGAATACACAAGGCAGGAATTCACCGGCAATCTTGTACATGTTCGGGATCATCAGCAACAGACCTTGTGAAGCTGTGTAAGTAGTAGTCAGCGCACCGGCTTGCAGAGAGCCGTGGACGGCACCTGCAGCACCACCTTCTGACTGCATTTCCTGTACCAATACTGTTTCGCCGAAGATGTTCTTGCGACCTGCGGCAGCCCATTCGTCTACGTATTCAGCCATCGTAGAAGAGGGGGTGATGGGGTAGATGGCAGCTACTTCGGAGAACATATACGAGATATGTGCAGCAGCCTGGTTACCATCACAAGTAATGAATT
>ENA-OVGI01000767-OVGI01000767.1-human-gut-metagenome-genome-assembly--contig:-NODE-767-length-20113-cov-19.765081_pt1 | contig 20113 bp, 18 predicted proteins | sample MGYA00237771_ERZ505421 | MGnify/ENA primary metagenome ERZ505421 (study PRJEB26158, sample SAMN06016378) | human gut metagenome | biome: human gut; feature: ankylosing spondylitis patient; material... | reverse complement strand
GCGCATTATAGGGAGTAATTCTGAGGTGACAAGGGGAAATGCAAAAAAAGTTTTCAACCGTCTCTTTTTTCAACAATGCGGCGAGGAATGTCGCAAAAAATCGCCGTTTTGCCGTTTTAACCGACGAAACGGGGCGCCTGGTGGCATACTGTTAGAGTAGAGGAAAGAAAGGAACGGCATTTATGTCTTTAAGCGCACAGCAACTGGCGGCACAAAAGAACATCTCCTGGGTACTGGCCGAAAAGCTCGCCCAAAAAATACTGACTGGCGAATATCAGCCGGAAAGCATTCTTCCCGGCGAAATGGAGTTGGGGGAGCAGTTCGGCGTCAGCCGTACCGCCGTCCGCGAAGCGGTGAAGACGCTTACTGCAAAAGGCATGCTGCTGCCCCGCCCTCGCATTGGCACCCGGGTGATGCCGCGCAGCAGCTGGAATTTCCTTGATAAGGAACTGCTCTCCTGGTGGCTAACAGAAGATAACTTCGAAGAGGTGGTAAGCCACTTTCTCGTCATGCGCAGCAGCCTGGAGCCACAGGCCTGCTTTCTCGCCGCCGCCAACGGCACCGCCGGGCAAAAAGCGCAGCTCAATACATTAATGGAAGAGATGATTGCTCTGAAACGCCATTTTCAGCGCGAACGCTGGATAGAAGTCGATATGGCCTGGCATGAGCATATCTATGAAATGAGCGGTAATCCTTTCCTCAGCTCTTTCGCCTCGCTGTTTCATTCGGTCTACCACACCTACTTCACGTCGATTACGCAAAATGAAGTGGTGAAGCTCGATCTCCACCAGGCGATTGTCGATGCCATTCTTAACAGTGATGCGCCGGGGGCGTTGCTCGCCTGCCAGGCATTGTTGAACGCCCCACACCACGTAAATCAATAACAAGGATTTGGCATGAGCGGAAAAAAAGGGCGCAGCATGGCTGGCCTGCCGTGGATCGCGGCGATGGCCTTCTTTATGCAGGCGCTGGATGCCACCATTCTTAACACCGCCCTCCCGGCTATCGCCCACAGTCTTAATCGTTCTCCCTTAGCGATGCAGTCGGCCATTATCAGCTATACGCTGACGGTGGCGATGCTGATCCCGGTCAGCGGCTGGCTGGCCGATCGCTTCGGCACGCGCCGGGTCTTTATCATCGCCGTTAGCCTGTTCACCCTCGGTTCCCTCGCCTGCGCCCTCTCCAGTTCCTTAACGGAACTGGTCATTTTTCGCGTAATTCAGGGGATCGGTGGGGCGATGATGATGCCGGTGGCGAGGCTGGCCCTGCTGCGTGCCTACCCCCGCAGCGAACTGTTGCCGGTCCTGAACTTTGTCACCATGCCGGGATTGGTGGGGCCGATTCTGGGCCCGGTACTCGGCGGGGTATTTGTTACCTGGGCCAGCTGGCATTGGATTTTCCTGATAAACATTCCGATCGGCGTAATTGGCATTCTGTACGCCCGTAAATACATGCCAAATTTCACAACGCCGCGCCGACGCTTCGATATAGGCGGTTTTCTGTTATTTGGCTTAAGTCTGGTGTTATTTTCCAGCGGTATTGAACTGTTTGGGGAAAAAATCGTGGCGACATGGCAGGCGCTGGCCGTGATTGCCGTCAGTCTGTTACTGCTCGTGGCCTATGTGCGTCACGCGCGTCGCCATCCGACGCCGCTTATCTCGCTCTCTTTATTTAAGACCCATACGTTCTCGGTTGGCATTGCCGGCAACCTCGCCACGCGGTTAGGTACCGGCTGCGTACCGTTTCTGATGCCGCTGATGCTACAGGTTGGTTTCGGCTATCCGGCCATTATCGCCGGCTGTATGATCGCCCCCACCGCTATCGGCTCGATTATTGCGAAATCCACCGTTACCCAGGTGCTGCGCTGGTTTGGCTATCGTAAGACCCTGGTGGGGATCACCGTGTTTATTGGCCTTATGATCGCCCAGTTCTCGCTGCAGTCGCCAGAGATGCCGCTGTGGATGCTTCTTCTGCCGCTGTTCGTGCTGGGGATGGCGATGTCCACGCAGTTTACCGCCATGAATACCATTACCCTGGCCGATCTGACCGATGATAATGCCAGCAGCGGCAACAGCCTGCTGGCCGTCACCCAGCAGCTTTCAATTAGTCTCGGGGTGGCCATCAGCGCTGCGGTGCTACGCTTCTATGAAGGTTTTGATAATGCAAGCACGGTACAGCAGTTTCACTACACCTTTATAACCATGGGCGTGATAACCATTATATCGGCGCTGATGTTTATGCTGTTAAGAGCGAAGGATGGCCGCAACCTGATTAGCGAGCGGCATAAGCGCTAAGCGGAACCGCGAACCACCAGCTCCGGCGTTAACTGAACGCGCTGCTGTTTTTGCTGCGGATCGGCCATGCGATGGATCAGTACGTCGATGGCCAGTTCCCCCAGCTCATCCTTTGGCTGGTGAATTGTGGTCAATGGCGGCGTCATATAACGTGCCAGCTCAATATCATCGTAGCCCACCAGCGCCATATCCTGCGGAATCTGCAGCCCGGCCTGGTATAACGCCTGATAAGCGCCAACCGCCATCGCATCGTTACCGACAAACACCGCCTGCGGACGCTGCGGCAACGCCAGCAGCTGCTGCATCGCGCTAAACCCGCCGCCAAACTCAAAATCACTGGTCACCACATATCCTTCGGCAACCGGCAGGCCGCAGCGCGCCATCGCGGCATGATAGCCTTCAAGACGCAGGCGCGCCGGGGTTTTATCCAGCGGGCCGGCAATACAGGCAATGCGTGAATGCCCCTGGTCAATCAGATACTGGGTCGCCATATCGCCGCCGAGCAGCGAGTTATCCTGAATCAGATCGCTATCGCCATCAAAGGGGGCCCAGTCCATCATAACCGTCGGTACCGACGGATAGCGCTGCATGATTTCCGGGGAGGGCTGATGAGTCTCCGTGCACAGCAGGAGTAATCCATCGACGCGTTTTTGCATTAGCGTCTCCAGATTACGATTCATTCGCTGCTCATCACCTTCGGTATTGCAGAGCACGAGGCTATAACCCCGCTCAAAGCAGCTACGCTCCACGCCCCGCACCAGCTCCGAATAAAACGGATTGGTACTGGCGGTGATCAGCATGCCGATGGTACGGGTTTGATTGAGCTTGAGGCTACGCGCCAGCGCAGAGGGGGCGTAGTTGAGGCTTTTGATCGCAGCGTCAACTTTGGCGGTAATCGCCTCGCTGACAAAGCGGTCCTTATTGATGACGTGTGACACCGTCGATGTGGAAACGCCCGCGATGCGGGCCACATCTTTCATCGTAGCCAAGCATTACCCCTGTTGCGCTAAAAATTCATCGATCTCTGTGCGCCACGGCACGGACGGCTGAGCGCCTTTGCGGGTTACGGCGATCGCCGCTGCGGCATGCGCAAAGCGAATCGCCTCCGGCAGGGCGGTCCCTTCCAGCAGCGCGGTCACCAGCGCGCCGTTAAAGGTATCACCGGCCGCGATAGTATCAATGGCCTGTACGCGAAACCCTGGGATCCGGCGGCTTCCGCCTTCGGCACTGAGCCAGACGCCGCGGCTGCCGAGGGTGATCATCACCGTACCAATGCCTTTGGCATGCAGCACGTTGGCGGCTTTTGCCGCATCTTCGTCACTCTCAACGCGAATACCGGTCAGCTTTTCCGCTTCGGTTTCGTTAGGGGTAATAATATCCACCAGCGCCAGCAGTTCATCCGGTAGCTCACGCGCTGGCGCGGGGTTCAGCACCACGGTGGTGTGATGGTGATGGGCGATTTTCGCCGCCGCTATGACGCTCTCCAGCGGCGACTCCAGCTGCATCAACAACGCCTGTGCGCTGGCGATACGCTCTTTTTCCGCCTCAACCTGGGAGACGGAAAGCGCCGCATTGGCGCCGGCATGAATACCGATGACATTCTCACCTTCGGCGTTAACGAAAATTAATGCCACCCCGGTCGCTTCCCCGGCAACCGCGCGCACGGGCGCCACGTCGATTTTATCGCTCGCCAGCTGACGACGGATGCGTTCACCGATATCGTCATCGCCGGTGCAGGCGATAAACGCGATATCCGCTCCGCTGCGCCCGGCGGCCACCGCCTGGTTGGCCCCTTTTCCACCGAACGCCACCTGATAATGGTGGCCGGTGACGGTTTCGCCCGGCGTCGGGAAAGCGTCAAGGTTAAGAATGTGATCGGCATTGATACTGCCAAGGACGACAAGTTTGCCTGCAGTTTTCATCATTTCTGTTCCCGGGAAAGCGCGCCACCGGGATCCGGTGGCGCATGCCCTGCTTTTCTTTTTTTATATTGTCCCTCGGACCGTTGCCAGTCCGAATCGCATATTACTGCTTAACGACCAGCTTCAGCTCAACCGGGTAGTTAGCTTCCACTTTTTCGCCCTTCAGTACCTTATCAGCAGTCTCAACGCCTTTCGCGCCGATCTGCTCCGGCAACTGTGCGACGGTCGCCGCCAGTTTGCCACTGTTTACTGCTTTTTCGCCATCCGGAGTGCCGTCAAATCCAACCACCATCACATCGGACTTGCCTGCAGTCTGCAGCGCGCGCAGGGCGCCCAGCGCCATTTCATCATTTTGCGCGAACACTGCCTGGACGTCAGGATGTGCGGTCAGCAGGTTCTGCATCACGTTCAGGCCTTTGGTGCGGTCGAAATCGGCCGGCTGGCTGGCCAGGACGTTGAATTTGTGCGCCGCCACGGCCTGTTTAAAGCCTTCGCCACGCTCGCGCGCCGCAGAAGTTCCGGCAATGCCCTGCAGCTCAATGACTTTTGCACTTTCACCCACTTTTTTCGCGATGTAATCGCCAGCCATTTTCCCACCCTGCACGTTGTCAGAGGCGATATGGCTCACAACATCGCCTTTTGTCGCCTGACGGTCGAGAGTGATGACCGGGATTTTCGCCTGGTTCGCCATCTTCACGGCGTTGCCAACGGCATCAGAGTCGGTGGGGTTGATCAGCAGCAGCTTGGTGCCGCGCACCGTTAAATCCTGGACGTTCGCCAGCTCTTTCGCCGGGTTGTTCTGGGAATCCAGCACCACCAGGTTGTAGCCCAGCTTGTCAGCTTCTTTTTGCGCGCCGTCTTTCAGCGACACGAAGAACGGGTTGTTGAGGGTAGAGATAACCAGAGCGATGGTGTCTTTGGCCATCGCGTTCGCGCTAACGGTCGCACTTAGCGCAACAGCAGAGACCAGGGTCGCCAGTTTTTTCATATTCATAGTTAAGATGTCCTGTAGAGTTCTCAGTTACTGCTTTTTGTTATCTACCAGTACCGCCAGCAAAATCACCACCGCTTTAACGATCATCTGGTAATAGGAAGAAACGCCTAAAAGATTAAGACCATTATTCAGGAAGCCAAGGATCAGCGCACCAATCAGCGTGCCGACAATGCGTCCTTTGCCACCAGCGAGGCTGGTGCCGCCGAGCACCACCGCCGCAATGGCGTCCAGCTCATAGCCCGTCCCCGCAGTCGGCTGCGCGGAGGAGAGACGCGCCACTTCGATGATCCCGGCCAGCGAAGCCAGCATTCCGCATAAGGCGTAAACGATAATTTTAACTTTATTGACGCTAATCCCGGACAGACGCGTCGCCGCTTCATTACCGCCCAGGGCATAAATATAACGGCCCAGGCGAGTATGGTGCAGCATGTACCAGGCCGCCAGGAAGACAATCGCCATGATCCATACCGGCGTCGGGATCCCCAGCGGACGCCCGATGCCAAACCAGCCAAACAGATCGGCATTATCGCTAAAGCCGGTATTGATCGGGCTGCCGTTGGTGTACACCATGGTTACGCCGCGCAGCAGCAGCATCATCACCAGGGTGGCGATGAAGGCCTGCACGCGGCCTCTCGCTACAATCACCCCGGTGACTGCGCCGATCGCCGCACCTAATGCGAGGGCAGCCGCGACCGCCACCAGCGCATTAACCTCAATGCCAACGATCGACGCTGCCACCGCACCGGTGAGCGCCAGCAGGGAGCCGACGGACAGATCGATCCCCGAGGTCAGTATGACCAGCGTCATCCCTACCGCCATAATGGCGTTAACGGAGGTTTGCTGCAGAATATTGAACAGGTTATTGACGGTAAAAAAGTTGGGGCTCATGGTCGATACCACCGCGATCAGCACCAGCAGGGCAATCAGCGATTTTTGCTCCATCAGCCACGCTTTTGTGAAATAGCGGCGACCAGAAACAGCCTGGGTTGTCATCTTTCTTACTCCTGATTCACACGGTTAAGCTTGCCCACAGCGGCAGCCATCAATACTTCCTGGGTGGCCTGCTCGCGTGTGAATTCACCGCCGAGATGCCCTTCATGCATCACTATGATGCGATCGCTCATGCCCAACACTTCCGGCATCTCGGAGGAGACCAGAATGATGCTCAGGCCGTCGGCTTTGAACTGGTTGATGAGCTGGTAGATCTCTTTCTTCGCCCCGACGTCGACGCCGCGGGTCGGTTCATCGAGGATCAGCACCTTCGGCCGGGTCATCAGCCCGCGGGCGATGGCGACCTTTTGCTGGTTGCCGCCGGAGAGCAGGCCGATCGCCTGCTCCATTGAAGGCGTCTTCACGTTAAACAGGCGGATGAAATCACTCACCGCCTGCTGTTCATCTTTATGCTTAAGACTACCGCCCGCCCGGCTGAAATAGCGCAACGCCGTCAGGGACATGTTTTCTTTTACCGACATCCCGAGAACCAGACCATCGCGCTTACGGTCTTCGGAGATATAGACAATGCCGTTCGCCAGACCATCCTGCGGCGAACGGGTCACCACTTCGCGGCCATCGAGCGTCACGGAACCGCTGCTGCGCGGCAGCGCGCCGTACAGCACTTTCATCAGTTCGGTCCGCCCGGCGCCCATCAGCCCGGCAACGCCGAGGATCTCCCCCTGGCGCAGGGTAAAGGTCACGTTATCCACCCCCGGGCCGCAGAGGTTGTCGACCTTCAGGCGCACCGCGCCGGGCGCCTTATCGAGGTGGGGATATTGGTCTTCCAGCTTACGGCCGACCATCATCTCGATAAGTCGGTCCTCATCCAGCGACGAGACCTCGCGCTCGGCGATAAACTGCCCGTCACGAAAGACCGTCACGTCGTCGCAAATCTCGAAGATCTCTTTCATACGGTGGGAGATATAGACGATACCGCGCCCCTGCGACTTCAGTTCGCGGATGACGCGGAACAGCGATTCGGTTTCGGTATCGGTCAGCGCATCGGTCGGTTCATCCATAATGATGACTTTCGATTCGAAGCTCAGCACTTTGGCGATCTCCACCATTTGCTGATCGCCAATCGATAGATCGCCCACCAGTTTCTGGCTGGTAAAGCGGAGATTCAGCTTTGCCAACAGCTTGTCGGCTTCGGCATACATCTGCTTCCAGTCGATTTTGCCAAAACGGTTAACGAACTCGCGGCCAAGGAAGATGTTCTCGGCGATCGTCAACTGAGGGATCAGGTTCAGTTCCTGATGGATAATGCCGATCCCGGCTTCCTGGGAGGATTTTGGGCCGTTAAAGGTCGTCTCTTTGCCTAACCACAGCAAAGAGCCGGCATCACGGGTGTAGATCCCGGTCAACACCTTCATCATAGTGGACTTGCCGGCGCCATTTTCCCCTACCAGCGCCATCACCCGGCCAGCATAGACATTCAGCGCCGCGCCGGAGAGCGCCTTGACGCCAGGGAACGCTTTGTCGATCCCTTTCAGTTGCAATAAGGCTTCCATGACGGCGACCTCAGAACGTGACGCCGGCACAGAGAATGATATTCGCAAACGGGGAACACTCCCCGCTGCGAATTACCGCCTGACTGTCTGCGGTTTGTTTTTTGAACTGCTCATGGCTGGTGTAACGAATTTCAATGGTATTTCCCTGGTGCTGCTGCAGCTGCTCGAGGTGAGTGAGCAACGTCGCGTGGAGCTGCGGATTATGGGTTTTAATCTCTTCCGCGATGACAGCCGCTTCAACCTGCATTTCCGTCGTCACCACTTCCAGCACCTGCATAAATGAAGGTACGCCCTGAGTCAGCGCCATATCAATGCGCGTGCTGCTGCGGGGAACCGGTAATCCGGCATCGCAGACCACCAGCGTATCGGTGTGGCCCAGGCGGGAAATGACCGCGGAAATATCAGCGTTAAGTACGGTGCCTTTTTTCATTTTTTCTCTTTTGCTCCACTAGCGAAACGTTTCGCTAAAATAATTATTATCAATGTGTGAGCAGAAAACCATCATCAGAAGAGAGAAATGTGATCGCCATCGAAACGTTTCGCGAGGCAGCGACAGGACATAACAACCGGAGTGAGAAACAAAAAACCCTTCGCAATGGAAGGGCTTTTTTGACATCAGATTTCGACCTGGGTACCTAGCTCGATAACCCGGTTTGGCGGGATCTCAAACTGATCCGGCGCCCGCAGGGCGTTACGCTGCAGCAGCAGATAAAGCTTGCCGCGCAGGCGCAGATACCATGGCCGTTTGCCGATAATCAGCGACTCATGCGACATAAAGAACGAGGTCTCCATCATCCGGCAGCTGAGTCCTTCCAGGCCACAGCGGTGGAACACCTCTTCAACGTTAGGCGTTTCCCGCCAGCCGTAGCTGGCCACCACCCGCCAGAAGGACGGTGACAGCTGCTCAATCTGCACCCGGCGAACGTTATGCACGTAAGGCGCATCTTCGGTACGCAGGGTCAGGAGGATCACTCGCTCATGCAGCACCTTGTTGTGCTTCAGGTTATGCAGCAGGGCAAACGGGATCACGTTCAGGGCGCGGGACATATACACCGCAGTACCCGGCACACGCACTGGCGGTGACTTCTCCAGCGAAGAGATCATCGCTTCCAGCGAGTTGCCATGCTCGTGCATCCGGCGCAGCAGGCGGAAACGCTCGCTCTTCCAGGTCGTCATCACCGTAAACATCACCATCCCCAGGGACAACGGTAGCCAGCCGCCGGAGACAATCTTATCGAGGTTCGCCGAGAACAGCGGAATATCAATGCACAGGAAGGCCACCAGCATCAGACCGACAAACAGCTTGTTCCAGTGCCAGTTTTTGCGCGCCACGGTCGCCGACAGAATGGAGGTCAGCACCATGGTGCCCGTTACGGCGATACCATACGCCGCCGCCAGGTTAGACGAATGCTCAAAGCTGACGATAACGATGACCACAGAAACGTACAGCAGCCAGTTAATGAACGGAATGTAAATCTGCCCGGACTCCATTTCCGAGGTATGGATAATGCGCATCGGCGACAGATAGCCCAGACGCACTGCCTGACGGGTCAGGGAGAAGACCCCGGAAATCACTGCCTGGGAGGCGATAACCGTCGCCAGCGTGGCGATGATCAGCATCGGGATCAGCGCCCACTCAGGCGCCAGCAGGAAGAACGGGTTTTTAATCGCTTCCGGGTGCTTCAGCAGCAGCGCGCCCTGGCCAAAATAGTTCAGCACCAACGAGGGCAGCACGACGGAGAACCAGGCAACGCGGATCGGCAGTTTGCCGAAGTGGCCCATATCGGCGTACAGCGCTTCCACCCCGGTAATCGACAGCACCACCGCGCCAAGCGCAATAAAGGAAACGGTCTTGTATTGCAGGAAAAAGTGCACAGCCCAGTAGGGGTTCAGCGCCTGCAGAACTTCCGGATTAGCGTAAATGCTTCGCGCGCCCAGCACCGCCAGCAACAGGAACCAGATCAGCATAATCGGCGCAAACAGCTTGCCGACCATGCCAGTCCCGTGCTTCTGGATCACAAACAGCAGGGTGAGCACGATAATGGAGATAGGGACAATCCAGGTATCGAGCTGCGGGGCGATAATTTCTAACCCCTCTATCGCCGACATTACCGAAATCGCCGGGGTAATCACCACTTCGCCATAGAAGAAACTGCCGCCGATAAGGCCGAGGATCACCAGCACGGAGGTCATTCTGGCCGAGGTATTACGTCCGGCCAGCGACATCAGCGTTAAGATCCCGCCTTCCCCGGCGTTATCCGCCCGCATCACGAAGGTGATGTATTTAATCGATACGGTAAAGATTAACAGCCAGAAAATCAGCGACAAAAAGCCAAAAACGGCATCGCGCTCTACGCCAAAGCCAAACTGACCTGACAGGCATTCGCGCAGGGTATACAGTGGACTGGTACCGATATCGCCGTACACCACGCCGATGGCCGCCAGCGTTAACGCCGGCAACGATTGTTTATTATCAGTGCTCATAGACTAGTCTTTTCGTTTATAAAACAAATGTGTGCCTAGTCCCTTGGCCCACAAAAAGCGCACAGTATGCACGATTATTTGTGAAATCGTACCCCTAACAGACACCATATTAACCTGGCTCAAAAAAAATAAATCGATTCTTCAGGCTATTACCGCCCCGGCTCTAACATCTATACTCGTCCCAATAACGATACATGACAAAGCACGCAACTCAATTATGGCTCAAACACATTTACTGGCTGAAAGAATTTCCCGGCTCAGCGCGGCACTCGAAAAAGGACTCTTTGAACGCAGCCACGCGATACGCCTCTGCCTGCTGGCGGCGCTCAGCGGCGAGAGCGTTTTTTTGCTTGGTCCACCGGGGATCGCCAAAAGCCTGATTGCCCGCCGCCTCAAATTCGCCTTCCAGCAGGCGCGCGCTTTTGAATACCTGATGACCCGCTTCTCCACCCCGGAAGAGGTATTTGGGCCACTGTCCATTCAGGCGCTGAAAGATGAAGGCCGTTACGAACGTTTAACCGCCGGCTACCTGCCGGAAGCGGAAATCGTGTTTCTCGATGAAATATGGAAAGCAGGTCCGGCTATCCTCAACACCCTACTGACGGCGATTAACGAACGTCACTTCCGTAATGGCGCGCATGAAGAGAAAATCCCAATGCGCCTGCTGGTGGCCGCGTCGAACGAACTCCCGGAAGCCGACAGCAGCCTGGAAGCGCTGTATGACCGAATGCTGATCCGTCTATGGCTTGATAAAGTGCAGGATAAAGGTAATTTCCGTTCGATGCTGGTCAGCCAGCAGGATGAAAACAGCAATCCAGTGCCCAGCGCGCTGCAGGTGAGCGACGAGGAATTTACCCAATGGCAGCAGCAGATCGGCAATATTAAACTGCCGGACGCGGTGTTTGAGCTGATATTCCAGCTCCGCCAGCAGCTGGACGCCCTGCCAAATGCCCCCTACGTCTCGGATCGCCGCTGGAAAAAGGCTATTCGCCTGCTGCAGGCCAGCGCCTTCTTCAGCGGCCGCGACAGCATCGCGCCGATTGACCTTATCCTGCTGAAAGATTGTCTGTGGCACAATGTCGAAAGTATGAACCTGATGTCGCAGCAGCTGGAAACGCTCATGACCTGTCACGCCTGGCAACAGCAGGCGATGCTGACGCGGTTGGGGGGGATTGTGCAGCGACGCATTCAGATCCAACAACAGCAAAGCGACAAAACGGCGCTGAAGGTCACCCGCCTTGGCGGGATGTTTAGCCGCAAACCGCACTATGAACTGCCGGCGGAGATCCAGGGGACCACCCTGACGCTGCTGCTGCAGCAGCCGCTCAAACTTCACGATATGGAAGTGATCCACATTACTTTTGAACGCGAGGCGTTAGCCAACTGGCTGGAAAAGGGCGGCGAGATCCGCGGTAAGCTCAACGGGATCGGCTTTGCTCAACTACTCAATATGGATGTCGACACCAGCCAGCATCTGGTCGTCCGCGATGTGAGCCTGCAGGGCTCACGCCTCGCGCTGCCCGGCAGCGCAGCGCAGGAGAATATGCCGGCGGAAATTCGCCAGCAGCTGGAAGCGCTGGATGATGAGTGGCACCAGCAACACAACCGCTTCAGCGAGCAGCAAAAGTGCCTGTTTATCCCGGTCGAATGGCTGGGAAGAATCGAAGCCAGCCTGCAGGACGTCGGCGCGCAGATTAAACAGGCGAAGCAGCCATGACGCTCGATATGCTGAATGTCATGCTGGCAGTCAGCGAAGAGGGAATGATCGAGGAGATGCTGCTGGCGCTGTTGGCCTCTCCTCAACTGGCGGTGTTCTTTGAAAAATTTCCCCGCCTGAAAAACATCATCGCGGCGGATATTCCGCGCTGGCGGGAAGCCGTTCGCGCCCGCTTAAAAGAAGTTAACATCCCGCCGGATCTGGACGCCGAAGTGCAAACCTATCAGCAGGCTCAGCTGCTCTCTACCTCGCAGTTTATCGTCCAGCTCCCGCAAATTCTCGGCAAACTGCACCAGCTCCAGTCCCCTTTTGCCGCCCAGGCGCAGAAGCTGGTGGATGACAATGCCACCTTTACCCCGGCGCTGCATACGCTGTTTTTACAGCGCTGGCGCCTGAGCCTGGTGGTGCAAGCCACCAGCCTTAACCAGCAGCTGCTGGACGAGGAGCGCGACCAGTTGCTCAGTGAGGTCCAGGAACGAATGACGCTCAGCGGTCAGCTCGATCCGGTGCTGGCGGAAAATGATACCGCCGCCGGACGCCTGTGGGATATGAGCGCCGGCGAACTCAAACGAGGCGACTACCAGCTGATCGTGCGCTATGGCGATTTTCTTAACCAGCAACCGGAGCTGCTGCAGCTGGCGGAACAGCTGGGGCGTTCAAGGGAAGCGAAATCCGTGCCGAAGAAAGATGCGCCGATGGAAACCTTCCGCAGCCTGGTACGCGAGCCGGCAACGGTGCCTGAACAGGTCGACGGCCTCCAGCAGAGCGACGACATTCTACGCCTGCTGCCGCCGGAGCTGGCGACGCTTGGCATCACGGAGCTGGAGTTTGAATTTTATCGCAAGCTGGTGGAGAAACAGCTGCTCACCTACCGGCTACACGGCGATGCCTGGCGCGAGAAAATTACCGAACGCCCGGTAACGCGGCAGGATTTTGATGAGCAACCGCGCGGGCCGTTCATTGTCTGCGTCGATACGTCAGGATCGATGGGCGGTTTTAACGAACAGTGCGCTAAGGCCTTTTGTCTGGCCCTGATGCGCATCGCGCTGGCCGATAACCGTCGCTGCTTCATTATGCTGTTTTCCAGCGAAGTAGTGCATTACGAGTTGACCAGCGAGAGCGGACTGGAGCAGGCGATCCGTTTCCTGAGCCAGCGTTTTCGCGGCGGCACCGATCTGGCCAGCTGTTTTCGCGCCATTATTGAACGTTTGCAAAACCCGCAGTGGGTGGATGCGGATGCCGTGGTGATCTCCGACTTTATTGCCCAACGGTTGCCGGATGAGGTGATTGCTCAGGTGGGGGAGTTACAGCGTAAGCATCAGCACCGTTTTCACGCGGTGGCGATGTCGGTTCACGGCAAACCCGGCATCATGCGCATCTTCGATCATATCTGGCGCTTTGACACCGGGCTGCGTAGCCGCCTGCTGCGACGCTGGCGGCGCTAATCGTTACAGCAGCGCGGAAACGCTTTCGCGAACCTGCGCCGGCCATACGCCGCACTGCACCTGACCGATATGGTCAAGCTGCAGCAACAGCATCGTCAAACGAGACTGGCCAATGCCGCCGCCGATAGTCTGCGGCATCTCGCCGCGCAGCAGCGCCTGGTGCCACTCCAGTTTCAGGCGATCTTCATCGCCGGTCAGCGCCAGCTGGCGCTTTAGCGCCTCGGCGTCAACGCGGATCCCCATCGAGGAGATCTCGAACGCATCCTCCAGCACCGGGTTCCACACCAGGATATCGCCGTTCAGGCCGGCAAAACCTTCAGAAACCTCAGTACTCCAGTCATCATAATCCGGCGCACGCACGTCGTGGCGCTTGCCATCAGCTAGTTTGCCGCCGATACCAATTAAGAAGACGGCGCCCAGCTCTTTGGCAATAGCCCGCTCACGACCTTTGGCATCAAGCTCCGGATAGCGGCTCAGCAGCTCCTGGCTGTGAACAAAATGGATCTGTTCCGGCAGGAACGGCGTCAGGCCAAACTCCTGGCTGACCGCCAGCTCGGTGGCTTTGATCCCGGCGTAGATCGCCTCGACGGTTGCCTTCAGGGTGCCGACGTGACGCTCTTCATCCCCCATCACGCGCTCCCAGTCCCACTGGTCAACATAGACGGAATGGATAGGCGTCAGACGGTCTTCATCGGGGCGAAGGGCTTTCATGTGCGTGTACAGCCCTTCGCCCGCGCTGAAGTCGTGTTGTCCCAGGGTTTGACGCTTCCACTTCGCCAGCGAATGAACCACTTCGAACTGGGCGTCGGGCAGTGTTTTCACTTTTACCTGAACCGCTTTCTCGCAGCCGGACAAGTTATCCTGCGTCCCATCGCCCACGCGGCTTAAGATTGGCGCCTGGACTTCAATCAGGCCAAGCTTCTCTTCCAGCTGACGGGAAAAGTGGGATTTAACGAAACTGATCTGGCGTTGTTTTGCGATATATGCGGTTTTCATTTTTATGACTCCTGCGTCCTGTTGCCATTGATTAAGCAACAAAACAGGGCGGCAATACAATAATCAATCAATAAAAAGGCGCATCAACTTTTAATTCATTAAAATATGGCGCTAAAATAGTAAGAACCCTCAAACTTCATAAGAAAAAGATATGGAAAATTATCAGATCGACAATCTGGACCGCGGCATTCTTGATGCGCTGATGGCCAACGCCCGTACCGCCTATGCCGAACTGGCCAAACAGTTCAGCGTCAGCCCGGGCACCATTCACGTGCGCGTCGAAAAGATGAAGCAGGCGGGTATCATTACCGGCGCGCGCATTGACGTCAGCCCCAAGCAGCTGGGCTACGACGTCGGTTGCTTCATCGGCATTATTTTAAAAAGCGCCAAAGACTATCCCTCCGCCCTCGCCCGCCTGGAAAGTCTGGAGGAGGTCACCGAGGCTTACTACACCACCGGCCACTACAGCATCTTTATTAAGGTGATGTGTAAATCCATCGATGCTCTGCAGCAGGTACTTATCAACAAGATCCAAACAATCGATGAAATTCAGTCCACTGAAACTCTGATCGTGCTGCAGAACCCGATCATGCGCACCATCAAGCCCTGATCGCTTTTTTTAATCCCACATTTTTCCACAGGTAGATCCCAGCTCGCTCACAGCGTACAATACGCCACTCTGAACAGTTGAGCGGGCGATCGGCGATCTATGGCAGACATTACACTTATCAGCGGCAGCACCCTGGGCAGTGCGGAATATGTAGCAGAGCATCTGGCGGAAAAGCTGGAAGAAGCCGGCTATAGCACTGAAATCCAGCACGGTCCGCTGGTGGACGATCTGCAGGCGCAAGGGATCTGGTTAATTATCTCTTCCACCCATGGCGCCGGCGACATTCCCGACAACCTGTTTCCCTTCTATGACGCGCTGCAGGAGAAGCAGGCCGATCTTTCCGCCGTGCGCTTTGGCGCTATAGGGATCGGCAGCCGCGAATACGACACCTTTTGCGGCGCGATCGATAAATTAGAAGCGGCGCTGAAGGCCTGCGGGGCAAAACAGATCGGTGAGACGCTGAAGATCAACGTCCTTGAACACGAAATTCCGGAGGATCCAGCGGAAATCTGGCTGGGATCCTGGAAAAATTTGCTCTGAGAATTGTAAAGATCGTCCGATCTTCTGTGGATAACCATGCTTAAAAGCTTGGATCAACCGGTAGTTATCCAAAGAATAACCGTAGTATGGTTTTTGAGCTGTGCATAACCCTTCATTCTGATCCCAGCTTATACGGACCAGGATCACCGATCATTCACAGATAGTGATCCTTCTTAAGCTTTTGATCTTACTTCGCGGATCCGACTTATCCACAAAGAGAGTCGATCCTAATAAGAGATCACAATAGAACAGATCTCTATATAAAGATCTTCTTTTTAATACTCAGGATCCCGGAGTCTTTCTCGAAAGACGAAAGTTGAGTAGAATCCACGGCCCGGGCTTCAATCCATTTTCATACCGCTTTATGCGAGGCAGACCACCATGTTTTATCAGGATCCTTTTGACGTCATTATCATTGGCGGGGGTCATGCAGGCACTGAGGCCGCAATGGCCGCAGCGCGTATGGGTCAACAAACCCTGCTTTTGACACACAATATCGACACGCTGGGGCAAATGAGTTGCAACCCGGCGATTGGCGGCATTGGGAAAGGACACCTGGTAAAAGAAGTGGATGCGCTCGGCGGTTTGATGGCCAAAGCGATCGATCAGGCGGGCATTCAGTTTAGGATACTAAACGCCAGCAAAGGACCGGCAGTGCGCGCCACCCGCGCTCAGGCTGACCGCGTGCTTTATCGTCAGGCAGTACGTACCGCGCTGGAGAATCAGCCGAACCTGATGATCTTCCAGCAGGCGGTTGAAGATCTGATTGTCGAAAACGATCGCGTCGTGGGCGCCTTCACCCAGATGGGCCTCAAATTCCGCGCTAAAGCGGTAGTGCTGACCGTCGGGACCTTCCTTGACGGCAAAATCCATATTGGTCTGGACAACTACAGCGGCGGCCGCGCCGGCGATCCGCCGTCTATCCCGCTGTCTCGTCGTCTGCGTGAATTGCCTCTGCGCGTAAGTCGTCTGAAAACCGGTACTCCGCCGCGTATTGACGCGCGCACCATCGATTTCAGCGTGCTGGCGCAGCAGCATGGCGATAACCCGATGCCGGTCTTCTCGTTCATGGGATCCGCGGATCAGCATCCGCGCCAGGTACCGTGCTATATCACCCACACTAACGAGAAAACCCACGATGTGATCCGCAATAACCTCGATCGCAGTCCTATGTACGCCGGAGTGATCGAAGGGATCGGACCTCGCTATTGCCCGTCGATCGAAGACAAAGTCATGCGCTTTGCCGATCGCAACCAGCATCAGATCTTCCTCGAGCCGGAAGGACTGACCTCAAACGAAATTTATCCGAACGGTATATCCACCAGCCTGCCCTTTGATGTGCAAATGCAAATCGTCCGCTCGATGCAGGGGATGGAGAATGCGCGGATCGTCCGTCCAGGCTACGCTATTGAGTACGATTTCTTCGACCCGCGCGATCTGAAGCCAACGCTTGAGAGCAAATTTATTCAGGGTCTGTTCTTCGCCGGCCAAATCAACGGTACCACCGGTTATGAAGAGGCGGCGGCTCAGGGGCTGCTGGCCGGACTTAACGCCGCCCGCTTCTCTGCGGAAAAAGAGGGCTGGGCGCCGCGTCGCGATCAGGCTTACCTCGGCGTGCTGGTAGATGACCTCTGCACCCTGGGTACCAAAGAACCGTACCGCATGTTTACTTCCCGCGCTGAATATCGTCTGATGCTGCGCGAAGACAACGCCGATTTGCGTTTGACCGAACAGGGGCGCGAGCTGGGTCTGGTGGATGACGAACGCTGGGCGCGCTACAACGAGAAGCTGGAAAGCATCGAACGTGAACGCCAGCGTCTGAAATCCACCTGGGTGAATCCGCAGGCAGAGAGCGCCAACGAAGTGAACGCTCACCTGACCGCGCCGTTGTCGCGTGAAGCCAGCGGCGAAGATCTGCTGCGTCGTCCGGAAATGACCTACGAACAGCTGGTTCAACTCTCGCCATTCACCCCGGGACTGGAAGATCGTCAGGCGGCTGAACAGGTAGAGATCCAGGTGAAGTATGAGGGCTATATCGCGCGCCAGCAGGATGAGATTGAGAAACAACAGCGCAATGAGAATACCTTGCTGCCAGCGACCCTCGACTACCGCCAGGTCACTGGGCTGTCTAACGAGGTGATTGCCAAACTGAACGACCATAAACCGTCGTCGATAGGGCAGGCGTCACGTATCTCCGGGATCACCCCGGCGGCGATCTCTATTTTGCTGGTTTGGCTGAAAAAGCAGGGGATGCTGCGCCGCAGCGCCTGATTGCGGCTGCCTGCCGCGCTGATTTCCCAGTTGCATAATCAGCGTTCGCCTTTATCATTCATAGCCCGGTAAGCGTTAGCGCCTCCGGGCTCATTATTTTTTGAAGGTACTTACCGTGCTCAACAAACTTTCTCGTCTGCTGGATGAAGCGGGTATTTCGCTCACCGATCACCAGAAAAATCAGCTGGTGGCTTACGTCGGACTGCTCGATAAGTGGAACAAAGCCTATAACCTGACCTCCGTTCGCGATCCGAATGAGATGCTGGTGCGTCATATTCTCGACAGCATCATCGTGGCGCCTTATCTGCAGGGCTCGCGCTTTATCGATGTTGGTACGGGCCCGGGGTTGCCGGGGATCCCGTTGGCCATCGTATGTCCGGAGTCACATTTCACCCTGCTGGACAGCCTTGGCAAGCGCGTGCGCTTCCTGCGTCAGGTGCAGCACGAGCTGAAGCTGGATAACGTCACCCCGGTGCAGAGCCGCGTGGAAGCCTTCCCGGCCGAGCCGCCGTTTGATGGCGTGATAAGCCGCGCTTTCGCATCGCTTAATGATATGGTGAGCTGGTGCCATCATCTGCCGGCAGCGAATGGTCACTTCTATGCGCTCAAAGGGTTAGCGCAAAAAGAAGAAATGGAAAGTCTGCCGGAAGGGTATGACATTGTCGAGGTGATTGAGCTGCATGTTCCTCGGTTGGAAGGGGAGCGGCACCTGGTGGTGATTAAGCCAAAATCGAGTTAATTTTTATCAAAAAATGTGGAAAAAATGTGGCCCGCGCATGTTACAAAAATAAAGGACGTCCCCCGATATTAACGGGCTGCATTTAACCTTGTTTTTACTAAGGCTTTTCTTGCAGTTAACTTAGCGTAAGTGATTCACTGACAAAATAGTCAACTTTGAAAATATCAGGGTGCTAAAAATCGACAATGATGAACAGCATAGTGATGTTAAATTTTTATTATAAATGTCAATAAAAGGTTTTTATTGTATGTGAGGTTGTTTTAGATAATGTCCTCACTTTTTATCTTGAATATCAAAAGCATGAAAAATAGTGTTTTATGTCCTTGATTCATTAAAGGGCGCTTGAAATGTTTATTATGTGATCTGATGCACGCTTTAATTGCCGTGTTTCCTCGTTATTTGCAGTTTTGTATGACCGCTCACAGAACGCTGAAATGCACGGAAAGTTGTCCGTTGGAAAATAATTAAACATTTATTCACTATTTTGCTACTTATTGTTTGAAATCACGGGGCGTCACCGTATAATTTGTCCGCTTTTTGATGCTTGACTCTTCGTCTTAAAGGACGTTTTATACGACACGCGACATACCTCAAAGGGAGCAGGAGTAAAAACGTGATGTCAGTGTCGCTCTTGAGTCGAAACGTTGCTCGCAAGCTTCTGTTTATTCAGTTACTGGCAGTAATGGCAAGTGGACTGCTGTTCAGCCTCAAAGACCCCTTCTGGGGCATTTCCGCTGTATGCGGCGGTTTGGCAGTGGTCTTGCCAAATCTGATGTTTATAATTTTTGCCTGGCGTCATCAGGCGCATACACCAGCAAAAGGCCGTGTGGCCTGGACCTTCGCCTTCGGTGAAGCCTTCAAGGTGTTGCTGACCTTCGCCCTTCTGGCGGTGGCGCTGGCCGTTTTAAAAGTGGTATTTTTGCCACTGATCGTGACGTGGGTTTTGGTGCTGGTGGTACAAGTTCTGGCGCCAGCTGTAATTAACAACAAAGGGTAAAGGCATCATGGCTTCAGAAAATATGACGCCGCAGGATTACATAGGACACCATCTGAACAACCTTCAGTTGGACCTGCGTACATTCTCGCTGGTGGATCCGCACAACCACACAGCCACCTTCTGGACGCTCAACATTGACTCCATGTTCTTCTCGGTGGTTCTCGGTCTGCTGTTCCTTGCCATGTTCCGTAGCGTTGCTAAGAAAGCGACCAGCGGCGTACCAGGGAAATTCCAAACCTTCATCGAAATGATCATCGGCTTCGTCCATGGCAGCGTCAAAGACATGTACCATGGCAAGAGCAAGGTTATCGCGCCGCTGGCGCTGACCGTGTTCGTCTGGGTCTTCCTGATGAACCTGATGGACCTGCTGCCAATCGACCTGCTTCCTTATATCGGCGAACACATTTTCGGCCTGCCAGCACTGCGCGTGGTTCCGTCTGCCGACGTGAACATCACCCTGTCGATGGCGCTTGGCGTGTTCATCCTGATTATTTTCTACAGCATCAAAATGAAAGGCGTTGGTGGGTTCGTTAAAGAACTGACCATGCAGCCGTTCAATCACTGGGCGTTCATTCCTGTCAACTTAATCCTTGAAGGGGT
>ENA-OVGI01000748-OVGI01000748.1-human-gut-metagenome-genome-assembly--contig:-NODE-748-length-20567-cov-5.064645_pt1 | contig 20567 bp, 12 predicted proteins | sample MGYA00237771_ERZ505421 | MGnify/ENA primary metagenome ERZ505421 (study PRJEB26158, sample SAMN06016378) | human gut metagenome | biome: human gut; feature: ankylosing spondylitis patient; material... | reverse complement strand
AAATCTTCTGGAAGCCATTGAACAGGGCATCCTGACCCCGACCACCAAGCAGCGGTTGGACGAACTGGAAGCCCGGAAGGAAGCCCTGAACACCAGCATTCTGGAAGAAGAGCTGAAAAAGCCAGTCCTGACCCGCGAATGGATGCGGTTCTGGTTTGAAAAATTCCGCAAGGGTGACATGAGGGACATGGAACACCAGCGGCAGATCATTGATACCTTTGTCAACTCGGTCTACGTTTTTGACGACCGGGTCGTGCTCAATTTCAACTTCACGGACGATTCCAAAACCATCTCCCGTGAAGAGGTGTTAGGTTCGAGTGCTGTGGACAATGCTCCACCAAAACAAGAGCCTCTGACTTAGGTCAGGGGCTTTTTTGTTGCGTCTGCCACTGTCTCACGTCAGAGCAGGACGGTACAGGACTCGAACAGGGCGGCGGCACGAAGTGCCGTAAGCAATCAGCCCAGTGGGCTGTTGCTTAGCCCGCGGTTCCCAATCTTCAGGAATGTCTACCAAGAAAGCACCGCCTGCCGGAGCACCGTTTGCAGAACCTCGGTTCATGCAGTACCGGACAGGAACAATGTACGTCAGAGCCATTCGTAAAAAACAAAGGCAGGGTATCATCGTGGCGATGGTATCCTGCCTTTTGTTTTGATATGTTTTATCAGTAGATCACAGCATCCGTTGCAGTATAGCCTTCGAGAGAATTCTCCTTGACCTGAATACAAATATAAGTGATTTCAGAATTGCTTGCAGCAAAGAACTGACGTTTTGCCACGGGAGAAATCTTCAGCCAGTCGCCTGCTGCAAGGCTGATTTCTTCGCCATCGATAACGACCTTGCCTTTGCCGGAAAGAACACCGTAGATTTCCTCATTTGCCTTGTGGGAGTGGACAAACGGAACATTTGCTCCCGCAGGAAGCGTATTCAGGCTGATCTCCGCACCAGTCAGGGCGAGCTTTTCATGAAGCTCCGTCCGATTTTCTTTTCCAACTGTCATTTTTGTGTAGCTTGCCATTGTAAGCACCTCCATTTTGATTCGCAATCTTTCATTGCCTGAGCTAAGTATAGAAGCTCGCACATTCAAAAACAAGTACGCACCTTTTTGTAACTGTACACTCAAAAATGAATGTGCTATACTATATACAGAGGTGACTGATATGCGTACAAAAGAAGAACTGCCGGAATGTCCGGTTGCAACAGCAGTATCCCTGATTGGCGGAAAATGGAAACTCTTGCTTCTGCGCAATCTGAAAGAGCGTCCATGGAGATTCAATGAGTTGCAAAGAAGCATCGACGGGATCTCGCAGAAAGTTTTGACCGAGAGCTTAAGACAGATGATTGATGATGGACTTGCCTACCGCCGTGATTATCACGAGAATCCCCCCAAGGTAGAATATGGGTTGACCGATCTCGGAATGGAAATGCTACCGATCGTCAATGCACTTGCAGACTTTGGCAACTACTATAAATCAGTCGTCGATCGGTAAGGGTCGACTGCCGTTGACAATGCTCCACCACATCCCCAGACCATTCGGTCTGGGGATTTTTTGTTGTCATTCGCCAGCCCGGAAACAGCAAACCGGGAATTTCACTCTATCGGGGGTGTTCTTTCCTTGGCGGGTGTGGTATACTCGGTTTAGCGCAACAAATCGGAATTGGGAGGCTCGAATCATGTGGAACGAATTAGGCATCAGCGGTGGAACCGCAATCATTATTTTGATTGCGCTGTATTACGTTATCAAATGGGCAGTGAGAAACGGCATCAAAGAAGCGTACCGTGCTATCACGGGAGAGAAAACCGATGAAGATATTCAAAACGAAGAAGAACTAAAAGAGCGTGAAGAATATGAAAACACTAGGGGCTAAAATGATAGGATTACTGGTAGCAGCCTTTATCCTCTGTTCCGCATTTCGTGCGGATAAACCGGTCGTAACTGTCTTTATGATAGGAGATTCTACTATGGCCAATAAGAAACTGAACGGAGGAAATCCCGAACGTGGCTGGGGAATGGTACTTCCCGGATTCTTCTCCGAGGATATCAGGATAGATAATCATGCTGCCAATGGTCGAAGTTCCAGAAGTTTTATCAGTGAAGGCCGCTGGGAAAAAGTCATTTCTAAGGTGAAAAAGGGAGATTATGTCTTTATCCAGTTCGGGCACAATGATGAAAAAGCTGATCCCACCCGCCATACCGATCCCGGAACCACCTTCGATGATCATCTTCGTCGCTACGTGAACGAGACTCGAGCCAAAGGGGGAATCCCCGTATTGTTCAATTCCATTGTCCGCCGTAACTTTGTTCAGCCTAAGGACACTTCCATTTCAAAAGATGTCCGCCGGACACCGGGGGAAAGTGAACCGCCCAAAGAAGGAACCGTTTTATTCGATACTCACGGAGCTTATCTGGATTCTCCGCGTAATGTGGCGAAAGAACTCAGAGTTGCATTTATTGATATGAATAAGATAACACACGACTTGGTGGAAGGACTCGGTCCGGTAGAGTCAAAGAAACTGTTCATGTTCGTCGAACCGGATCAGGTTCCCGCCTTCCCGAAAGGCCGCGAAGACAATACTCATCTGAATGTATATGGCGCACGTGTGATTGCCGGGTTGGCAGTAGAGGCAATCGGTAAAGCAGTTCCGGAACTGGCACCATATATCCGCCACTATGATTACGTGGTGGCACAAGACGGAAGCGGTGATTTCTTCACCGTTCAGGAAGCGATTAATGCGGTTCCCGATTTCCGTAAGAACATCCGCACCACGATTCTGATACGTAAAGGTACTTATAAAGAAAAGATTATCATCCCCGAAAGCAAGATTAATGTCTCCTTGATCGGAGAAGAAGGCGCGACGTTGACCAATGACGACTTCGCCAACAAGAAAAATGTATTTGGCGAGAACATGGGAACTTCCGGTTCATCGAGCTGCTATATTTATGCACCGGACTTTTATGCAGAGAATATCACTTTTGAGAACTCCGCCGGTCCCGTCGGGCAGGCAGTTGCCTGCTTTGTCTCCGCCGACCGTGCCTTCTTCAAGAACTGCCGCTTTTTAGGTTTTCAGGATACCCTCTATACTTACGGCAAGCAAAGTCGCCAATATTATGAGGACTGTTACATCGAAGGAACAGTTGATTTCATTTTCGGTTGGTCTACGGCTGTCTTTAACCGTTGCCACATTCACAGCAAACGGGACGGCTATGTGACCGCACCTTCTACCGACCAAGGGAAAAAGTATGGCTACGTCTTCTATGATTGTAAGCTCACCGCATCACCTGAAGCGAAGAAAGTATATCTCTCCCGTCCCTGGCGTCCGTATGCCCAAGCCGTATTTGTCCGTTGCGAACTGGGACAGCACGTCCTTCCCGAAGGCTGGAACAACTGGGGGAAGAAGGAAAACGAGAAAACTGCTTTTTATGCAGAGTATGACAGTCGTGGCGAAGGTGCCAATCCGAAGGCACGTGCCTCTTTCTCCCATCAGTTGAAAATTCTTAAAGGATATGAGATAGAAACAGTGCTGGCCGGTGATGACGGGTGGAATCCGGTAAAAAACGGAAATCATCTGTTAGATGTAAAACGTTGAACTCTTATGCCTGAAACTGAAAACTTGTTTTATTGAATAACCTGATTCTGCTAAATAGCTGGTAAAGATAGTATTAAAATCCTGTTATTTTTCTATCTTTACGCCACAGAACCGAGTGATATGATGAAGAAAACTTTACTTTCAGTGATTCTCCTGCTAGCTATTGTGTTCACGGCACATACACAGCAGCATTGCTTTTTCACCCATTACTCTACTGAGGACGGACTGTCGCAAAATACAGTCATGAGCATTCTTCAGGACCATAAAGACAATCTTTGGTTTGCCACCTGGGATGGTATTAACCGTTTTAATGGGTACACTTTCAAAACTTACAAGGCACGACAGGGAAATTACATCAGTCTGACCAATAATCGGGCGGACCGTATGTATGAAGACCGTTACGGTTTTCTCTGGCTGTTGACCTATGACAACCGCGTTCATCGCTTTGATCCGAAAACGGAAACTTTCGAGCAAGTGCCCGCAGCCGGTGAGGAGGGGAGTGCATTCAATGTACATACCATTGAAGTAATGCCGAACGGAACTGTCTGGCTGCTGACTGAAAACGACGGTGCGATTCGCATTCTGACTCATCCCGACGAGAATCATCGGCTGACATGGGATATTTATTCCAATAAGACGGAATTGTTTCCCTCTTTACACGTGTTTAAAGTACATCAGGACAAAGCCGGTAATGACTGGCTGCTGACAGACAACGGGTTGGGCATGATTCGTCCAGGAGACAAAGAACCTGTTTCTTATTTTACGGAAACCAAAGGAAAGCTTAGCGGAATGAACCAGGCTTTTTATGCCGTGCAGGAACGTGATGAGGATATTTGCTTTGCTTCGGACCACGGACGTGTCTGGGTATATCAGAAAGGAAGCGGAGAATTTGTATTGCTCGAACTTCCGACCAAAGGGCGGATCACCTCTATTCATACGGTTGCACCGGATATGTCGGTCATCACTACGGATTCGGACGGTTTCTTTACCTGTAATCTGAAAACGAAAGCATCGGTACACTATTCATTTCTGACTTGCAAGGAGTTACCAGCCAAACCCATTCTATCGGCTTATGTAGACCGTTCTTCGGAAGTCTGGTTCGAACAGGAAGAACCGGGTGTGGTAGCTCATTTCAATCCGTTTACCGGAGTAGTGACGCGTGAGCAGATTCTTATTGAATATAGTAATCCTGAACGTTCACGTCCTGCTTTTCATATCCATGAGGATGTGAACGGCTATCTGTGGGTACACCCGTATGGAGGTGGTTTCTCATATTTTGATCCTCAGAAGAAGCGGCTGGTTCCTTTTTATAACGGACTGGGCAGCCGTGACTGGCGTTTCTCCAATAAGATTCACTCGGCTTTCTCCGACAAACAAGGGAATTTGTGGATGTGTACCCATTCCAAGGGATTGGAAAAGGTGACTTACCGTAATGTTCCTTTTTCGATGATGACTCCCGTACCGCAGGAATATGAATCACTGCATAATGAGATACGTGCCCTCTGTGAAGACAAACAGGGGAATCTCTGGGTCGGTGTGAAGGACGGTATACTTCGTATATATGACGCCGATCGAACTTATAAGGGATATCTGACGGAAAACGGCATAATTTCCACTGTCGGCACTCCCGTGAAGGGAACAGCCTATTTTATCATTCAGGATTCGAAAGGAGTGATCTGGATTGCGACAAAAGGTGACGGGCTGATCCGTGCCGAGGCAACCTCTCCTTCGGGAATGTCGTACAAGCTGACCCGTTATCTTCACCAAGAGGATGATATGTATAGCTTGAGCGATAACAATGTGTATTGTGTGTACGAAGATCATAACGGGAGAATCTGGGCGGCTACCTTTGCCGGTGGTATCAATTATCTCACGGAGAATGAGGACGGAAAGGTTTTGTTTATCAATCACCGTAACCATTTGAAAGGTTATCCTATTGATCCCTGCTACAAGGCTCGTTTTATCACTTCCGACAATAACGGCCGTTTGTGGGTGGGAACGACGACGGGTGCCGTAGCCTTTGACGAGAATTTCGAGAAACCGGAAGATGTACAGTTCTATCACTTCTCCCGTATGCCGAACGATACACAAAGTTTGAGTAACAATGATGTGCACTGGATTATCCCCACTACGGATAAGGAACTTTATCTGGCTACCTTTGGTGGCGGACTCAACAAACTGATCTCTATCAGTGAAGACGGACATGGGGCGTTTAAGTCTTACTCGGTGCAGGACGGGCTTCCTTCGGATGTACTGCTTTCCATTCGCGAGGACGATAAACAGAACTTATGGATTAGTACGGAGAATGGAATCTGTAAATTCATCCCCTCCGAAGAACGGTTTGAAAGTTATGATGAGCGTAGTATAACTTTCCCGGTACGTTTTAGTGAGGCGGCTTCCACATTGACCGCGAAAGGCAATATGCTGTTCGGTGCCAGTGGAGGGGTTTTTATCTTCAACCCGGATTCTATCCGTAAGAGTAGTTATGTGCCTCCGATCGTGTTTTCTAAATTAACAGTAGCCAATGAGGATGTTGTGCCCGGGGAACAATCGTTGTTGCAGGCAGATATTGATGATACGGAGCAGCTGGTGCTTTCGCACGATGAGAATATCTTCTCTGTACAGTTTGCAGCGCTCGATTATACCAATCCGCAGAATGTGCAGTATGCCTACATTCTGGACGGATTTGAAAAACAATGGACCTTTGCCGACAAGCAACGTAGTGTGACTTATACGAATCTTCCGAAAGGGGAGTATGTGCTTCGTGTCCGTTCTACAAACAGTGATGGTGTGTGGGTAGAGAATGAACGTGTGCTGGATATTGTCATTCTTCCCTCGTTTTGGGAAACCCCGGTGGCATACGTACTCTATGTGCTGTTGATTCTAGTTATCATTCTTGTGGCAGTTTATATCCTGTTTACTATTTATCGGTTGAAGCATGAGGTATCCATAGAACAGCAGATTTCGGATATAAAGCTGCGTTTCTTTACTAATATTTCCCATGAACTTCGTACGCCGCTGACGCTGATTGCGGGTCCCGTTGAACAAGTCTTGAAGAATGATAAGTTACCGGAGGACGTCCGTGAACAGTTGGTGGTGGTAGAGAGGAATACTAACCGTATGCTTCGTCTTGTCAATCAGATTCTGGACTTCCGCAAGATTCAGAACAAGAAGATGAAGATGCAGGTGCAACGTGTGGATGTCGTGCCCTTTGTCCGTAAGGTCATGGATAATTTCGAAGCCGTAGCCGAGGAACATCGGATTGATTTCCTGTTTGAGACGGAGAAACAGCATTTGTTTCTTTGGGTGGATGTGGATAAGTTGGAAAAGATTGTGTTTAACCTGCTTTCCAATGCTTTCAAATATACGCCGAACGGCAAGATGATTACGATTTTTATTCGTGAAGATGAGAATACCGTTTCGATCGGTGTACAGGACCAGGGAATCGGTATTGCGGAAAACAAGAAGAAGTCGTTGTTTGTCCGCTTCGAGAATCTGGTGGATAAGAATCTTTTCAATCAGGCTAGTACGGGCATCGGGCTTTCGTTGGTAAAGGAACTTGTGGAGATGCATAAGGCTACAATTTCCGTTGACAGCCGTTTGGGAGAAGGGAGTTGTTTCAAGGTTGACTTCCTGAAAGGGAAAGAACATTATGACGAAGAAGTCGAATTTATCCTTGACGATGCGGAAGCTCCGGTAAGAATGGGGCAGGTGGTGGACATTGCCAATGCATCGCTTCAATCTGAAACTCTTGTAACGGCAGCTGGTCCGGAGTTTGAGAAATCGTCTTCGGAGGAAGAACCGTTAGCGGAAGATACTTCTAAAGAGTTAATGTTGTTAGTCGAAGATAATCAGGAGTTGCGTGAGTTTCTGCGCAGCATCTTTACTCCGGTATACAGGGTGGTGGAGGCGGCCGACGGAATGGAAGGCTGGAGTAAAGCGTTGAAGTATTTGCCGGATATTATTATCAGTGATGTGATGATGCCTGAAAAGGATGGCATCGAAATGACACGTGAACTGCGTGCGGATATGATGACCAGCCATATACCTATTATTCTGCTTACTGCCAAGACTACTATCGAAAGCAAATTAGAAGGACTGGAGTACGGTGCAGATGACTATATCACGAAACCTTTCAGTGCCACCTATCTGCAAGCCCGTGTAGAAAACTTGTTGATACAGCGCAAGAAACTGCAAAGTTTCTATCGCGATAGCCTGATGCATATCAACATGGCTGCTGTTCCTGAAGATCTGCCTGTATCGGCAGAGGGGGAATCAAGAGAAGAAAACAGGACTGAGCCGGAGCAGGAAGCACAACCTACTGTTCCCGATATGTCTCCCAACGATCGTAAGTTTATGGATAAATTGGTGGAACTAATGGAGCAGAACATGGATAATGGCGAGTTGGTGGTGGATGATTTGGTACGCGAACTGGCTGTCAGTCGTTCGGTATTCTTCAAGAAACTGAAAACGCTTACCGGATTAGCGCCTATCGAGTTTATCAAAGAAATCCGTATTAAACGTGCTACACAATTGATTGAAACCGGAGAGTTTAATATGACGCAGATTTCATATATGGTCGGGATCAATGACCCGCGTTATTTCAGCAAATGTTTCAAGGCGCAGGTGGGGATGACGCCGACGGAGTATAAAGAGAAAGTGGGGAGATAATACGAGTTTAGGCACAGAGTTCTTCCTTCATGTGAAGATACTAAAAAGAGAGGTCACTTCATCGGAATGAAGTGACCTCTCTTTTTAGTATCTATGTTGTTCGTGATTTATGGCAGCCAGCGCGGGTCACCAAAACCATAACTCTGATAAAGTTCATCAGTGATAGTGAAATCAGCCTTATCCGGGTTGGCGAACGGATTGTTCTCAAGAACATTTCCTTCTGTGTCGAAGCACGTTACTGTTGTGTCCGTATTGCCTTCAGCCAATGAGATCAAGTTCTTACAGTTGTAGTAATAATTGTTCGAGTAGGTTGGCTTTCCTACGGCACTTGAGTTGGCAAAGCCGCGTTTGTTGTTGAAGTTGGCAATTACGTTGTTGGTAAACGTGTTGGTGTTACCTTTGAATCGAAGATAGAAGAAGCGATAGTTGGCTTCACCGTTACCTATATTATAGAATGTACATTTATCAATCGAAGTTACCATGTTTGCAGTTACGCTGTTTGATACGTCATCGGCACGTAGTACGTCCCGCTTGGAGGCGGAGTTATAGATTGTGGAACTTGAAATGGTGAGATTGTTCCAACCACCTTTACGGCTATCAATAAAGTCACCACCGTCACACACGATATCATGAATGAGGGAGTTTTCTATCTTGATAGTATTTGGTACTGCTGCAACATTGATGTAAATAAGTCCTTTAATATAGTTTCTTATTTCACACCCGTTAATGGTAAGGTCACCGAATCCTCCTTCCTTTTTGTATTCAATAGCCTGACTGCCATCAGTATTCGTTCCATCTAACACAACCTGATAGAGATAGAGTGAAGCGCCGTTATAGATATGGATACAAGTGTTGATTACCGGTGGCTCGGCAGAATTCTTAGCAGCAATGACTACATTATTATTAATTTGTAATTTGGCTGCTGTCAGCACATATTCACCGGGTGCAAGAGCAAATTTACTGCCTGGTGTTGCATCTTGAATAGCAGAAATCCAATCGTCAGCAGGAGTAAGTTCGATAGCATCACTCAAATCCAGATTAGTGGTGAAAGTAGAATAACCACGAGTCTTTTCACCTAACTTCAATGTAGCTCTGTAATTGGTTTCCGGTGTAAGACCTGTGATAGTGGCGGAGCCGGAAGATATGTCGGTTGAATTCAGCGTATACGTCACAGTATTGGCACTGGAGTTTGCGGTAGTAGGAGCACAGATGACAGCATCGACCTCAATACCCGGTGTCCATGTTACTTTTACAGAAGTGCTCTGAATGTCGCCGGCTTTTACCTTTTTCATGTTCTGTTCGGGGTTGGTTGTACGCTTGATGTCAACCCATTTGGATGTGCGGGAAGAATTGTTTTCATCAATGGCTCTTACGCGGATGTAATAATCAGTCTCTCCGATAAGATTGGTTAAAGTCTTTTCGGTTAAAGTTGTGGTATATGAGGCATCCGGTGTACGTTGGTCATAATCGGGACTGTCCGCATAAACTTCAAGTTCGTAAGAGGTAGCTCCTGACATTTCATTCCAACTGACAATGATGTTTACTTCCTGTGAAATACGTGCAGTGATGCCGGTTGGCGACAAGACACGATTAAGAACTAAATCATTGATATCATCTGGTTCACTACATGATGTCACTGCAACACTACCCAGGCAAACGGCAGCTAATGTACAAATTGATAGTATATATTTTTTCATTGTTGTTTAATCATTTAGTTAGTTAATACCACTCGTAATTAGAAAGATTAGGATTATCATTCAAGTTGACGTTAAAGATAGGCCAGTATTGATATTTGTCCGGGTCGCGAACATAGAGATAGTCAATAACATCTTCCAGGGCATTATCTTTGATCCAAGTGGATGCTTCGCCCTTACTGTCTGAAAATTCGGTATAGCCTTCCGGATTAATATCCATTTCACCATAGTTCAGACCGTAAAGGTTCAGTTTTGCATCCTTTTCGGTAGTCTCTATACCATTACGAGTCCAGGTATATGCGCTCATTTTATAATATGCATGGCCTGATAGCTGGCTGTAAGGATGTTTAGAATCATAATCGGTCAAACTCACAATAGCTTTCATCTTGTTTTTTGTCTCGTCCATTTTACTTTTCAACATTCCCCAACGGATAAGATCAGCTTTACGGATCAGTTCTCCGGCAAACTCATAAGCTCTCTCGTCAACAATTGCCTGGAACATCTTTTCTTTACTGAGAGCTGCTTCTGCAACATAAGCTGTAACTTCTGTTGCACGGTCGGAGGTCGCAAAAGCGCGGTTGCGAATCTTAGTCAGGTAAGGAACGGCAGCAGATGCACCATTCAATTCGTTTTCCAGTTCGGCGCGCATCAGTACGATGTCGGCATAACGCATATATTGTCTGTTGATACCGTCATCGTTTCCGGTAGGAATCATACGGTTCGTCCATTCATAACGCAACTTTCCGAAACTCCAGCTTTTGAAAGACTGAAGAGTTTGTACACCTTTTGTCCATTGGAATGGGCAGCAAGTTATATCACGGCGCAAGTCCTTTACTGAATAGTCAAAGAAGAAAGTTGGTGTAGGACCAACCTGGCTTCCCTGAAGCATGGTTGTCATATTGTCGGCAGTGGTATGCTTGATACCGAAAGTGTACATGATACGTCCGCGTGCGGGGTTATTGCTATAACCTATCTCGAACAATGATTCACTGCCTGCATTGATAACATCTCCTGAGATTCCGTTGTTGTTGAAGATATCTTCAAAATTTGATTTCAAAGCCACGTAAGTGCCTTCCTGTTCCATTACATCTTTACAAGCTTGCAGTGCGATAGGGTAGAGACGTGCTTTGGATAGTTCCGGATCCGTACTTAAACGGTTTTCTCCGTCAAGACGCTGAGCGTAGCCGGATGCTTGCAGGCATACGCGGGCCAGGAGACCTTTTACGAAGACTTTGTTCACGCGTTCCACTGTTTTTGTGGCGTCTATCTCATTAGGCCACGCGCAAAGGTCTTGTGCCTCTTGCAAATCAATGATGAGCTGCTTGTAGATGACATCACGGTCTTCGCGTCCTGAATACATATTGTCGGCGTTCAATGAAGTCAGGCGTGCGGGAACATCTCCCCACATATTAATCAGGTCAATATAATGTAAGGCACGTAGCGTGAGCGCTTCCCCCAACAATTGTTTCATATTGGCATTTGTCAGGTCTGCATATTCACGAAGACCTTCAATAGCCAGATTGGCACGTTCGATAGCGGCATATATCTTAGCCCAAAGGTCGGTCCCGGTACTGGTGTTCATTTGATCGTTTCCGACTCCGGCATTGTATGTTGCCAAGTCTGCCTTTCCGTCGGCCTTGTCCGAACTGTTATAGTATTCTATATCTGTATTGTATCCATACCAAATAGCACGTGCACGATAGTTTTGCTCTCCAAATTCCTGATAGATATTGGCAATGGTGCCTTGTGCATATTCATAAGTACTGAAAATGTTCTTACCGTCTAAAGATGAAGGAGAACTTTGATCTAAGAAATCACTGCAAGAAGACAGACTAGCAAGAAGGGCGACAGCTGTCAATGATTTAATCGTTATATTTTTCATTTCTTTTTCGTTTTAGAAGTTTAAGTTAAGACCTATTACAAACTGGCGGCTCTTCGGGTATGCAGAGTAGTCTACTCCCGGAGTAAGAGCTGTTTTGTTTCGGGTGGAAACTTCAGGGTCGAAGCCTGAATAACCGGTCAGACAAAATACATTATAACATGTGGCGTAGAAACGCAAATTGTTAATACCCACTTTTCTAGTCAGGGACTGCGGTAGAGTATAACCTACTGTTAATGTAGACAGACGTAGGAAGGAGCCATCTTCAACAGCCCAGTCGGTCAATACATAACTGGTATAGGGTGACCACATGGTAGTATTGGCGTTTAATGCAGCCAACTGTGCGGGATCGTTTACCAAGTTTCCGTTGGCGTCAAGGTTTGTCCAACGTTTGCCTTCGGCCATAATGTCGATCATGTTACGGTAATAGTATTGATAGGACGAAGTATATTCAATCTTATTGGCATTATAAACGTCATTACCGATACTGTAAGTGAAGTTTGCACTCAAATCAAAACCATATACGCGACCTGAAAGGGCGAAACCACCACTGGCTTTAGGATTGGTATTACCGATAACGGTACGGTCTTTTTCATCAATGACATTGTCACTGTCGTCTATATTCTTCAGTTTTAAGGCACCCGGACGGAGATAACTGGCACCGATAACACCTGCATTGCTTGCTACATCTTGTTTCAATACCCATTTTTCACCGCTGGCATAATAGTCTTCAAAGTCACTTACTTCATAACGTCCGGCAGTTACATATCCGTAGATCTCACCTACTGAATGGCCTGGTTTCACGATGAAGTCATCCTGAATCTGTGTTGAGGCCCAACCGGATGATGCCGGATATTGTGATAATGTACCCAGGTTCTTTACTTTGTTTTTATTGAAACCTACGTTACCATTGAAGCTCAGCTCATAGTTTTTCTTGCTGATGATGTTCCAGGTAAGAGATATTTCAAAACCTTTGTTCTCAGTCTTACCGAGGTTGCGGTACTGGTAGTCATAACCGGAACCGGAAACAGGGAATGCGATTAGTAAATCTTTAGTCGTATTCTTATAATATTCGATGCTACCGGTCAGCTTGCCACCGAATAAGGTATAATCCAAACCAACGTTACGGGTAACGGTCGTTTCCCATTTCAAGTCCGGATTGGATGCGTAGGAACCACTTTGACCTGAGGCAATGCCGCTTGTCCAATAAGAAGGGAATTGATTGAGCCAAGTAGTAGAACCGGAAGACCATACGGGAGAAGTCTGGTCGGCGGGAATATTGTTATTACCTGCGGTACCATAAGAAAAACGTATTTTCAAATCATCAAGCCAATTCTGGGTCTTCTCCATGAACTTTTCTGAGGAAATACGCCATGCTACGGCAGCTGAAGGGAAATATCCCCAACGATTGCCTTTAGAGAACTTGGAAGAACCATCGGCACGGAATGTACCGCTAATCAAATATTTGCTTTGGAAATCGTAATTGACACGTCCGAAGTAGGAAAGCAAGTTGTCGTCTGCGTTAGTATATTTGTCTACACTATAAGGAGTACCTTGTGAAGACAAGGCCCAAGCCTGAGAAGCAGTAAAGCTGACAGGAAAGAAGCTCAGACGGTCATCATTCAATGAACTTTTTTTATTGATAGTCTCTTCACCAACCAATACATTCAGGTTGTGGTCTTTATTCTTGATGATATCTTTGAAGTTGTAATTTACTGTATTGGTATTGCGGAAAGTCTTACGCTGCGTGTCGGCAAAATAAGCCATCGGATGAACACCTTCTGTATCGGAACTGTTGGTACGTGCATTGTAAGTACTTGGACCATAATATTTCTTATCGGTATTGTAGTACCAGTCCAGACCGAACTCTGTTTTGAACTTGAAGTTCTTGAAGATTTCCCATGAAAAGCTTCCATTCATGTTGAAAGTCTGACGGTTCTGCTTGCGGTCTGTGTCATATACTGATGTAATCGGGTTTGTCAACTGAAAATCCGGGTCATAACTGTCACTCAAATCAGGAAAGTTAAACATCGGGTAGATCATAACGTTCTTCATGCGTGAGTCGGCTGAAGATACTTCACTCTTGCTTTCATTGGCACCTGCACCGTTTACCGTGGTATTGGCATAACGCATAGAGAAGTCGAGGCTGACTTTATCATTCACCTTGTGGTTAAGTTTTAAGCTTAAATTATCACGTCGGAAAGAAGACCCCAGCATGATAGCTTTGTCATTCATGTGGGCATATCCCATGTTGAATTTAGTTTTATCCGAACCACCGCTAATTGTCAAGCTATGATTGAAGGTATTTCCTGTACGGCCGAATACTTGGTCTTGCCAGTCATTGGTTGGAGCGTTTTCATACAAGTCTGCATCTTGCCAGTTGCCGAAAAGACTGGTAAATTTGCTTTCATTACCTCTCAACAAGGCGTATTCTCTTTGCCATTTTACATAATCAGTTGCGCTCAATGTCTCCAAGGTCTTTGCCATTTTTTTCCAGGAATAGTAGGTATTATAAGATACACTCAGTTTTCCTTCCTTTCCGCTTTTAGTCGTTACCAGAATTACACCGTTTGCACCGCGGGAACCGTAAATAGCTGTAGAAGATGCATCTTTCAGTACAGTCATATCCTCAATATCGGATGCGGGAATGTCGCTGATAGACTCTACCGGGAAACCGTCTACGATAAACAGCGGAGTATTGTCACCTGTGATAGAACCACCACCACGTACGCGAATCTTCATTTCTGCGTCAGGAGAACCTTCGGTAGTGGTGATTTGTACACCCGCCATTTTACCTTGCAAGGCTTCTGTTGCCGAAGCTACGGGAACGGCGCTCAATACTTCGGAACTAACCGTAGCAACGGAACCTGTGATATCTTTCCGTTTGGCTGTACCATAGCCGATAACAACGACTTCATCTAATGCTTTGGTGTCGTCAGACAAAGTTACGTCGATTTTGTTTTTTCCTTTGATTGCAATTTCTTGTGTCTTCATACCGATGTATGAAACAATAAGAGTGGCATTGGCAGGAACTTTGAGAGAGAAATCACCATCCAGATTGGTAATCGTACCATTGGAGGTATTTCCTTTTTCTACGATGGAAGCACCGATAATTGGATCTCCGGTTGCATCTTTCACATTACCGGTTGCGGTAATAGTCTGCGCTGATACGCTTAGCGAAAAAACTGCTAATATCATTAGCAGTAAAACTCGCATGTTTTTCATTCTTTTAGACATCATTTTTCTTTTAATATATAGATTGTTAATATTATAAACATTCGGTTACTTGTAAGGCTTTGTTTGTGCAAAAATAAGTCATCGACAGCGCTATCTATGTGCAATAATTGTTTTTATCATGGGAAATATTGTTTTTCCACCTCTGAGTAACAAAAAAGCGGAAGTATTGCTATATACTTTCCGCTTTCCTGTGTCTGTTTGGAAGTGTTATGTGTCAAAATTCTATTTCTTTGTGGGGAATAAATGATTGACCAGATTGTTCATATATACTTCCAGATTTGTGTATTCCGGACTTAAACTATACTTAGTACCATCGGCAGGGTCGTTCGGATCCAAATTATTTTTCTTTTCCCATTCATCCGGCATACCGTCACCATCGGTATCGACTAAAGTTACTTCCGATTTATATTCCGGCCATCCTCCTACATCCGATGGCTGGTCTATCATGCCGTTGGTGCTACCGTGGGAACCTTCATAAGTATAATTACCTTTGCGGGTTTCTTCTACAATGCGTTTGTCTATTATGTCACGACGATACGAAGCACCGGCATATTCGAGCACGTCTTTATATGCTTTTTTCGCAGATTGCAAGGAAGTACGTTCGGCTATATTGAAAGCTTTAGAGGACAACAACTTTTTTTCAGGTGCAAAGTCGTTCTTGATTACCAGTCCGTAGGCATTGTCTCTGTTCACTTTGTAAAGAGCTTCTTTTTGTTTATCGGTGAGTTTAGAACAAGTAGGGTCCATATAATTACCATTAAAGTAGAATATACCGTGGACACCGGCTTCATTCTTATTCGTTCCATCGTCGGCGTATGCGGTAAACAAACGTTTAAAAGAACCTTTTGTAGCGCTGAAAGGTCCCGGTTTATAATAGTTGTTAATGAAATTGTAGGAACCTCCTTCGCCGGCATAAGCTCCGTCACTACCATAATTATAGATTACATTATTGAATAAATCAACTTTTTCTTCTTCCGGTTTACCAGTATAGCGGCTTCCGCAAAGACGAGGAGTACGGTTGGTGTGATGAGCCAATAAGTTGTGATGAAAAGTTGCAGTCTGTCCTCCCCAAATGCCTCCATAGCCGTGAGCTCCTTTTTCATGAATGGAGTTGGCAAGGCTTTCGCTGATGATGCACCATTGGAGAGTGAAATTGCGATTATTATAAAAAGTGGCGCATTCATCGGTACTCCAACTCATGGAGCAGTGGTCAATGATAATATTTTGGTGGTTTTTGATGCCGTTCATAGCGTCGTCTCCTTTTTGTTTGATGTCAACTCCCATGCGTGAGCGGATAAAACGGACAATTACATTGTCGGCTTGAATGGAGAAAGTATAGTTTTTTAGGCAGATACCGTCACCTGGAGCTGTTTGTCCGGCAATGGTCAGGTCTCCATTGTTGACTCTCAGAGGTTTTTGCAGCTCTATGATTCCGTCTACTGCAAAAACGATTGTGCGAGTACCTTTTTGGTTGATAGCCCAACGGAAAGTTCCTTCGGAACCGTCATCGGCTAGTGAAGTCACTATATATACAGTACCTCCGGCACCTCCTGTTGTATACTTTCCGGCACCATCTGCTCCGGGAAAAGCTATAATTTTGTTTCGATCAGGGGTCGGATAGTCTTTCTTCTCATTATTGACACTTTTATTATCCTGTATATCAATGGATATATAGGTTGTCGCACTTACCATTATAGGAATAGTAAGTAAAATGCACAGTGCTGCCGGTAGTTTTTTATTCATGCTCTTTCTTTAGTTGATTATTGTTTTGATATGGAACTTTATTTTGATTTTCGTTTTAATGGCGTAAAGGTATGAATATTTAGGTAGCTACGTGTGTAATAATTGTTATTCGCATAGTATTTATTGTTATTTGAAACTTGTCTTTTTTTTAATTCAACCATAATTAATCAACAATAAATACAAAGTGAAAAACAAATATTGCACATGAGTATATTTCTGTTTCCATACTTTTGTGAGGTGAACTCGTTCGTAATAAAAAGGATAATCACTTTAAACTACCAGGAACATGAAAGGACTAATAAAAGGACAACTTGTTATTTGGGCTTATAAAGAAAATATATTGGGAATTATATTGTCGGCTTTCCTTTTTGGGGGAGTAGTTGCCTGTTCGGATGAACAGGCAACAGAAAAACAGTTGACAGATGAATCGGGGCTACCGGAATATCCTATCCCCGACCGTACCACCATTGTTGCTTTTCCGGGAGCTTATGGTGCCGGAAAGTATACAACAGGAGGTGCGGGAGGTACTGTATATATAGTGACTTCATTAGCTGATGATGGGGCGGTGGGTACTTTACGTCATGCTATACAGCAGAAGGGAAGACGTACAATAGTCTTTGCAGTCGGAGGAGTGATCGAATTGCAGAAACAACTAGTTATCACCAACGATGACATTACTATTGCAGGTCAAACAGCTCCGGGTAAGGGAATCTGTTTGAAGGACAACACTTTGCGGGTGAATGCCAATAATGTAATTATTCGTTTCCTCCGTTGTCGTATGGGAGATGAAAAACGAATAGAGGATGATGCGATGAATGGTTATCAGAATAATTATCCCGGAAAGCAGAATATTATTATTGACCATTGTTCCATGAGTTGGAGCACTGATGAATGTGCCTCATTTTATGGGAATACTAATTTTACAATGCAGTGGTGTATTCTCAGCGAAAGCTTGTGGCATTCGATACATGAAAAAGAGGCTCATGGTTATGGTGGAATATGGGGTGGCTCACCTGCCACATTCCATCATAATTTGTTGGCTCATCACAGTAATCGGACTCCGCGTCTTTGTGGAAGTCGTTATTCGAATCGGGCAGATGTGGAAAAGGTGGACTTATGTAATAATGTAATTTATAATTGGACTAATGAAGGTGCTTATGGAGCTCAGGGAGGTTATTACAATATTATGAATAACTATTATAAACTAGGTCCTGCTTCCGCCAAGGATAAAACCCATGCACGTTTTTTCACCGCTTATATAGATGATGGAAAGAATGCCCAAGATGCCGGAGTATTTGGTTACTTTTATGTGAATGGCAATATAATGGACAATACATGTGTGGACTTGTCAGGCGAACAGCAGAAGGAGATTGCCAGCGCCAACGCCAATAATATTTCTTCTACTGCATTCAAGGTAAAGAATGACGAAAGAACATCTTCTGACTTATTGTTGGACATGCGCATTGATATCCTTTCTGATTACAGTTTTATGCAATCTGCTACAGACGCTTACGAAACTGTGCTGGCGTATGCAGGGGCATGGACATGTGGCTGGAAGGATAATGAGTATATCATTCCGGAGCGAGATAAGATTGATAGGCGTATTGTAAGTGAAACTGCTAATGGTACTTATAGTACTAATGCATCTAAAGGTGGTGGATATGGTTTGATAGACAGTCAGGTGGATACTATAGAAAAATGGGACGAATATATAACTGCAACCTCTTCTCTTGTCGATACAGACAAGGACGGTATACCGGACGGATGGGAAATAGCAAAAGGTCTAAATCCTAATGATGCGTCTGATGGGGCGAAGTATAATTTGAGTGCTGCTTATACAAATCTAGAGGTGTATCTGAATGGCTTGGTGGAGAATACTTTTCCGGCAAGTCATCCCAAATAACTGTTTTTTAATAATTAGATTTCTTAGTTCTATTTGCTTGTGAAAGCAGGTAAAACAATGAGTATTATGATAAGTTTCATCGTTTCTTATCCGGTATTCATCGGATTATTGACCGTAAATCAGCAGAAAAGCCTGTAAAAGCATAAAGAAATGGCGTATCTTTGAACCATTAATCAATTAATAATAGAAATAATGGAAGAGAAACAAAAAACTTTGTCTGCTACAGGCTTTTCCGGTAAATATCTGGTAGCTTCACTTTTTATCCTTTCGGGGATACTACTGTTTGCCCGCAATATGGGATGGATTACTGCTGAATTGTTTAGCACGATAGTATCCTGGTATTCTCTTTTTATTATATTAGGTATATATTCGATGATACGTCGCCATTTTGTAGGAGGAATAATTCTTTTGTTGATTGGTGTCTATTTCTTATTGGGTGGGCTTTCATGGTTGCCTGAGAATTCTCAGGCAATGGTCTGGCCTCTTGCTTTGATAATAGCGGGTGTTTTGTTGATTTTCAAATCCCGAAGAAGAGGGCCTTGGTCTCATAGCCATATGGCACATCATCGCAAGGAATGGATGAAACGGAGAGGTCTGGGTATGAACTTTAAAGAAGAACAGCAACAATGCGAGTCTGTCGATGGCTTTTTGCATTCGGAAAATGTTTGGGGAGCGGCACGTCATGTCGTACTTGATGAGCTATTCAAAGGAGCTATTGTTCGTACTTCGTTCGGGGGTACAGTTATTGATTTGCGTCATACCCATATTGCGTTGGGAGAAACTTATATCGATCTGGACTGTAGCTGGGGAGGAGTTGAGATTTATGTTCCTTCCGATTGGAAAGTAGTATTCAAATGTAATACTTTCTTCGGTGGCTGTGATGATAAACGTTGGCATAACGGGGATATTAACCATGAGAGCATATTAGTAGTTCGAGGTACGCTTTCTTTTGGAGGTCTGGAGATAAAAGACTAGCGTATGAAAGCACATCCAATTATAGATTACCCTTATCGTTGGATTCCGATACTGCTGCTTTTGCTGGTGTTGGTTGCGGCTCAGGTAGCATTGGTCTGCCTATACACCGGAGCTGATTACCTTCCTGCCTTGGTAGATGGGATAGCAACGATGGGTTGGTTAGCTGCCTTAGCCTATCTGGCATGGTATGTTGTCGGGTTCGTTTCGTTATTGCAGACAGATATTATCATGATAGTGGTAGGAAGTCTGCTTTGGCTGGCAGGTTGTTTTATGGTTTGTGATAGTATGGTACGGATAGCAGGTATATCCTATATCCCTTTTACACAGACAATCCCTTTCCGGTTATTGTTCGGGTTACCGGTTCTGATTGCGGTAACTCTTTGGTATCGTTTGATTACCGCTAAAGAAGAAGTTTTGAATCAGGAACTTGAAAAAGAACTGATTGCGCATCAGGTAGTTGAGGCACCGGTGGAAGTTCCGGCTGGATTAATTAATCGAATCACAGTGAAAGACGGTTCACGTATTCATTTGATTAAAGCGGATGAACTAATCTACATACAAGCTTGTGGTGATTATGTGATGTTAATCACTCCTTCAGGAGAATACCTGAAAGAACAAACTATGAAATATTTTGAAACGCATCTGCCGCCTGAAACATTTGTTCGTGTTCATCGTTCAACTATTGTCAACGTGACACAGATATCACGGGTTGAACTGTTCGGGAAAGAAACATATCAATTATTACTAAAAAACGGGGTTAAGCTCCGGGTAAGCCTTTCCGGTTACAGATTATTGAAAGAAAGACTGGGATTATAAAACTGATTTTATGACTGAAGATAAAACTTTCATTTAAGATCGGAAGAGCACACGTCTGAACT
>ENA-OVGI01000729-OVGI01000729.1-human-gut-metagenome-genome-assembly--contig:-NODE-729-length-20868-cov-5.944698_pt1 | contig 20868 bp, 20 predicted proteins | sample MGYA00237771_ERZ505421 | MGnify/ENA primary metagenome ERZ505421 (study PRJEB26158, sample SAMN06016378) | human gut metagenome | biome: human gut; feature: ankylosing spondylitis patient; material... | reverse complement strand
TGAACAAACCGGTCCTGGTGGTCATGGCTGCCGGTATGGGCAGCCGCTACGGCGGCATGAAGCAGATCGATCCGGTGGGTCCCTGCGGTCAGGTCATCGTGGATTATTCCCTGTACGACGCCCGCCGCGCAGGCTTCGAGACGGTCATCTTCGTCATCAAGCACGAGATCGAAGAGGCTTTCAAAGCTGCCATCGGCGACCGCGTGTCCAGGGTGATGGACGTGAAGTACGCCTTCCAGCAGCTGGATGAGCTGCCCGAGGGCTACACCATCCCCGAGGGCCGCGTGAAGCCCTGGGGTACCTGCCACGCGGTGCTGGCCGCAAAGCCCTACATCCACGGCCCCTTCGCCGTCATCAATGCCGACGACTACTACGGCCCCGAGGCGTTCAAGGTCATCTACGATTACCTCTCCACTCACACCGACGGCGAGGTCTACGACTACTGCATGGTGAGCTACCTGCTCAAGAACACCGTTTCCGAAAATGGCAGCGTCGCCCGCGGCGTCTGCGCCCTCAACGAGGACAGCACCCTCCACAGCGTCACCGAGCGCACCCGCATCGAGACCTATGAGGGCGGCATCCACTACACCGAGGACGGCGGCGAGAGCTGGACGGACCTGCCCGGCGAGACGCCCGTGAGCATGAATCTCTGGGGCTTCGGCGAGAGCTTCGTGAAGGAAGCCGACCGGCGCTTTGCTCGCTGGCTGGACGAGAATCTGGAAAAGAACCCGCTCAAGTGCGAGTATTTCCTGCCGCTGGTGGTCAGTGAGCTCATTGGCGAAAAGAAAGCCGCCGTCAAGGTGCTGCGCAGCACCGATAAGTGGTATGGCGTCACCTACCGCGAGGATAAGCCCGTGGTGGTGGAAGCCATCGCTAAAAAGACGGCCGACGGCCTTTACCCGGAAGATCTCTGGGCTTAAGCTGCATAAAAAATACGGCTGGGACAGCGTCCCAGCCGTATTTTTTATCTTTACTGGATGCCGAATCCGTTGAAGGAGTCGGGATATTCGTCCTCGAGCTGCTCGAGCAGGCTGCTGAGGGAGCGGTTGTTCTGACCGTGCCTCAGCTTGGGGTAGGCGCGGAGCATACGGCCCTTGCCCAGCAGATGGGTGCCGCGGCGGGTGCGGGCCTGCATGACCTGCGCACGGGCTGCCAGCTCTTCCTTGAGCTGTTCCAGCTGCAGGAATGCGGTGGTCTGCTCGGCTTTGCCCTGCGCGGCCAGCTTGACGGCCTTGGCCGCTTCGGCGGCGTTGAGGCGGGCGGTCTGGGAGGCACGGCGTGCGGCCTCCATGGCCTCGTCGGCGCGGGCGCGCATGGTGGAAGCGGCCTCACGGGGCGACAGCTTGTCGTAGCTGTCCCGAGCCTCGGCGGCGGCCAGCTTGAGCTGCAGGCGGCTCTCGTCCATCTTCTGGTCCATGTCCAGCGCGGTGGTGCCAAGGATCTCGGTCATGGCGTCGCTGACAGCATGCATACTGTCGGCCACTTTCTCGAGAGCGTCCAGCTCCCGGGCGAGGTCGGAGGCAGCGATGGCGGTAGCCACCACGTCAGCAGCATACACCGCGTAAAGCAGACACATCAGCACAAAGCCCACCAGCGGCGGAATGATGTTCACCAGCGCGGCAATGGTGGGATGGATGGCCTTGACCATCACCATGGCACCCACGCCCCACATCAGCGAGAACTCAAGACAGACGTAGCCGCCGATGTTGAAGGGCTTGTCGGTGTAGTCCCACCACCGGGTGCGGTAGAGCTTATACAGCGCCCATCCGCCCACCAGCTCCAAGGCACTGGGCAGGATGACACCGCCGAGATACAGCAGCAACAGGTCATCTTCCAGCGGTGTGAGGAAGAAGAGCACCAGTATCATGCCGAAGCCGTAGATAGGACAGACCGGGCCGTTCAGGAAGCCCCGGTTCACCAGCTGGCCGGTGGTGGCGGCGGCATACACCACCTCGACGCACCAGCCCAGACAGGAGTAGATGAGGAAAAACGCAAGGATATGATAAAGCGAGAAACCGCAGACTGTCGTATTGAGAAAAAACGACAAGGGGACACCTCCAGTCAGTTCTGTTTGCGGACGATCTTATATTCATCGCCCGGCTCAAAGTAGGGACAGGACAAGGTCGTGTGGGAGAGATAGCGGGCCATCTCGTCCTCATCCAGCGCGCTGCCCTCGGCGCAGTACCAGCTGCCATATTCGTCCTGTTGGTTGTTCAGACAGTATTCACAAGGGTCAGACATTGCCTTCACCTTCAGCCTTGGCCGAAGCTTCGGCCTCCGCCTGCGCGGCCAGCTTCTTGAGCACCTTCGGCTCCACCCAGGTCACGGAGTCGTCGCCGGCCTTCTTGCGGGCGATGAGGGCCTTGATCTTAATGCCCATCTCGGTGAACATCCCCTCATGCTCGGTGCGGATGTTCCACTCCGGCTCGTTCTCGTGGAGGTCGTAAGTCTGCCAGATGATGTCGTAGCCGGAAGCGGGGAAGTAGGTCAGGCTGTCGCGGAACAGGTCATCGTCGTCGGTCTTGAAGTAGATCTCGCCGCCGTCCTTGAGGAAATCGCGGTACTGGATGAGCTGACGGGGGTAGGTGAGGCGGTGCTTGTTGGAGGAAGCGTTCTTGCTCCACGGGTTGCAGAAGTTGATGTAGATGCGGCTGACGGTGTCCTCCGGGGTGATGACGCCCTTGATGCGCTCGATGTCGGTGCTCATGATCTTGACATTGTCGATGGGGCGGCCTGCCTCGGCGTAAGCGGCTTCGATCTTGCGCTTTGCGAGGATGAGCACCTTGTCGGTGATGTCGATGCCCAGATAGTTATTCTCGGGGTGGGCAGAGGCCAGCTGGGAGATGAAGCCGCCCTTGCCGCAGCCCAGCTCCAGCACGAAAGGCTGCTCCGGGCGGGCATACTGGCTGTGCCACTTGCCGCCCCAGATAAGGGGCTCGTGGACGTGGAAATCAGCGGCCATCAGTTCGTCGTGGGCGTAGGGCTTGAAACGCATTCTCATAAGATAGTATTCTCCTTGTGACGTGAAAAGTTTGTACTTACAGATTTTTCTTCAAAAATTCCTCTACCTGCTCCGACGTGGCGGCGCAGCTGCCCTGGCAGATACCGGGCTTGCCGCCGCCGCGTCCGTTCAGGGCGGCGTTGAGGGCTTTGGTCAGGGCGCGGACGTCGCCGCCGGCCTGCGCGATGCAGTAGCCGGTGCCCTTCTCGCTGGGCGTCAGAGCGGCGCAGAGACCGGTGGTGGCCTCGCTCAACCGTGTGGCCAGACGGTGCAGGCCGTCCGGGTCGAGGCCGGGAACGGTGCGGATGGCCGTTTCGTCGGGGCCAAGCTGTGCGGCCAGTGCATCGAAGAGCTGACTGCACAGGCCGAAGTGGGCGAATTTCAGGGCCGTGTACTCGTCGTACACCCGGTGGACCGCCACGGCGGTCTGGTCGGCCTTAGCCGAGAGCAGTGCGCCGATGTCGGCCTGACGGCTCCGCATGGCCTGCGCCTCCCGCAGGGCGCGTCCGCCGCAGACGACGCTGAGCCGGACACCGCCCTTGTAGTTCTCAGAGGTGAGGATCTTGATTTGTCCCACCTGTCCGGTGGCGGCGGTGTGGGTGCCGCAGCAGGCGCAGACGTCCGCGCCCGGGATGGTCACGATGCGCACCTGCCCGGCGATCTCTTTTTTGCTGCGGTAGGTCAGCGCCGCCAGCTCTTCGGGGGTGGGGTAGGTGATGAGCACCGGCACATTCTCCCAGATGATGCGGTTGGCGGCAAGTTCTGCCTCCCGCAGGCCCTCGGCGGAGATGGGGACGCTGGTGTCCATCCGCACGGCGTCGGAGCCGATATGGAAGCCCACGTTCTCCGCCCCGAACATCTGGTGCAGGATGCCGGAGAGGATGTGCTCGCCGGTATGCTGCTGCATCTTGTCGAAGCGCCACTCCCAGTCGATGGTGCCGGTGACGGCGGCACCGGGCTGTGCGGCCTCGGGCAGGGCATCCACCGTGTGCCAGATGATGCCGTTCGTCTCGTGGACGTCGGTGACATGAAGCACCGTGCCGTCGGCGAGGGTCAGCGTGCCGCTGTCGGCGGGCTGACCGCCCCCTTCGGGGTAGAACACCGTGCCGTCCAGCGCGATGCGCCCGCCGCCCGTTTTTGCGTCCGCCTCTGCAGCCAGGATGACCCCGGCGGCAGTCTTGCGGAATGCGTCGTTCTCAAAATATTTTTCCGTGCGCTGCATGGCACGATACCTCCTGTAATAAAAACGATATTATCCCACTATAAAACTAAGTATACCACGTTTTTTGCCTGTGGAAAATAGTCTTCGCTTATGTTATGATAGGAAACAGCATAAACCCAAACGGAATATAAAGCGAGGAAGGTATCATCATGCGTGAAAGTGGAATCCTGATGCCGGTGTCCAGCCTGCCCGGCCCCTATGGTATTGGCTGCTTTGGCGCCGAAGCGCTCAAGTTCGTGGATTTTCTGGCCGCTGCGGGCCAGAAAATCTGGCAGCTGCTGCCCCTCAGCCCCACCGGCTACGGCGACAGCCCCTACCAGAGCTGCTCTGCCTTTGCGGGCAACCCCTACTTCATCGACCTCGACGCTCTCAAGGCCGACGGCCTGCTGACCGCCGCCCAGCTCAAGGCGGAAAAGTGGGGCGATGACCCGCTTTCGGTGGACTACGGCACTCTCTACACCAGCCGCTATAAAGTGCTGCGCACCGCCTACGCCGCATGGCGCGAGAAGTACGCCGGTCTCCACGGCTGCGCCCACTACTACCCCGACGACTACTACGCTTTCGCCCTTGCCAACGACAGCTGGCTGAATGATTACGCCCTCTACATGGCCCTCAAGACCGCCAACGGCATGAAGAGCTGGACTGAGTGGCCCCGGGAGTACCGCCTGCGGGATGCCGCCGCGCTGGAAAAGTTCGCAGCAGAGCAGGAAGAGGAGATCGGCTTCTGGAAGTTCCTGCAGTACGAGTTTGCCACTCAGTGGAAAAAGGTCAAGGACTACGCCAACGCCAAGGGCGTGAAAATTCTCGGCGACATCCCTATCTACGTCTCTGCCGACTCGGTGGATGCATGGGTAGGCGGCGAGCTTTTCGAGCTGGACGCGCAGGGAGGCTTTGCCCGCGTGGCCGGCTGCCCACCGGATTATTTCTCCGCAGACGGCCAGCTCTGGGGAAACCCGCTGTATAACTGGCCGTATCATAAACAGACAGGATACGCCTGGTGGATCCGGCGTGTCCGCCACGCCCTCGGCATCTACGACCTGCTCCGCATCGACCACTTCCGCGGCTTCGACACCTACTGGGCCATCCCGGCGGGCAGCTCTACCGCCTGCACCGGCAAGTGGGAGGTCGGCCCCCGGATGGACTTGTTCCACGCACTGGAAGCTGCCCTCGGTAAGCTGCCCATCATCGCGGAAGATCTGGGCGAGCTGTTCCCCAGCGTCCGCGAGCTGCTGGCCGACAGCACCTTCCCGGGCATGAAAGTTTTGCAGTTTGCTTTCAGCGGCGGCGACAACGAGTATCTGCCCCACAACCACGTCAAGAACAGCGTGGTCTACCCGGGTACCCACGACAACACCACCCTGACCGACTGGTGGGAGAACGGCGCTTCCGAAAAGGAAAAGGCCACCGCTGCGGCCTATCTGCACCTGACCCCCTGCAAGCCCACCGCGAAGGAAGTGGCCGCCGTCAAGCCGGACGCCGCCCGCATCGCGCTGCTGCGTGCGGCCCTCGGCTCTGTGGCTGACCGGGCCATCATCCCCATGTCCGACTGGCTGGGTCTGGGCGCAGAAGCCCATCTGAACACCCCCGGCAAGCTGGGCGGCAACTGGACCTGGCGCGCCGCGGAGGGCTTCGACGCAGAGCCTCTGGCCAGCCGCATCCAGGCCGAGTGCGAGGTCTATTGCCGCGCCGAGGAGCCGGTCGAAAAAGAGGCAAAAACCTCAATTTGACGGAAATGTAAAAAATCTTTTTGAAAATTGTGCGTTTTGCTGGTAAGCGTCCCGCCGTCGTGGTATAATCGCATGAGAGGCAGTCAGGGATAAGAACTTGTTTTCACAGCGATACACTGGCCATGAAAACAGGTTCGACTGTGAAAAGGCAGAGCACCGGGAAGGAAGACCCGGTGTATAAAATGGGGAAAAACGCATGAAAAATGAATGGACTGAGCAGGACTTGCGGCGATTCGTCGAAAGTTCGCGGCCTGTGTTTCAGGATGTGAGCCTGACACAGGTGGACGAGGACGCCGACCGCTGCTGGCAGGACGACGGCCTGATGGTGGACTACGAGCTGCGCGGTGGTCAGGTGGACTGTGTGCTGCGCCGCTGTGTCGTGGCAGACGGCAAGGTGTGGCAGCTGCAGATGACGGCCCCGCTGGCAGGCAATGACCTGCCCGAAGACCGGATGACCCCGCGGGAACGGGAGATGTGCCGCGACGACATGAACCACGACTTTGTGACGGGGGTGTTCAACCGCCGCTACTACGAGACGGAATTCTGCACGAAACTCGATGAATGGACCGACTGCCACCGCTGCGCGGCGCTGGCTCTGGTGTCCATCGACGGCGCAGAGAAGCTTTCCGCGCGGGAGAGCGACGCCGTCATGGGCCAGCTGGTCTGCTTTGTGGCAAACCAGTGGAAAAAGCACTTCGACCAGCCTGCTGAGCGGGTGGTCTGCCGCCTGAGCGATACCCTGTTCGCCATCGGCTGTGCCGACCGCACCCGCCGTGAGCTGGAAGAGGAGCTGAAAGCCATCTACGCCGAGATGCCCAAGGAGTGTGTGGCCTCGGTGGGCCTGATGCGCCGGGTGCCGTTCACCCAGTCCATCGGCGTGGCTGGCACCCGCGAGGTGCGCTGCAAGAACTGGGACGCCCTCTATGACCTGTGCGAGAAGCGGCTGGCCGCTGCACAGACCGCAGGCGGAGACCGCATCTACGACGGCGAATAATGCATAAGAGTCCCCCTTTTGAGAGAAACTACCCTCAAAAGGGGGATTTTTGTATGGAAAACCAGAAAAACGACAATCTCAATATGCTGGAAGCCATCGTGCAGAACACCGAGATGGGGAAGAACACCCTCGACCAGCTCGTGCCGATGGCGGAGGATGAGCAGTTCAAGGCGGAGCTTCTGCGCCAGCGCAATATTTACCGCCAGCTCAATCAGGAGGCCCACGCCGCCATCGACGCCTGCGGCGGCTCGGCCCAGGGCCAGAGTGCCATGGCGAAGCTCAACACCAAGGTGAGCATCGGCATGAAGACCATCACCGACAAATCCACCCGCAACCTCGCCGAGATGCTCACACAGGGCAGCGGCATGGGCGTGGTGGACTGCATCAAATCCCAGAAGGACTACCCAGACGCCGCGCCGGGGTCGAAGAGGCTGATGCAGAAGCTGCAGGATTTTGAGGAGGATAACAGGCTGAAGCTGGAGCAGTACCTGTAACGGAGCTAAGTTCTCTTTTGCGCGCCAAAAGAGAACCAGAAAAGCCGCTTTGAGAGGCTCGGCGGTGGCGAAGCCATGAAAGCCCCACTGGGGCTTTCAAGCCGACAGTCCGGTTTGCGAAGCAAATGCCGCGTGTTTAGCGCGGCAAGGACAGGGATCCACGAGAAAGGGGCTGCTCGCCCCTTTCAGACCCCAACGGAGAAGTCGAAGTGGAAAAATGCTAGCCGCTTCGCTAAACGCATTTTTCTCACTTCTCCGATTTGCTGCTCCGCAGCTGGTGTTACCTTTCTGCTGACGGTAAAGTTCTGCTAAAGCCTGAAATCTTCGGCGAAGCCGTAAAACGGCGGAGGCTCAAAATGCGGTTAAGAGATCTTCGTGCGAATGCACGAATCTCCAGCATTTTGAGTTGGAGCCCACCTCTCCGGGGTTACTAGGGGCGAGCAGCCCCTAGTTCGTGCCTCCCGCGCCTCGAAAGTAGCGGGCACTTTTCTGGTTCTCTTTTGGTGCGCAAAAGAGAACTTAACCCCGCGTAAAAGCGCTCTAACCCCGCGCCACCGGCGCGCGAAGCCGTTTATAAATCTACTACGCTTCCGACTTCCGCAGGCGTCGCCGGCACCGGTCCGAGGCGGACTGCGTCGGCGTCCCGGCGCACCACGAACTCCACCGGCTGTCCGGCGGCAAAGGCGGGGCGGTAGCTCAGCTCCAGCGTCTCCCAATCCTCCGGGACAGCGCAGAAGCAGTGGAGCATCGCGCCGCGCCCGGCGGCGAGGTTGAGCGTAAAGGCCGAGGCATCGGCGGCGTTCTCCGCGTAGAGCGGTGCCGCAAAGCTGCCGCAGGGGACGCTCTCGCCGCCGCTGCGGGCGGTCACGCCGCTGTCCAGACTGTAAAGCTCCTTCAGGGTCGAGACATCCCGGCTGTGGAGGTAGCTTGCGCCCACCGGCAGGGTGCGGGCCGAGAGGTTCTCCACCGAGAGGTAGACCAACACGCCGCCCAGCCCGGGTGCAGGCGCATAGCCCAGCAGCTCCACCGCCGCCTTGCCGTCCAGCAGGGCAGGCTGGCCCATCACGCGGGGCTGTGCCGCAGCCGCCGAAACGCCTGTGAGCAGGGCAGCGGCCAGACTGACCGCGCCCGAACCGGCGCATTTCAGGAACGACCGGCGGGAAAGAGACTGAGACATCGGGGACTCCTCCTTGCAGCGAGAAAAATCATTCACTTTATAGAGTATCGGTTTCTTTGCCCCCTGTCAAGGGTTTGAAAGCGTTCTGCCGCAGGTTTTGCGTTTTCTTTGCTGATTTTGTACCAAAAGAGTACAAAAATGCCGCCCGGCGGCAAAATCGCAGGGCGGCAGAGCGTTCTTTCTTATTCGAATGCTTCATTCTCCTCGGCTTCCGCCTGACCCCGCAGGGTGTCGGCATAACCGAAGGGTACGATGTCGATGGCCTCCACCAGACGGTCGCGCATCCAGAGCTGAACGTCGGTCTGGACGGTGTAGCCGCAGCCGGGGTCTGCCATCCACTGCTCGGGGTGGCGGGAGGGGAGGGCGCGCTGGCTCAGCATACTCATGATGACGCCGCCGTGGGTCACGCAGGCGGCCTCGGTGACATCCATCCGGATCATATACTCGAACAGCTTGAGCAGCGTCTCCGAGCAGCGGGCGTGGAACTGCTCCGTGGGCTCTGCGCCCTCCGGCACAAAGCCGGAGCCCGGGGTGATCCACTTCTTGAAGTCCTCGTTCTTCACCAGCTCCTTGACGGGATGGTTCTCAAAGACGCCGAAACCGGCCTCCCGCAGGTCATGCACCGAGAACTGGTGGGTCGCATTCGGGAACAGGATGTTGGCCGTCTCCACGGCGCGCATGAGCGGGGAAGAGAAGACGGTATCCACCTGAGGATACTCGAACCGCTCTTTCAGCTCGGCCAGCTGGGCGCGGCCCTCGTCACACAGGGGGATGTCCGTGCCGCTGCCGATGTAAAGGCCCTGCAGATTGCCGGAAGTCAGGCCGTGGCGGATGAGATGGAGCTTAAAGGTTTTCATGCAAAAACACCTCTTATGAGCTATCTATTCCTGTGCTGATTCGCACAAATCTTGCTTTTCTGCTGATTTTTCCGGCACCATCAGACACTAAATATATGCCGGCAAGGTTTATTTTAACATAGATATGGTAGAAAGAGCAACCCCTTTGACAAAAACGCCGAATTTCCGGCGGAAAAACCGTCACTTTTTCGCTTTACAAGTCGTTTTCCATTGTGTATAATCAACGTGCTGTAAACCAAAAATCAAGGAAGTCCTATTTTTATCTGAGGAGCCAAACATCATGGAGTTCAATCGTATCATCAAACTGCTGCGCAAGGAGCGCGGCATCACCCAGAAACAGGCGGCAGAGGATCTGGGCGTTTCGCAGGCCCTGCTTTCCCACTACGAAAAAGGCATCCGGGAGTGCGGCCTGGATTTTGTGGTACGGGTGGCAGACTATTACAATGTTTCCTGCGACTATCTGCTGGGCCGCTCGGCAGAGCGCAATGGCATGATGCTCTCGGCAGAGGACATCCCCAACCCCGACAAGATGAAGGACAACATCTACCACGGCAGCGTCCTGCCCACGATGAACAAAAAGCTCATCTCCAACAGCCTGAACGTGCTCTACGCCAAGATCGGCGAGTGCCACAGCAAGGCCCTGACCACCGAGGTGAGCGCCTACCTGATGACCGCCGTGGCCAAGATGTTCCGTCTGCTCTATTCCGCCGAGTCCCACAACGCCCCCAGCATGTTCAGCGTGGACGCCCGGCGCTGGCCCGGCTACTCCGACGCTGTGATGCACTCGGCTCAGGCCAATGTGGAGGCCCTGCTGGCCGGCGAAGCGCTGCCCGGCGGCGAGGGCGTGGCCGACCCGTCCTGCCTCGCCATGACCACCGAGAGCCTGACCCGGGAATACCCGCTGTATACTCCCAGCCTGCTCAATCTGGTCAAGACCAGCGAGACCCGCGCCCGGGAGCTGACCGGAGAGGACCGCACTTAAGTCTCTGTGAAACTAGTGTAAATTATGCCGTTTTTTGCTTGCATCTGCGTGCAAAAGATGTTATAAACAAGATAGAACATTTTCATCGTACTTCATAATAAAGCGAATTCAAGGAGGGACACATCCATGTCCAATAAAATTTCCCGCCGCACCTTCCTCAAGTGTACCGGTGCCTCCGCAGCAGCTCTGGGCGCTGCTGCCATGTTGGGCGGCTGCGGTTCCAGCACCAGCAACGCCATCGAAGTCAAGGTCGGCGACAAGGTCAGCAACTGGAACAATCTGGGCGTCCAGCTCACCAGCGTCTTTACCATGGCCAACACTCCCGACCTGCCCGACCACGAGTATGTCGCTGTGCTCGTCACCGCTGTGAACCGCTCCGGCGCGACTACCTTCAACATCGGCGCACAGAACCTCGCCGAACTGGATGCCGCCTATCCGCTGGACGATGAGGCTACCAAGCTTGATGTCGCCCGTCAGTACTTCCACGCTCTGGCTGACTCCACCACCGATTTCACCGCTGTCTGCGACGGCGCTGAGGCCGAGGTGGGCGCTTACATCCAGCTCTATGATGCTGCCGCTCAGAGTTTCTCCGAGTCCACCAATCTGCCCCCGCAGGGCGCAGGCTACATCCAGCTGATCTGCTGCGTCCCCACCGGCTGGCAGAAGCTGAGCGTCACCTTCACCCCGACCTTCGTGGCAAACAAGAGCCTTACCTTCGCTCTGAACTCTTCTGACCTGACGCAGGTCTGAGGCATTTTTCCGAGACGAAATTCCGTCATAAAGGGCAGAGCTTCCCCACAAAATTTTTGCGAAAAGCATTGACATCTGCTCATTTTTCGCCTATTGTATAGGCAAGACGCCCTTCGGGGCAGTACAATGATTTCTGTGTTTCTACATAAAAGGAGGAACGATCATGTCCTTAGAATTCAACCGCCGCTCTTTCCTGAAGTACAGCGCCGCCGCTGCCGTGGCTGTGGCTGGTTCCAGCCTGCTCGTTGGCTGTGGTGAGGATGAGTACCAGAAGACCGGTAAAATCGGCAGCACCCTGAAGCTGATGGGTGAGTTCAAGCTCAAGACGGCCAAACTGACTACCAATTCTAGCACGCCAGCAGTTACTACCTTAGCCTGCGACTTCGATTTGAAATGCACCTCCAAGTACGGTCTGAATATCGTTCCTGCAAACTTCCAGGTCGAGGTCACTTCTAAAGCAAACAATAATAAGGTCACGACTTATCATGCTTATAACACCGACGGCACTGGCGGTGTTACTCTGAGCAAGAACAACAACTATCTGAAAAAAGACGATTCTCTGAGCACTACATTGACCGTTACGAACATCACCGTCGCCGCTGGCGATACCATCCAGGTCAAGTTCTGGCCCCGTCCTCAGGCAAGCGAAGGCTCTCAGGCCTACACCCGCGCTTTCTGCACTTGGAAGATGGTTGCCAAGGATGGTGGCACTTCCGGCGGCATCGTCCTTGAATAATCTTTTTCTGCACTCTGCGCCCAAGGCTTACGCCTTGGGCGTTTTTATTTGCACCTCTCCGTCATTCTGCCAAAACGCAAGCAAGGATTTTTAGTGGTTTTGTGTCTTGTGCATAAGGTGTCTTTCCTGCTACAATAGGGACATACCAACCGGGGAGCGCAGCGGCCGGGCAAGTGCCGCCGCGCGGTTTTGTTTTTCGGGATGGGCGTCCTGCCTGATTTCACAAGAACAGGAGTGTGCAGTTATGATCAATATGGTAAAGCTTCCCACCAACAAGAGCAGTCTGTTCCTGCGCGTGGCAAAGGGCCACTTCGCCACCAGCCACAGCCACATCAACTACTACATCGACGTCACCACCCAGAAAGCCCGCCTCTCGGAGGCGAAGGCTGTCGCCAAGGAGCTGGTGGCTGCCTATCAGCACAGCACCATCGTGGACACCGTGCTCTGTCTGGACGGCACGCAGGTCATCGGCACCTGTCTGGCCAACGAGCTGACCAAAGACGGCTTTGCCAACATGAATGCCCACCAGACCATCTACGTCATCACCCCCGAGTACACCAGCGGAAGCCAGATCATCCTCCGCGACAATCTCGCCCCGATGGTCAAGGGCAAGCACGTCCTCATCCTGTCGGCCTCCATCACCACCGGCTACACCGTGCAGGCGGCCATCGAGGCGGTCAACTACTACGGCGGCACCGTGGCGGGCCTGTCGGCCATCTTCGCCACTACCCACGAGTGTCTGGGCATCCCGGTCACCTCCATCTTCGACCCCTCCAGCCTGCCCGACTACGCCAGCTTCGACAGCCGCGACTGCCCCATGTGCAAGGCGGGCCAGCACATTGACGCGCTGGTGAACAGCTTCGGCTATTCGGCCCTCTGAATCTGAAATTTTCCTCCCTCTTTCTCCCCGCTGTGCAGCTGCATGGCGGGGAGTTCTTTTATTTTTTCATCTTCGGAAACACGAAGGAATTATGCCGGTATGCTATCAGCAGTTCTATGGTCATGAAGCACCAGATGACCGGCTCGCAGAGGATGACCGCGTTATACTCAAAGCGGGGGATGAAGAGCAGGACAAAGACGATCTTGCCCAGAAACTCGATGACGCTGGACAGCAGGGGCAGCACCTTCTCGCCCATGCTCTGCAGAGCGTAGCGGGTGGAGAGCAGCATTCCCAGCACGGCGTAGAAGGGTGCATTCCAGACCAGATACCGTGCGCCGTTTTCCAGCACCACCGGCTCCGAAGAACCGGACACCAGCTTTACCATCCACTCCGCACCCACACTCATAAGCAGGATAGCCGTCACAGCCACCACGACACCGTAGAGATAGATGTCCCGCATTCCACGGCGGACGCGGTCGGGATGGTTCGCGCCGTAGTTCTGGGAGACGTAGGTCGAACAGGCAGAGGCCATCGCTGTCAGGGGCATATCTGTGAACGCAAAGAGTTTTCGGGCCGCGGTGTGGCCCGCGATGACCAGCGTACCGAGGCCGTTGATGCCGTACTGCAAAACGACAGAGCCCGCCGAGACGATGCTGCTCATGAGGCCCATGGAGATGCTCTGGCTGAACAGCTCCCAATAGAGGCGGCTCTCCACATGGAAGTGCTTTTTCTCAGGCAGGAGCAGCCGGGCGCTGCGGAAGACATACAGGATGCAGAGCGCCACCGACACGCCCTGGGAGATGACCGTCGCCACACCGGCACCGGCCACGCCCATGCCCAGCACGGCGATGAACCAGAGGTCGAGGATGACGTTGAGCACCGACGAGAGGATGAGGAAGACCAGCGGCATGAAGCTGTTGCCGATGGCCCGCAGCAGGCCGGCGCAGAGGTTATAGGCAAACATGACGATGACGCCGAAGTCGATGATGATGATATAGCCGTAGGCGTCTTCTAAAATTTCCGCCGGGGTGTCCAGCAGTTCCAGCAGCGGATGCAGGCCCACCGCACCCGCCAGCGTGATGACCGCCGACGCGATGATGCCGATGACGATGGAACCCGCCACGGTCTGTTTGAGCTGGTCATCGTCTCCGGCCCCGTAGGCGCGCGCTGCGACGATGGCGAGGCCGTTGCCGATACCGAGGCCGAATCCAACCAGAAGCTCGTAGATGGCCCCGCAGGCGCCAATGGCGGCAAGGGCGGTATCGCCCAGCACATTGCCGACGATCATGGTATCCACGGTATTATAGAGCTGCTGGAAGAGGCACGACACCAGAATGGGCAGCATAAAGATGAACAGGCTCTTGAAGATGGGGCCGTTCATCAAATCGACGTTCCGGTTGAAGAATGATTTTTTCGCGGGGGACTGGGTCATAAGCGTTCCTCCATAGTCACAAAAAGGAGCTGCTGTACAGGTACGACCTCTCCGTCAGCACTGACGGAGAGGTTGATTCCGCTGTACAACAGCCCTTTTCAATATTTTCAGATCGTTACAGCTCCTGCGTCTCGAAGCCGTTGATGGTCAGCACTTCCACACTCTTGAAGCCTGCGGCCTTGACGGCGGCAGCAGCCTCGTCGAAGCCGAAGGTCAGGCTGTCCACATCGTGGGCGTCGGAGGTGATGATGACCTTGCCGCCCATCTTCTGCCACTCGCCCAGAAGCCATGCGCCGGGGTAGAAGTCCTTGCGGTAGCCACGGTAGACGCCGCCGGTGTTCACTTCCAGCAGGCAGCCGTGCTCTTTGGCAGTATTCAGCGCCTTGAGGGCTGCGGCCTTATAGCGGGGCGACTCCTCGTCGAAGAACTCACCGGCAGCGTTCAGCTTCTTGATGAGGTCGATGTGGGCCAGAATGTCGGGACCCATGGCAGCCACCTTCTCCACCTCGGCGAAGTATGCCTCCACAGCGGCCAGCGGGTCGCCGTCGAAGTCGTCGTAGATGCAGTCGTGGAGATCCTGGGGACGGAAGTCGATCTCGTAGTACTTGCCGGTGTTCTTGCCGTAGAGGTGGTGCGCAGAGCCGATCCAGTAGTCGTAGCCGGTGCGCTTGTCCTCGCTCAGCAGATCCCACTCGATGCCGCAGAGGATGTCCACCTTGCCCTTGTACTCGGTCTTGAGCTTGGCGATGGTGGCCTTGTACTGGGCCGTGCGGCTGGGGCTCATGCAGTATTCACGGTCGCGCTGGGTATAGCTATGGCCCGTGAAGCCCAGTGTGGTCAGCCCCTTCGCACACGCAGCGGAGGCCATCTCCTGTAAGGTGTTTTTGCCGTCGCACATCGTCGAGTGACAATGGACACTGGACTTCTTATAATCTGCCATAGTGAATCACTGCATCCTTTCCTGTTTGACCTTGTGGTCGATAACGTGTCGTTTTTCCAGCTCGCGGGTGATGTCCTCCACCGTGATGCCGGCCTGCACCATCAGCACCAGCACATGATATGCCAGATCGCTGATCTCATAGACCGTCTCGGCCTTGTCTTCCTTTTCGCCCGCGATGATGACCTCAGTACACTCTTCGCCCACCTTCTTGAGGATCTTTTCTTTGCCCTTCTCGAACAGATAGGTGGTGTAGCTGCCCTCTTTGGGGCTGGTCTTGCGGCCCTTGATGAGGTCATACAGCCCCTGCCAGCTGAACTGCTTCAGCTCCGGGGAGACGTATACTTCGTTGAAGAAGCAGCTCTCGGCACCGGTGTGGCAGGCGGGGCCGGATTTGACCACTTCCACCACCAGAGCATCGGCGTCGCAGTCGGCGGTGATGGACACCACCCGCTGCACGTTGCCGCTGGTCTCGCCCTTGCGCCAGATCTCCTGACGGCTGCGGCTCCAGAACACGGTGCGCCCCTCGGCAATGGTCAGCGCCAGCGTTTCGGCGTTCATGTAGGCAAGGGTGAGCACCTGCTTTGTGTAGTGATCCTGCACGATGGCGGGGATCAGGCCTTTTTCATCAAATTTCAGTTCCATGACGGTTCTCCCTCCCCGGATGGGGATACTGTGTATTTTATCGTATTCAGGACAAAAATGCAAGGTGTTTTTGTGTTTTTACAGCCGCATCTCCACGCCGTTGGCGTTCAGGTATTCCTTCAGCTCCCGGATGCCCAGCAGCTTCTGGTGGAAGATGCCCGCCGCCAGCCCGGCGTCGATGCCCTTGTGGTGGAACAACTCCAGAAAATCCTCTTTTTTGCCCGCGCCGCCGCTGGCAATGATGGGGATGTTCACCCGGGCAGCCACCGCGTCCAGCATTTCAAGGTCGAAGCCGTTGCGCACGCCGTCGGTGTCGATGCTGTTCAGGCATATTTCGCCCGCGCCGTGGGCGGCGCACCAGCTGACCCAGTCCAGCGCATCCCGGCCGGTATCCTCACGCCCGCCTTTGGCGAACACCCGGAACTGTCCGTTCACCCGCTTCACATCTGCGGAAAGCACCACGCACTGGTCGCCGTAGCGCTGCGCGGCGGCGGGGATCAGCCCGGGGTCCTTCAGCGCGCCGGAGTTGACGCTTACCTTATCCGCGCCGCATTTCAGCACCCGGTCAAAATCTTCCAGTGTGTTGATGCCGCCGCCCACGGTCAGGGGGATAAAAATTTCCCCCGCCACCCGGGTCAGGATGTCGGTAAAAAGGGCACGTCCCTCAAAGCTGGCGGTGATATCGTAAAACACCAGCTCGTCCGCCCCGGCGGCGTTGTACAGCCGTGCCATCTCCACCGGGTCGGCTACGTCCTTGATGCCCTCAAAGTTCGTGCCCTTGACCACCCGGCCGCCGCGCACGTCCAGACAGGGGATGATGCGTTTGGTTATCATAAAGCTCCCTCTTTCTCAGTCCTGCACCAGCTGCACGCAGCGGGCAAGGTCCAGCGCGCCGGTGTACAGGCTTTTGCCCAGAATGGCCGCTGCCGTGCCCATCTGCTGCAATTCCAGCAGCTCTGCCTCGGAGGAGATGCCGCCGCTGGCGGTAAAGGCCACCCCGGGCACCTGGGCCGCAAGCTGACGGTAAAGGCTCAGGTTTGTGCCCTGCATCGCGCCGTCACAGGCAATGTCGGTGTAGATGATGGCGGTGCAGCCGGCTTCTGCCAGCCGCTTGCAGAAGGCCACGCCCGGCTCGGCGCTGATTTCCTTCCAGCCGTGGATGGCAACATAGCCGTCCTTGGCATCCACGCCCACGGCAATTTTGTCGCCGTATTTTTGCAGCATCCGGGCGGTAAAGGCAAAATCCGTCACCGCCACGCTGCCCAGAATGCAGCGCCCCACCCCGAGGGAGAGGTATTTTTCAATGCGCTCCTCGGTGCGGATGCCGCCGCCTACCTCGATGTACAAACCGCCCTGCTTTGCCAGCGCGGCAATGGTGTCGTAGTTGGAAAGGGTGCCGTCCTTGGCACCGTCCAAGTCCACCACATGAAGATTTTTTGCCCCGGCGGCCACAAAGCTGCGTGCCTGTGCGCAGGGGTCCTGCCCGTAAACGGTCATGCGGTCGTAGTCGCCCTGTGTCAGGCGCACCACCTGCCCGCCGCGCAGGTCAATGGCTGGAAATAATTGCATGGTTTTCTCCTTTAGCGTCCTCGCCCTCTCAGTCAAAGCCTACGGCTTTGCCAGCTCTCCCAAAGGGAGAGCCAACGCATCTTCTCGTTTCAGCAGGAGTTAACCGCAGGCTGCAATGGGCTCCCCCTTTGGGGGAGCTGGCGCGGAGCGCCTGAGAGGGCGGGTTCAGCAGGAACTGAAGTGAGAAGGAAAACAGCTTTCCGGTCACTCCCGCTCCAGCACCTCTTTCAGCTGACGGATGATCCGCTTTTCCAGCCGAGAGATGTAGCTCTGGCTGATGCCAAGGGCATCGGCGGCTTCCTTCTGGGTGTGCTCCACGCCGTCCACAAGGCCGAAGCGCAGTTCCATGATCTGCCGCTCCCGGGGGGCCAGCTGCTCCACGGAGCGCCGGAGAGTGGCGCGCTCGGCGGCCTGCTCCAATTGCAGGCCCACAAGGTTCTCGTCGCTGCCCAGCACGTCCGAGAGCAGCAGCTCGTTGCCGTCGCCGTCGGTGTTCAGGGGCTCGTCGATGCTGGCCTCCTGCCGCCGGTTGGAGCTTTTGCGCAGGTACATCAGGATCTCGTTGCCGATGCACCGGCTGGCGTAGGTGGCCAGCTTGATGTTCCGCGCGGGCGTAAAGGTGTTCACCGCCTTGATCAGCCCGATGGTGCCAATGGAGATCATGTCCTCCTGCGGCACGCCGCTGTTCTCGTACTTTTTGGCAAGGTAGACCACCAGCCGCAGGTTGTGGGTGATGAGGTCATCGCGCGCGGCGGCATCCCCCGCCATCATCCGGGCCAGCAGGGCCTTTTCCTGTTCCGGTGTCAGCGGCGGCGGCAGGCTGGGCCCGCCGTTGATGTAGTGGGCGGCGGAAGGGGCCAGCAGAAAGCAATAAAGACGGCAAAGAAGTGAAAGCAGATGATGCAAGGGCGGTTCCTCCTTTGTGAAGCCCTCTCGCGAAGAGGAGAGGTTCTGATTTTGACAAGGGCTCCCTACTAGCGGGGGCTGAGCCGTAAGCAGCAGCTGGGGTCAAACCCCACCGTCATCCCTACGGGATGCCACCGCCCCTAGTAGGAGCGGCCTTGGCAAAGAGGATAGGCTTTGCGCCATGCCAAGGGCCCCCCTATTAGCGGGGGCTGTCGCCGCAGGCGACTGGGGGGTTGGACGAAGGACGGCCTGACCGTGAGACAGAAAGGAACGTGAACAAATGGCAGATATTACGAGGCTTGGCGAGATCGCCATGCCGAAACTGAGTGACAACATGGCCCCGGAGGACAGGCGGAGCATCAACAACTACCTGATGCAGCTGCGGGACCAGATGATGTACATGATGCAGAACCTGGACGAGACGAATTTCAGCGACACCATGCGGGACAAGCTGACCGCCATGGGGCTGAAGGTGGAGTAAACGAAAGGAGACAGTGAGAAGATGGCAAGAGGAGAATGGTGGGAGTACCTGATCCCGGGCCACAATGTGGGGCTGATGGTAGGGGATGTGTATGACGGCATTACCGGCAACAGCGAAAAGAATGCGGGCACCGGCGTGTTTGGAACCAGAAAGAACGGTTCCAACAGCTACCAGTACGCCCAGAGCAACGACCGGGTGACCACGGCAAAGAACAATCTGGATTACATCAAAGGACAGAAGCCCGGGGAGTATCAGAGCGAGTACGGCAGCCAGATCAGCGGCACGCAGAGCCAGCTGGACAAGATGAACCAGGACGGCTTTTCTTACGACTACACCAAGGACGCAGCTTACCAGCAGTACAAGAACCAGTACACCCGGGGTGCGGAGCTGGCCAGTGAGAACGCTGCCGCCAACGCCTCGGCCCGCAGCGGCGGCTACGGCAACAGCTGGGGCACTTCCAGCGGGCAGACGGCCTACCAGAGCACCATGAACGGGCTTTCGGACGTGGCAGACAGCTTATACAGCCAGGCTTACAACGAATATGCCGCCAAAAAGAGTGACCTGAGCAACCGGTTGAGCTCTTTGCAGCAGCAGGAAAAGCTGGCGCAGGATGCTTACAACACCCGCCTGAACAATTACTATGGCCAGCTGAACAGTGCCCAGACCGAATATGCCAACGCGGTGGGGGCCAACCAGAAGAAGGATGCGAACAACACCAACTTCTGGGGGAACGTATTGCGGATCGGTGCACAGCTCGCCGGGCCGCTTATCGTGAAGATGATGACGGGTGGCTTGCTCTGAAGACCGGTGTGGGGCCCTGCGACAGAGGACAGAAAGAAGGGAACTTTATGTTATTTGATACCTTACGGAGAAAGAACCAGGCGGAACAGGAAGAGCGGGAATGGAATGCCAATCGCCCGGCGGACTATGTGAGCCGGAACAAGGAAGCAATGGACAGCCTGACCGGGCAGATCGGCAGCGGGTTCGACTGGGACACCGGCAGCAAAGCCTACCAGCAGTACCGCGCCCAGGCCCAGGCCAATGCTGCCGCCAGCGCGGAGAACGCCCAGGCCAACGCGGCGATGCTGGCGGGCGGGTATGGCAGCAGCTACGCCGACAGCGTGGCAAAGCAGGGCCAGCAGCAGGCGCTGAGCGGCATTGACAATGCGGTACCAGGCCTGAGAGGCCAGGCACTGAGCGAATACCAGAACCAGCAGAACGACCTGCTGAGTGCCCTTTCCGGCATGGCCAACACCGAGGCGCTGGATCGCAGTGCCTACGGCAGCAATTTTGCCAACTACACGGCGTGGCAGAATTTCCTTGCCAACCAGAGCGAACAGGCCCGGAACGAGAACGACAACTACTGGAACAACCTCTGGAACACGGTAAAGAACATCGGCTCGGCGGCCCTGACGGCCTACGATGGGTACAAGGGGTACACCCAGCAGCAGTGGGAAAATGACTTTGCCCGGGAACAGTGGGAGTACAACAAGAACCGCACCGACCAGAGCGATGCCCTGAACGCCTATCAGCAGGCGTTCAACCTGTACACCCAGGGAGCCGGGGATGCTTCTGCCGATGTGCTGAACCGGTACGGCCTGAACAAGGATGCCTTTGCCAACTACACCGGCGCACCGGTGACCCGGGACGATCAGGCAAGCGTGCTGACCACGGCGGCTTCCCTTGTGGCAAACGGCAACAGCGAGGCGGCGGCCAACCTGCTGAAGATGTACGGGCTGGACAGCAATGCAGCCGGTTCTTACGGCACCATTGCAAAACGTCAGCTGGCGACCCAGCTGGCAAAGGCGGCAGCTACGAAGAGCAGCAGAAGTTCGAGAAGTTCCGGCGGCTCCAGCAAGAGCGGAAGCGGGTGGACAAACAGCCAACTGCTGACGGCGCTGGGTAAGTATCAGAGCCTGAAGGATGATGACCCGACCAAGAGCGTCTATGCGAACATTCTGGCCAGCGCCGGAATGCTGCCGGACGGTGACACGGGCACAACAGCAGCGACCGGAACTGGCAGCGGGCTGATCGCCCCGCTGGCGAATCCGAACAAGTGGGCCCTGCCCGGGGGAACC
>ENA-OVGI01000690-OVGI01000690.1-human-gut-metagenome-genome-assembly--contig:-NODE-690-length-21681-cov-4.256127_pt1 | contig 21681 bp, 14 predicted proteins | sample MGYA00237771_ERZ505421 | MGnify/ENA primary metagenome ERZ505421 (study PRJEB26158, sample SAMN06016378) | human gut metagenome | biome: human gut; feature: ankylosing spondylitis patient; material... | reverse complement strand
TCCCCCTGTTGTTGCGCGGTGCGGCGCTCACCCTTGAGATCACGGCCCTCTCCGTCGGTCTCGGTCTCGTTCTCGGTCTGATCCTCGGCCTCTCGCAACTCTCGAAGAAGCCCTGGCTTCGCTGGCCCGCGAAGGTTTACGTCGACTTCATCCGCGGCACCCCGCTTCTGATCCAGATCTTCATCATCTATTTCGCGCTCCCGAACATCATCGGTTCGCGCATCGACCCCTTCATTGCCGCCGTTGCGGCCTGCTCGCTCAACTCGGGCGCCTACATCGCCGAAATCTTCCGCGGCGGCATCCAGTCGATCTCCCAGGGTCAGATGCGCGCAGGTCTCTCGCTCGGCATGACCTACGGCCAGACGATGCGTTACATCGTGCTGCCTCAGGCCTTCAAGCGCATCATCCCGCCGCTCGGCAACGAATTCATCGCCATGTTGAAGGACTCCTCCCTGGTCTCGGTGATCGGCTTCGAAGAACTCACCCGCTCCGGTCAGCTCGTCATTGCCGAAACCTATGCCACGATGGAAATCTGGGCCGCCGTCGCGCTCCTTTACCTCATCATGACGCTCTCGATTTCGCAACTCGTGAGCTTCGTCGAACGACGCTACCGACTCTCCGACGAACGCTGACCGCCCTTTGACGGGTACTTCCCCGAGCGGGGAAGAACGGGGAGCGACGCCCGCGCGATGCTCCCCGAATTTTTTTGTCCCTTTTCAATTGCGCGCCCCTCGGTTCGCAGGTAAAATGCCCGCTTTCACGGCTCGAGTCTCAACGCTCGTGTCCGCAAGTTTTAAATTCAATTTCTATTACAGGAATTCAAATGTCCGTTGAAATGAACAAGTCTGAGATCGTTGCCAAGTTCCAGCGCGCCGAAGGCGACACCGGCTCTCCCGAAGTCCAGGTCGCTCTCCTCACGGCCCGCATCAACCATCTCACCGAACACTTCAAGGTTCACGCCAAGGATCACCACTCCCGCCGCGGCCTTCTCCGCATGGTTTCGCGTCGCCGCAAGCTCCTCGACTACCTGAAGCGCACCGACCTCAACGCTTACCGCACGCTGATTGACGCGCTCAATCTCCGTAAGTAAGACGGATCATTTCTCCCAGACAACGGCCTGCCGATCGACGACAGGCCGTCGTCGCATCTGCCACCATCACTCCCTTCCGGTCGATCGTTGACGACGTTCCCATCCGTCATCGCGTTGCGCCATGAGCCCTCTCCCATCTCGCGAGTCGGCTGATGCCGCAGCGTGGTGCGGGGCCCGCCCCCACTCACAGGCGGATGTCAACCGTCAGCGACGACCCATCATTAAGGAGCATTCATCCATGACGATGTTCAACAAGGTTTCGAAGAGCTTCCGCTTCGGCGACTACGACGTCACGCTCACCACGGGTGAAATCGCCCGCCAGGCTACGGGCGCCGTCGTCTGCCAGATGGGCGACACGGTTGTGCTCGCGACGGTCGTCGCGAAGAAGGAAGCCAAGCCCGGTCAGGACTTCTTCCCCCTTACGGTCGACTACATCGAAAAGACCTACGCCGCCGGCAAGATCCCCGGCGGCTTCTTCAAGCGTGAAGGTCGTCCTTCCGAAAAGGAAACGCTGACGAGCCGCCTGATCGACCGTCCGATCCGTCCGCTCTTTCCGGACGGCTTCTTCAACGAAGTTCAGGTCATCATTCACGTCCTCTCCGCGGACCCGATGGTCGACCCGGACATCCCCGCGATGATCGGCGCCTCCGCCGCGCTCGCGATCTCGGGCATCCCCTTCAAGGGCCCGATCGGCGCCTGCCGCGTGGGCTACGTCAACGACGCCTTCGTTCTCAACCCGACCACCGAAGAACTCAAGACCTCGCGCCTCGACCTCGTGGTCGCCGGTACGGAACGCGCTGTTCTGATGGTTGAATCCGAAGCCGACGTCCTCCCCGAAAAGACGATGCTCGACGCCGTGATGTTCGGTCACCGCGAAATGCAGGTCGCGATCAACGCGATCAACGAACTCGTCGCCGAAGCCGGCAAGCCCGCCTGGGATTGGCAGCCCGCTCCGAAGAACGAAGCGCTCTACGCCCGCATCGTCGAAATCGCCGACGCCGGCCTCAAGGAAGCCTTCTCGATCCGCCAGAAGCAGGCGCGTACGGAAAAGCTCCGCGAAGTCTATGCGCTCGTCGAAGCGACCCTCACGGCCGACGCCGAAGCCGCCGGCACGGCAGTCGCCGACATGAACGAAGTTCACGGTATTCTCTTCGAAATGGAAGCGAACATCGTGCGCTCGAACATCCTCAACGGCGAACCCCGCATCGACGGCCGCGACACCCGTACCGTCCGTCCGATCGAAATCCGCCAGAGCGTCCTTCCGCGCACGCACGGCTCCGCCCTCTTCACCCGCGGCGAAACGCAGGCCCTCGTCACGACGACCCTCGGCACGAAGCAGGACGAACAGATCGTCGACGGTCTGTGCGAGGAATACCACGATCGCTTCATGCTCCACTACAACATGCCTCCCTTCGCCACGGGCGAAACGGGCCGCGTGGGCTCCCCGAAGCGTCGTGAAATCGGCCATGGCCGTCTTGCCAAGCGCGCTCTGAAGGCCGTCCTTCCGACGCCCGAAGAATTCCAGTACACGATCCGCGTCGTTTCCGAAATCTGCGAATCGAACGGCTCGAGCTCGATGGCGAGCGTCTGCGGCGGTTGCCTCTCGATGCTCGACGCGGGCGTGCCTCTGAAGGACTACGTGGCCGGCGTCGCCATGGGTCTCATCAAGGAAGGCAACAAGTTCGCCGTCCTCACCGACATCCTCGGCGACGAAGACCACCTCGGCGACATGGACTTCAAGGTGGCCGGTACCGCCGAAGGCGTCACCGCCCTCCAGATGGACATCAAGATCGAAGGCATCACGGCCGAAATCATGCAGGCCGCGCTCGCGCAGGCCCACGAAGGCCGCCAGCACATCCTCGGCAAGATGCACGAAATGGCCGGCGGCGGCGCGCACGAACTCTCCGACTACGCGCCCCGCATGGTCTCCTTCAAGATCAACCCGGAAAAGATCCGCGACGTGATCGGCAAGGGCGGCTCCACGATCCGCGCTCTGACGGAAGAAACCGGCACGACGATCAACGTCGAAGACGACGGCACCGTCACGATCGCGAGCCCCGACATGGCCCGCGTCGAAGAAGCCCGCCGCCGCATCGAGCTGATCACGGCCGAAGTCGAAGCCGGTCAGATCTACGAAGGCACGGTCCAGCGCCTGCTCGAGTTCGGCGCGATCGTTCAGCTGCTCCCGGGCAAGGACGGGCTCCTGCACATCTCGCAGATCGCCAACGAACGCGTGAACCAGGTCTCCGACTACCTGAAGGAAGGCCAGAAGGTCCGCGTCAAGGTGATCGAAGCCGACGAAAAGGGCCGCGTCCGCCTCTCGATGAAGGCGCTTCTCAAGGAAGACGTCCTTCAGGGCTGATGACTGAGGCGTGATCCGCCCGACATTCGACCGACCGTTCCGCACCTGCGGGACGGTCGGTTTTCTTTGACCTCTCCCCAACGGAAGCTTCCCGACGAAACCCTGCTCGGAAGCGCCCGGAGAAGCGCGTCAAGAAGCGGACGCCCCGAGGCCAACTAAGGTAAAATGCGCGGATTAAGCTTGGGGCGGTTGTCCGCCGCGCCGGCGTTGTCAGTGACCCTTTTTTCGGAGAAGCCCAAGTGCGTGAACGCCTCGTCGTAGCCAACTGGAAGATGAACGGCAACCGTGCGCAGAACGAGCGCTGGACCGAAGTCTTCCGCGCGAAGGCGGCTGATTTGAGCTGCCGCGCGGTGGTCTGCGCGCCGTCGGTGTATCTCGCCACGCTTCCCGTCGACGCCCACTTCGAACTGGGCGCACAGGATGTGAACGAAAACGCGAAGGGCGCGTTCACGGGCGAAGTCTCCGCGGCGATGCTGGCGGACCTGGGGGTGCGTTGGTGCATCGTCGGTCACTCCGAGCGCCGCACGCTCTACGGCGACACGGATCAGCGCGTCGCGAAGAAGGTGCGCGCGTTGGTCGAGGCGGGCGTTCGTCCGATCGTGTGCGTGGGTGAGACCCGCGCGGAACGCGAAGCGGGCGCGACGGAAGTGCATGTGCGCCTGTCCGCCCCGCCGTTCACCGACCCCTGCTTCTTCGGCACGGACGTGGACAGCAAGGAGAACCTGATTGCCGCACACCATTCGGTGGAGGAAATCGGCAAAATCATCGGCGCGGACTCCATCGGCTTTTTGTCCCTGGAGGCGTGCGACAAGCTGGCGGCGGACAGCCACTGCGGATTCTGCAAGGGCTGCTTCTGCGGCAAATACCCGGTTGACCCGCCGCTGGTGACGGAGAAGAACAAATTCGACCAGCCCATTCACGGCGGCAAGGTGCAGGACGACGACTAACGCGACGAATGCGACAAAGGAGCAGACAACCATGATGAAGAGCGAGAGCGAAAGCTACAAGGCAGCGGGTGTTGACATTACCGCCGGTTACGCGTCGGTGGAACTGATGAAGAAGCATGTCGCGCGGACGATGACGGCGGGCTGCGTCGAGGGCATCGGCGGCTTCGGCGGTCTGTTTGCGCTGGACGCGGCGGGCATGGAAGAGCCGGTACTCGTTTCCGGCACGGATGGCGTCGGCACGAAGCTGAAAATCGCCATGCTGCTGGACAAGCATGATACCATCGGCATTGACTGCGTGGCGATGTGCGTCAACGACGTCATTTGCTGCGGCGCGAAGCCGCTGTTCTTCCTTGATTATATCGCCTGCGGCAAGAATGTGCCGGAGAAAATCGCGTCCATCGTCGCGGGCGTGGCGGAAGGCTGCGTGCAGGCGGAATCAGCGCTCATCGGCGGCGAAACGGCGGAGCATCCCGGCATGATGCCGGAGGATGATTACGACCTTGCGGGCTTCTCCGTCGGCATTGTGGACAAGAAGCGCATCATCAACCGCGAAACGGTTCGTCCGGGCGACGTGATGCTGGCGCTGCCCTCCACGGGTGTGCATTCCAACGGCTTCTCGCTCGTGCGCAAGGTGTTCGCGATTGGCAACGGCGGCGAAAACCGCAATTATCCGGAGCTGGATAAGTCCCTCTGGGAAACGCTGCTCACCCCCACGAAGATCTACGTCAAGCCCGTGCTGGCGCTGCTGAAGGAAATCCAGCCCAAGGCAATCAGCCACATCACCGGCGGCGGCTTCTATGAGAACATTCCGCGCTCCCTGCCCGAAGGCTGCTGCGCGAAAATCAAGAAGAGCGACGTGCGTGTGCTGCCGATTTTTGACCTCATTGCCCGCGAAGGCAGCGTCCCGGAGCGCGACATGTTCAACACCTTCAACATGGGCGTGGGCATGACGATTACCGTCGCCCGCGAGGATGCTGACAAGGCGCTTGCTATCCTGCACCAGAACGGCGAACCCGGCGCGTATGTGCTGGGCGAAATCGTGGCGGGGGAAAAGGGCGTGGAACTGTGGTAAGAGCAGCTGTCCTCGTCTCCGGCGGCGGCACGAACCTGCAAGCCATCATCGACGCGAAACGGGCGGGCAAAATCCCGTCCGCGGAACTGGCACTCGTCGTGGCGTCAAACGCATCCGCCTATGCGCTCACCCGCGCGGAAACCGCCGGAATCGCCCATGCCGTCCTGCGCAAGGAAAAAGGCGAAGCACCGGAAAATTACGGCGAGCGTCTGCTGGCCCTGCTGCGTGAAAACGCGATTGATGTCGTTGTGCTGGCGGGCTTCCTGACGATTCTGCCGGAAAACGTCATCCATGCGTATGACCACCGGATTTTGAACATCCATCCGAGCCTGATTCCGTCCTTCTGCGGCGACGGCTTCTATGGACTCCATGTGCACGAAGCGGCACTTAAGCGCGGCGTGAAGGTCACGGGCGCGACGGTGCATTTTGTCAACGAAATTACCGACGGCGGCGATATTATCGCGCAGAAAGCCGTTGAAGTGCTGCCGGGCGACACGCCGGAAACTTTGCAGCGGCGCGTGATGGAACAGGCGGAGTGGATTCTGCTGCCGCAGGCGCTGGAGCAGGTGGCAGGTGAAATCGCAAAAAAGCGGGAGGAAAAGCAATGAAGAAGCAGGAATTGAACGACGTGCTGAGCAATAACACCTATCCGGGGCGCGGCATCTGTCTCGGCGTGGACGAAAGCGGCGAATATGCCGTGATTGTCTACTTTATCATGGGGCGCAGCGTCAACAGCCGCAACCGCATTTTTGAGGAGACGGACGACGGCATCATCACCAAGGCACACGACGAAAGCCTGATGACCGACCCGCACCTGATTATCTACGCGCCTGTCCGTGCGCTGCCGGGCGGCGAATATACCATCGTCACCAACGGCGACCAGACCGACACGGTCTACGACTTCATGCAGAATGGGCAGACGTTCGAGGACGCGCTGCGTACCCGCACGTTCGAGGACGACCGCCCGAACTGGACGCCCCGCATCAGCGGCTTGGTGCGCGTCGCGGACGGCAAAGCATCCTACAAGCTGTCCATCATCAAGTCCGACGACGGCGACGAAAGCAGCGTCCTGCGCTATTTCTATGAGTACGCGCAGCCCAAGGCGGGCGAGGGACATTTCATCCACACCTACCAATGCGACGGCAATCCGATTCCGTCCTTCGCGGGCGAACCGGAGAAGGTGGCGCTGCACGGCGACATTGAGCAGCTGGCGCTGGATACATGGATGAATCTGAATGAGGACAACAAGGTGTCGCTGTACGTTTCCTATATCAGCTTGGCGGACGGCAGCAGCGATACCATCATCATCAACAAGCATGATCAGGAGGAAGAGGCATGAAAGAGCTGGAATTGAAGTACGGCTGCAACCCGAATCAGAAGCCGTCGCGGATTTATATGGAGCAGGGCGAACTGCCCCTGACCGTGCTGAACGGCAAACCCGGCTACATCAACTTTCTCGATGCGCTCAACGGCTGGCAGTTGGTCAGCGAACTCAAGCGCGCGACGGGTCTGCCCGCGGCGACGTCGTTCAAGCATGTCAGCCCGGCGGGCGCGGCGGTGGGTCTGCCGCTGAATGATACCCTGCGCAAGATTTATTTCGTGGGTGAACAGGAACTGTCGCCCTTGGCGTGCGCCTATGCCCGTGCGCGCGGCGCAGACCGCATGTCCTCCTTCGGCGACTGGATTGCCCTGAGCGATGTGTGCGACGAAAGCACCGCGCGGCTGATTAAGCCCGAAGTGTCCGACGGCATCATCGCTCCCGGCTACACCGACGGGGCGCTGGCGCTGCTGAAGATGAAGAAGAAGGGCAATTACAATATTGTTACGATTGACCCGGCATACCGTCCCGCGCCCATTGAGCACAAGCAGGTGTTCGGCATCACGTTCGAGCAGGGGCGCAATGAATTTGTGATTGATGAAAATCTGCTGAACGACATCGTGACCACGAATCACGATCTGCCGGCGGATGCCAAGCGCGACCTGATTGTGGCGCTGATTGTGCTCAAATACACGCAATCGAATTCCGTCTGCTACGCCAAGGACGGTCAGGCGATTGGCATCGGCGCGGGTCAGCAGAGCCGCATTCACTGCACGCGTCTGGCAGGGCAGAAGGCGGATAACTGGCTGCTGCGGCAGCATCCGCGTGTGCTGGCATTGCCGTTCGTGGAGAAAATCGCCCGTGCCGACCGCGACAACACGATTGACGTGTTCATCTCCGACGAGCCGGACGAGGTGCTGGCGGACGGCCGCTGGCAGCGCTTCTTCACCGAGCGCCCTGAACCGCTGACGAAGGAAGAAAAGCGCGCGTGGCTGAATCAGCAGACAGGCGTTGCGCTGGGCAGCGACGCGTTCTTCCCGTTTGGCGACAACATCGAGCGCGCGCACCGCTCCGGCGTGACCTACGTCGCCCAGCCCGGCGGTTCGATTCGCGATGATAACGTGATTGACGCTTGCAACCTGTACAATATGGTCATGTGCTTCACGCATATGCGCCTGTTCCACCATTGATTGCATTCAGAAAGGTCAGGGAAGCAAGATGAAGGTACTCATCGTCGGCGGCGGCGGACGCGAACACGCCATCGCGCTGAAAATCAAGGAAAACCCGGAAGTGACGGCGCTGTACGCCGCGCCCGGCAACGGCGGCATCGCGCAGATTGCGACCTGCCTGCCCTTCAAGGCGACGGACGTGGACGGCATCGTCCGCTGGGCGGCGGAGAACAAGGTGGATTTCGTCATCGTCGCGCCGGACGACCCGCTGTGCCTCGGCATGGTGGATGCGCTGGCGGAGCAGGGGATTCCCGCGTTCGGCCCGCGCAAGAATGCCGCGATTATCGAGGGCAGCAAAGTGTTCTCGAAGAACCTGATGAAGAAGTACGGCATTCCGACGGCGGCGTATGAGACGTTTGACGATTATGACGAGGCGGTCAAGTATTTGCAGACGGCGGATATGCCCATCGTCGTCAAGGCGGATGGTCTGGCGCTCGGCAAGGGCGTGCTCATCTGCCCCGACCGCGAAAGCACCGTGGAAGCCGTCGCGTCCATGATGAAGGAAGCGAAGTTCGGCGCGTCCGGCGCGCGGGTCGTCATCGAGGAGTTTCTGACTGGCCCGGAAGTCAGCGTGCTGGCGTTCACCGACGGCAAAACGGTCAAGCCGATGGTGTCCAGCATGGATCACAAGCGCGCGCTTGACCACGACGAGGGCCTCAACACCGGCGGCATGGGCACCATTGCCCCCAACCCCTGCTACACGCCCGAACTGGCGCAGCGCTGCATGGACGAAATCTTCCTGCCGACGATTGCCGCCATGAACGCCGAGGGGCGCACTTTCAAGGGCTGCCTGTATTTCGGTCTGATGATGACGCCCAAAGGCCCGAAGGTTATCGAATACAACTGCCGTTTTGGCGATCCGGAGACGCAGGTGGTGCTGCCGCTGCTGAAAAGCGACCTGCTGACCATCATGCGCGCGACGGTGGACGGTACGCTGGCGGATACACCCGTGGAATTTGCGTCCGGCGCGGCGTGCTGCGTCGTACTGGCATCCGGCGGCTACCCGGTCAGCTACAAGAGCGGCTACCCGATTTCCGGCTTGGATGAAGCGGGAAAAACCGCGACCGTGTTCCACGCGGGTACGAAGCTGATTGACGGGCAGATTGTCACCGCGGGCGGGCGCGTTCTGGGCGTCACCGCGACGGCGAATACGCTCGAAGCTGCGATTGACAAAGCGTATCAGGCGGCGGACAAAATCACCTTCACCGACATGCACATGCGCCGCGACATCGGTCAGCGCGCCTTGGCATCACGAAAGGAGAGCCATTCATGAGCGTCAAACGCATTTATGTGGAAAAGAAAGCCCCCTACGCGGTGGAGGCGAAGCAGCTCCTGTGGGAAATTCGCCATATCCTGCAAATCAAGACGGTCACGGGTCTGCGCCTGCTGAACCGCTATGATGTCGAGGGTGTCGATGATGCGCTGTACCAGAAGTGCCTGCCGGTCGTGTTCTCCGAGCCGCAGGTGGATGTGACGTACACGGAACTTCCGCATAGCGCGAAGGCGGTTTTTGCGGTGGAGTACCTGCCGGGTCAGTATGACCAGCGCGCGGCGTCCTGCGAGGAGTGCATCCAGCTGGTGGGGCAGTGCGCCCGCCCGACGGTGCGCAGTGCGCGCGTGTATCTGCTGGACGGCGATTTCACGGCGGATGAGCTGGCGCGCGTGAAGAAGCACGTCATCAACCCTGTGGAGGCGCGCGAAGCCGATTTGAGCGAAAAGACGACGCTCCAGCAGCAGTACGACACGCCTGACCATGTGGAGACGCTGACGGGCTTCACGGCGATGAATGCCGATGAGGTGGATGCGTTCGTCAAGAAATATGGCTTGGCGATGGATGACGACGACCTTGCGTTCTGCCGGGATTATTTCGCGTCCGAGCACCGTGACCCGACGCTGACCGAAATCCGCATGATTGACACCTACTGGTCGGATCACTGCCGTCACACGACGTTCCTGACGACCCTTGATGCGGTGGATGTGCGCAAAGCGGCGGTCGAAAAGGCGTTCCAGCGCTATTTGGCGGCGCGCAAAACCGTCTACGGTGACCGCGAACGCCCCATGAACCTGATGGACATCGCGACCATCGGCGGCAAGTACCTGAAGAAAATCGGGCAGACCCCCAACATCGACGTGAGCGAGGAAATCAATGCCTGCTCCATCAAGATTGATGTGGATGTGGACGGCGTGAAAGAGCCGTGGCTGCTCATGTTCAAGAACGAGACGCACAACCACCCCACGGAGATTGAGCCCTTCGGCGGCGCGGCAACCTGCATCGGCGGCGCGATTCGCGACCCGCTGTCCGGGCGCACCTATGTCTATCAGGCGATGCGCGTGACTGGCGCGGCTGACCCGCTCGTTCCGGTCAGCCAGACCATGCCGGGAAAATTGCCCCAGCGCAAGCTCGTCACCACGGCGGCGGCGGGCTATTCCTCCTACGGCAACCAGATTGGACTGGCGACGGGGCTGGTGGATGAAATGTACCATCCGGGCTATGCCGCCAAGCGTCTGGAAATCGGCGCGGTGGTCGGCGCTGCGCCGGAGAAGAACGTCCGCCGCGAAGTGCCTGCCCCCGGCGACAAGATTGTCCTGCTCGGCGGGCGCACCGGGCGCGACGGCTGCGGCGGCGCAACGGGTTCGTCCAAGTCCCATAAGCTGGAATCCATCGAAACGTGCGGCGCGGAGGTGCAGAAGGGCAATGCCCCGACCGAACGCAAGCTCCAGCGCCTCTTCCGTGACGGCGAAGTCACCCGGCTCATCAAGCGCTGCAACGACTTCGGCGCGGGCGGCGTGTCCGTGGCAATCGGCGAACTGGCGGACGGCCTGCTGATTGATTTGGACAAAGTGCCGAAGAAGTACGACGGTCTGGACGGCACGGAGCTGGCGATTTCCGAATCGCAGGAGCGGATGGCGGTTGTGCTTGCGCCGGAGGATGTTGACGCGTTCCTTGCGGCGGCAAACCGCGAGAACCTTGAAGCGACCGTCGTGGCGGAAGTGACCGCCGAACCCCGTCTGCGCATGACGTGGAAGGGCGTGACGATTGTCGATTTGTCCCGCGAGTTCCTCAATTCCAACGGCGCGGAGAAGCACACGACTGCGTCTGTCCCGGATGATGATGTCAAGCCCTACGAGTTTGCGGGCGATACGGTGACGGAGAAGCTGGCGGACATGCTTGGCAACCTCAATATCTGCTCCAAGCAGGGCTTGAGCGAGCGGTTCGATTCTACCATCGGCGCGGCGACGGTCTTGATGCCCTTCGGCGGCAAATATCAGCTGACCCCGAACCAGACGATGGTTGCAAAGCTGCCAGTTCGTCATGGTGTGACGGATACCGTGTCCGGCATGGCGTACGGGATGCACCCGGAAATCCTGTCGCAGTCGCCGTATGAGGGCAGCTATCTGGCGGTCATCGAGAGCGTGACGAAGCTGGTCTGCGCGGGCTTTGACTACAAGCAGGCGTATTTGACCTTCCAGGAATATTTCGAGCGCATGGGCGCTGACCCCACGCGCTGGGGCAAGCCGTTCGCGGCGCTGCTGGGCGCGCTGGATGCGCAGCTCGATTTGAACATCGCGGCGATTGGCGGCAAGGACTCCATGTCCGGCACGTTCGAGAAGATGGACGTTCCGCCGACGCTCTGCTCCTTCGCGATTGCCCCCGGCAAGGCGAGCGAGGTCATTTCGCCCGAATTCAAGGAAGCGGGGCACGCCATCCGCCTTGTCTCCTGCGACCCGCACGACACCGCCGCGCTGACCGCGAATTATGATGCCGTTCTGTCCGCCATTCGCTCGGGCAAAGTGGTTTCCGCGTGGGCGCTGGGTCTGGGCGGTGTGGCGGAAGGCCTGTTCAAGATGGGAATTGGCAATCAGATTGGCACGCGCATCGACGATGATTACGACGGCAATCTCTTCGCGCAGCAGATCGGCGCGATGCTGCTGGAATGCACCGAAGATATCGACCTCGGCGTGAAGGTGGGCGACACCGTGCCGGAGTGGGTGCTGGAATACGAGGGCGAGCGCATTGATTTGACCGCCATGCAGGAAATCTACGAGGGCAAGCTGGACAAGGTGTTCTCCTACCGCGGTCACACCGGCGAAACGACGGAGAAGTTCTCCTATTCGGCGGAAACCTACCCCGTGCCCGCCGTCAAGACGGTCAAGCCGCTGGCGTTCATCCCGGTTTTCCCCGGCACGAACTGCGAGTACGACACCGCGCGGGCGGTCGAGCGCGCGGGCGGCGCGGCGGAAATCCTCGTCATCAACAACCTGACGCCTGAGGCCATCACCCAGTCGATTGCCGAGGCCAGCCGCATGATTGCGCGCAGCCAGATGATCGTCCTGCCCGGCGGCTTCTCCGGCGGCGACGAACCCGACGGCTCGGCGAAATTCATCACGGCGTTCTTCCGCAATCCTGCCATGAAGGACGCGGTGCATGATTTGCTCCAGCGCCGCGATGGCCTGATGCTGGGCATTTGCAACGGCTTCCAGGCGCTGATTAAGCTGGGGCTTGTGCCGTATGGCGAAATCATCGACACGTCCGATCAGTGTCCGACGCTGACGTTCAACGAAATCGGCCGTCACCAGTCGATGCTCGTTCGCACGCGCATTGCGTCGAATAAATCCCCGTGGCTGTCCCGCTGCAAGGTGGATGACGTTCACACGGTCGCCATCAGCCACGGCGAAGGTCGGTTTGTCGGCCCGGAAGCGCTGATTCGTCAGCTTGCGGCGAACGGGCAGATTGCCACGCAGTATGTGGATTTGTCCGGCGCGCCGTCGATGGATATGCGTTTCAACCCCAACGCCAGCTATTTCGCCATCGAGGGCATCACCAGCCCGGACGGCCGCGTGCTGGGCAAGATGGGTCACACCGAGCGCAGCGGCGAAAATCTCTGCAAGAATGTACCCGGCGACAAGTATCAGCCGCTGTTTGAGGGCGGCGTGGACTACTTCCGCCTGTAATACTATTTCCTGCATTCGCCTGCGTCGTCTGCTCGTGCCTTTTCCATTCTGTCGTCCGCTCGTTCCACTTAGCGTAGCGCCGCTACGCTGCGTTTCACTCCCGTTAGCCAGAATGAAAAATTCACTTCGCATCTCGGCGCATTCTCATTTGGAAATAGTATAAACTGCAGCCCTCCTGTTGCCTTTTGCCGCAAAATCTGCTATGATAGAGGGCAAACGGCGGCAGGAGGGAATCACCATGCTTTTGACGGATTTTGATGCGTCGCGCCAAGCAGTCATCAACCCCGATATGCTCTTTTCGCCTGTGCCGGATTTGCCGGAGACGGTCGTCAGCTGCTTTTCGCACGTCACGTTCGAGCGGATGCTGGATATGGCGGCGGATGTGCGCGTGCTTGCCGAGCTCGGCGACGCAAACGCGAAATACCCCATTTACCGCGGTTTGTGGCAGGGGACACCGCTGACGTTTGCGCTGGCGATGGTCGGCGCGCCGTCCTGCGTGGCGATGCTGGAAGAGCTGCACGCGCTGGGTGCGAAGCGGTTCGTCGTATTCGGCAACTGCGGCGTGTTGAATCAGCAGATTCGCGACTGCGGCATCATCATCCCGACCGCCGCCGTGCGCGACGAAGGCACGAGCTTCCACTACGGGCCGCCGTCGGACGAGATTCCGGCGAATCCGAAATACCGCGGCGAGTTCGAGGCGATTCTGCGAGAAACGGGCGTGGACTTCACCGAAGGCAAAGTGTGGACGACGGACGCCTTCTACCGCGAAACCCGCGGGAAGTTCGAGAAGCGCAAAGCGCAGGGGTGCGTCTGCGTGGATATGGAGTGCTCGGCGCTGATGGCGCTGGCGCAGTTCCGTGGAATCGACGTGTTCGAGTTTTTCTACGCGGGCGATAACCTTGACCGCGAGCAGTGGGATCCGCGCAGCCTGTCCACCCATGCCAAGCTGGATGAAAAAGACCGTGCGGCGTATCTGGCGCTGGAATTGGCGCGGAAAATCACCCTTTGAAATGAAATCGGAGGAAAGCATTATGCCTCATGACAGCTATATCAGCCCATTTTCGACCCGCTATGCCAGCAAGGAGATGCAGTTCATCTTCTCCGAGGACAACAAGTTTCGCACCTGGCGGAAGCTGTGGATTGCGCTGGCGAAGGCGGAAAAGAAGCAGGGACTGGACATTACTGACGAGCAGATTGCCGAGCTGGAAGCCCATGCGGACGACATTAACTACGACGATGCGCAGCGCCGCGAGAAGGAGTGCCGCCACGACGTGATGAGCCACGTCTACGCGTACGGCTTGCAGTGCCCGAAGGCAGCGGGCATCATCCATCTGGGCGCGACGTCCTGCTATGTGGGCGACAACACCGACGTGATTATCATGCGCGAGGGCCTGCAGGTCGTGCGGCGCAAGCTGCTCAACGTGATGAACCTGCTGGCGAATTTCGCGGATAAGTACAAGGCAATGCCCGCGCTGGCGTATACGCATCTGCAGCCTGCCCAATTGACGACGGTCGGCAAGCGCGCGACGCTGTGGCTGAATGAATTGTACATGGACTATTGCGAGCTGGAGCACCGCCTGTCCTCCCTGGCGCTGCTGGGCAGCAAGGGCACGACGGGCACACAGGCGTCCTTCATGGAGCTGTTTGGCGGCGACAGCGCGAAAATCAAGGCGGTCGAGCAGGATATTGCCGCGGCGATGGGTTTTGACAAGGTGGTGCCGGTGTCCGGGCAGACGTACTCCCGCAAGATGGACTATCAGGTGGTTTCCGTGCTGAGCGGCATTGCGCAGTCCGCAAGCAAGTTCGCCTATGACCTGCGTCTGCTGGCAAATTTCAAGGAGATGGAGGAGCCGTTCGAGAAGAGCCAAATCGGCTCGTCCGCCATGCCCTACAAGCGCAACCCCATGCGCTGTGAGCGCATCAACGCCTTGGCGCGCTACGTCTGCGTCGATACGCTGAACACGGCAATGACGTCCTCCCTGCAATTCTTCGAGCGCACGCTGGATGACTCCGCGAACAAGCGCATTGCCGTCGCGGAGGCGTTCCTCGGTGTGGATGCTATCCTGAACATCATGCTGAACGTGTGCGACGGGCTGGTGGTGTACGACAAGGTAGTGCGCGCGCGCGTGATGAACGAACTGCCGTTTATGGCGACGGAAAACATCATGATGGACGCGGTGAAGAAGGGCGGCAATCGTCAGGAGCTGCATGAGAAGCTGCGCGTGCATTCGCAGGCGGCGGCGCGCGTGGTGAAGGAAGAGGGCGGCAAGAACGACCTCATCGATCGTATCTGCGCTGACCCGGCGTTCATGATTACCCGCGAGGAAGTGGAAGCGATTCTGCGGCCGGAGCAGTTCACGGGTCGAAGCTGCGAGCAGGTGGAAGAGTACCTGCGCGACGTGATTCGTCCGCTGCTGGCGGAAAATGCAGATTTGCTGGGCGAAAAGCAGGAATTGAGCGTCTGAACATCGAATATTTCATCCGAAGCCCTGCTTGCAGGGCGGAAACGGCGATAACGCCGATATGAATGAAAGGAACTGTTATGCCTTACATAGAAACGACCTCCAACGTGTCCATCCCCGGACGAAAAGAGCAGGTCATCAAGGATCGCATGGGCGATGCCATTGAGAAAATCCCCGGCAAGACGGAAAGCTGGCTGATGCTGTCTTTCCGCGACAATGCCGCAATGTACTTCAAGGGCACGGACGCCCCCTGCGCCATCTGCCAAGTGAAGCTCTTCGGCGGATCTGCGACGGAGGAGGATTACGCCGCGCTGACCGAGGCGCTGACGGACATCCTGCGCGAAGAACTGGACATTGACAGCGACCGCATCTATGTGACGTATGAAGAAATCGGCTTCTGGGGCTGGAACGGCGGCAATCTGTAATCATTTTCGCCTTGAAGAGGGCACGGTAATTTGGGGAAAGGGGGAAGTATGCCGTCAAAACGGCTGCTTTTCCCTTTTTTCATGTTTTTTCCGCCCATTGGGAAGAAAGTGGCTGCTTCATTCGTTATCTGCACTGTGGGGTGTTCTGAATGTTCACGGATGCTTCACGGAAAATTTGTGAAAAGGCATTCATATTCGCGGCAATTTGTTGTATAATGGAGAAGCAGAACGCATGAAATCATTCAAGATGCTAAAGGAGGCGGAGCTGGCGTGACAACGTTCTTGCAGACGCTGGAGACCTTTTTCTGGAACGTGCTGAACCGCCCCGGTCTTTCCGATATCGCTGATATTCTCATCGTTGCCATTATTATCTATGAACTGCTGATGCTCACCCGCGACACGCGGGGCAGCGCTGTTTTGAAGGGGCTTGCCATGCTGCTGCTCATCGTCGGCATTAGCAACCTCTTCGGGCTGACGGCACTGAACTGGCTGCTGATGAGCGTGGTGAACAACGGCGCGCTGGTGCTGGTCATCCTCTTTCAGCCGGAATTGCGCAAGGCATTGGAGCAGATTGGCCGCGGCGCGCGCATTGAGACGAAGCGGCGCGACACCGATAAGGATGAGGCGACGCGCATTATCGACGAAATCATCCGCTGCCTGCAGGATTTGAGCCGCCGCCATGTGGGGGCGCTGATTGTCTTTGAGCAGAAAACAGGCCTGCAGGACATTATCGAGAACGGCATCGGCATCGATGCGCGGATCACCTCCGGCTTGCTGGAAAACATCTTCGAGCCGAACACGCCCCTGCATGACGGCGCCGTCGTCATCCGCGGCGAACGTGTGATGAGCGCAGCGAGCATCCTCACGCTGACGGAAGCCAGCGGCATCAGCCATGACCTCGGCACGCGCCACCGCGCCGCTATCGGCGTGTCCGAAACGACGGACGCGATTGTGCTGATTGTCTCCGAGGAAACGGGCATCATTTCGATGGCGAAGGGCGGCAAGCTCACCCGCCACCTTGACGCGAAGTCGCTGCGGACGATTCTGGAGGGCATCTATGTCCGCAAGCCGCATCAGCGTCTGCTGTCTATGCTCGTGCGCCGCAAGGGAAAGGAGGGTGCCAAATGACGCAGACCCCTTCCGCAAAGCCGCAGAAGAAGCGTGATCCACGCCTGACGATGCTGCTGGACGGTCTCAAGCGGATTTTCATCCACAATTGGCCGACAAAGCTGCTCGCGCTCCTGCTGGCCATCATTCTCTGGGGCGGGCTGATTACCCAAGACCCGACGCTCACGCGCGAAAAGCACTTCTCCAGTGTCAGCGTGTCTGTTTCGGGCGAAGAATCCGTCAAGCGCAACGGCTTCATTGTCACCAGCGATTTGACCAGCCTCCTTGGCGACGTGTCCCTTACCGCCGACGTGCCGCAGATGCAGTACGCCAACGCTAAGGCGACGAACTACAACGTCCGCATTGACCTCTCCCGCATTTCGTCGGCGGGGGAGCAGGAAATCCGCATTCTGTCCACCAATTCCAGCACTTACGGCACGGTTTCTTCGATTCAGCCGTCTACCGTGACGATTGATGTGGAGGAGTACATCACCCGCTTCCGCATCCCCGTGTCCGTGCAGACGGTCGGGAGCGCGCCGGAGGGCTACTACGCGGGTGCGGCGACGCTCGACCCGCCGACGGTGACGATCAGCGGCCCGAAGTCGATGGTGGATAAAATTGTCCGCGCCGAAGTTGTGCTGGAGCTGAACAACCTGCCCCAGCGCGAGGGCACGATTCGCAAGGCGCTGGCGTATACGCTGCTGGACGAGAACAACAACGCGATTGAAAGTGACCTGCTCGAAGTGACGAGCGAGTCGGTGCTGCTGGACAGCGTGATTGTGGAGCAGACCATGTACGCCATGAAAACGCTCGAACTTTCCCAGACCGGGCTGATTCAAGGCACACCGAAGGAAGGCTACGAAATCAAGAAAATCAGCATGACGCCGGAGAACATCACAGTGGCGGGCTGGTCAAGCGAGATGACGGAAATCGACGCGCTGTTTACGGATGCAACCATCGACGTGTCCGGCTTGTCCGATTCGGTCAAGCAGCGCGTCCGATTGAGCAGCGTGCCAGAACTGAAATACGTCAGCGCCACCTACGTCAACGTGACGATTGAAATCGGGCCGGTGCTGAAGTCGAAGAGTTTCACGAACCTGCCGATTCAGATTGAAGGCTTGGAAGCGGGCTACAACGCCTCCATGAGCCGCGTGAATGCCTCGGTGATGATTACCGCGCCGCAAAACTGGCTGAACGCGCTGCAAAGCCGCGATATTCGGCTGGTATGCGATGCGTCCGGGCTTGCGCCGGGGACGTACAGTCTGCCTGTGCTCTGCCGCATTGATGCGGACGAGGACGAGGAAATCTCGGTCGAGGTCGTGCCGGGAAATGTGAGCGTTACGATAACCGTAGAGTAACACTGTTTCCAAATGAGAATGCGCTAAGATGCGCCGCGAATGCAGGAAATAGTGGAGGAGGATGACCATTGTGGGCAGTTTCATCAACGCGCTGTTCAATTTCCTGCTGGGATGGATTCGCGGGACAGCGCAGTGGCTCTGGAACATGGTGACGAGCGACAGCCACGGCGGTCTGCTTGGCTGGGCGATGCGCAACTGGCTGCCGCTGGTCATCCTCCTGTGCATTTTCGGCGTCGTGATGGACTTTCTGGTCTACCTGATCCGCTGGCAGCCGTACCGTGTCTGGGGAAACTTCTGGACACGCTTTTTGCCTAAGCGCGCGCGCCGCACGCCGACGGGCCGCCACCTGATTTACGCTGACGGCACAATGATCGAAGAGGAGCAGGTGGTGCAGCACACGCAAAAGCCGAAGCCCGCGCCCAAGCGGGAAAGCCACGCGGCGACGCGCCGCAAGCGGGTGATTCCTGCCCGACGCGCACATTTCGGCACAACGCAGACGGAGCTGACCCCGCCGCCGCTGACAATCGCGCAGGACAAAAATCAATATCATGACAATATACCGGGGGGACAGGCATGACCGAGCTTCCACAGGCGTTTTTATCCCAAATGGCGGCACAGCTGAAAGGCGAAATGGCCGCCTTTTTGCGTACATATGACGAGCCGTATCAGCGCGGTCTGCGCGTGAATCCGTGGAAGCGCCCGACGCGGCTGCCGGAGGAGTGCGGCGAAAGAGTTCCGTGGGAGGAAAACGGGCATTACCTCGCACTGACCTCGACCGCCGGCGCGGACGTGCTGCATGAAGCGGGCGCGTGGTACTTGCAGGAGCCGAGCGCGATGCTGCCCGCCGCCGTGCTGAACGCGCAGCCGGGGGAGCATGTACTGGACTTGTGCGCCGCGCCGGGTGGAAAATCAACGCAGAGCGGTTTGCGTATGGGCGGACAGGGCGTGCTGGTGTGCAATGAGCCCGTCTGGGAGCGCGCGAAAATCCTCTCGCAGAATATCGAGCGCATGGGCATCCCGAACGCCCTCGTCGTCAGCGCCTATCCCGACCAATTGGCGCAGCGCTGGCCGGAGGCATTCGACGCGATTCAGGTGGATGCACCCTGTTCTGGCGAAGGCATGTTCCGCCGTCATCCGGAAACACGCGCGGAATGGTCGCCCGAAAGCCCCGCCGGATGCGCTAAGCGGCAGGCGGAAATCCTCGACCGCGCGGCGGAAATGCTTCGTCCCGGCGGGCGCATGGTCTATTCCACCTGCACAATGAACCGCACGGAAAACGAGGATACGGTGGATGCGTTCCTGTCGCGCCACGCGGATTTCTCGCTGGAAGCCTTCTCCTTGCCCGGAGCAGATGCGCCAGACGGGATGCTGACGTGCTATCCGCACCGCATGAAAGGCGAGGGGCATTTCGTCGCCCTCCTGCGCAAGCACGGCGACGCACCCTGTAATTGGCAGAAAGCGCCAGAGAAGGATGCGCCGAGCAAGGACGCATTGCAAGCCTTGCGCGCCTTCTGCCCGATGGCAAACGCGAATGTGATGCGCACCGGCAGCGGCAAGCCCGGACGCAGCCGCGACGAATCGGTGACGCTGAGCTGCCTGCCCGACCGTCCGGTCTGCGACGGCATTCAGGTCGTCCGCTGCGGCTTGCAATTGGGGACGGTGCAGAAGAAGCTGTTTGTGCCCGACCACGCGTGGGCGATGAGTATCTTTCCACCGGATGTGCCGCGTGTGGAACTCACGCGGGAGGATGCGCGCCGCTATCAGGCGGGTGAGACGCTCCCAGCGGATGGGAAAGGCTGGGCACTTGCGTGCTGCGACGCTATTCCGCTGGGCTGGGGGAAAATCTCCGACGGGCAGATGAAGAACCACTATCCCAAGGGATTACGCCGCCCGCTTCGCTGATTGCAGCACGGCGGCGTTCCAAATCACGCGCACAAGGCTGCCTGCCAGCATCGCCAGCACCGCGCCGAAAATCCGCACGCTCGGCATCGGACAGAGGGCGCTCATGACCACCAGCGTCAGCGCGGAGGAAACAATGGTGCCCGGCATTGCGCGCCGCTGAACGCCCAAGCCCGTCACCAGCCCGAACTGCACCTGCTGGATAGCAAACAGCATCGACAGCGGGGAGAGCGCCATCAGCACACCCGTCAGCGCCGGTTCGCCATAGAGCAGCATCGAAATCGGCTGCGCGAAGAGAAACAGCACGCACGAGGACAGGCAGCCAATCAGCCCCGCCAGCAGCAGCAATTGCCGCATGGTGCGCTTCAGGCGGACGCGGTTGCTTTCCTGCCGGGACACGGCGGGCGCGGCGACCATGCACATGGCGCTGGTGATGACGCCGGGCGCCATGATGAGCGGCATCGCCATCCCGCTCAGCAGCCCGAACTGCGCAGTCGCGGCGGACGCGGTCAGCCCGGATTGCCGCAGGCACAGCGGCAGCAGCACTGCCGTCAGCATCCGCAGGCACGTCTGGCAGAGGCGCGAAACGGCGGTTGGGGCGGATAACGCCAGCAGCTCACGGCGCAAATCGGCGGATGGCACACCCGGCGGCAGCGGCGCACGGCGGCGGAACATCATCCAAACGCAGATACCCGCCAGAATTCCGGCAAAACCCGGCAGCGCGGCACGGATGGACAGCGGCGACCGCGTGAAAATCAGCAGCAGCACAAGGCTTCCGACGAATCGCACAATTTGCTCGCTGCATTCGCACTGCGCGGGCGTGAGCATATCGCCGCGGCCGTAGAACCACCCGCTGTACACGGCGCAGCAGCCCAGCAAAAACACGGCGGGAATGCTGATGAGAATCGCGGGCAGCGTCCGAAAGTCGCTGAGCAGCCACGCCATTCCCGGCGCAAGCAGGAACAGCAGCGGCATCATCACCAGCGCAATCCGCCGATTGAGTGAAAGCCCCGCGCGCAGGACGGCGCTTTGATCGGCGTTCGGGCGCGCGGTCATGCGGCTCATGGCGGTCGGCAGTCCGGCGGTTGCGGGTGTCAGCGCCAGCATCGCGGCGGATGCGGAAAGCTCCATCACGCCGATGGCCTCCGCGCCCATCAGCCGCGCCGTCATCAGGCGGAAGAGAAATCCAAGCCCACGCGTGAAGCCGTTCGCAATGGTCAGCGTAAGCGCCTGTTTTTTGAGGGTCTGGGGCATAAAAACGCCTCCTTTGCCCGCAAACTTATGCGCCGCCGCTGAAAAACTTGACAGAACCCGCGAAAGCCGATATAATGGGGAACAAACCATGCAGGAGGAAACAAGTATGGACAAGTGGGACAGCCGATTTATGGAAATGGCGCACGTCATCGCCGGATGGACAAGCTGCTACCGTCCGGGGCGGAGTATCGGCTGCGTCTTTGTG
>ENA-OVGI01000689-OVGI01000689.1-human-gut-metagenome-genome-assembly--contig:-NODE-689-length-21687-cov-4.470553_pt1 | contig 21687 bp, 16 predicted proteins | sample MGYA00237771_ERZ505421 | MGnify/ENA primary metagenome ERZ505421 (study PRJEB26158, sample SAMN06016378) | human gut metagenome | biome: human gut; feature: ankylosing spondylitis patient; material... | reverse complement strand
ATATTGTCACAAAAGAAAAATTGTTGTATACTAAAAATATAAAAATGAAAGGAACAGCTGCATGAGTCACGCGATAATTATTCCTATTTATTGTGAAAACAGAAACACAATCATCCTCTGCAATGAATTACAGAATTTTGGAGCTGAGCATATTGTTGTTGTCAATGACGGTCTTAATCCCAAATCGGAATATTTTAACGAATTGACAAGTATTGGCTGTCATCTTGTTCACCTGAAAAATAACAACGGCAAAGGTGCAAGCCTTAAAGCAGGCATCAAATACGCTCACGATAACCTTTATAATATCACGGGCTACATTACCTGTGACGCTGACGGGCAACATACTGCAAATGATGTTATGAAAATCAGCCGTATGCTTGACCTTAGAAACGGCAGTCTGATTCTTGGCAAAAGAGATTACAAAAAGTCTAAAATGCCGATTAATATACGAATCGGAAACAGACTGTCCTCGGCATATTTCAAGGTTATTACGGGCAAAAGCTGCAAGGACACTCAAACAGGACTGCGAGGTATTCCTGCATTTCTGTATGACACGGTGATGAAAACAAAGGGCAGTCGTTTTGATTTTGAAATGAATTTTCTCACAAAATGTGCCGACATGAGAGTCCCGTTTTACTTTGTGAACATTATAGCCGATTGCTCAAACTGCAGCAGCAATTTTCGACTTATTAAGGACACCTACCTTATCTACAGAACTCCGTTGAGATTTGCGACGGCATCAATTGGCTGTACGATAATCGACCTTGTTTTGTTCACGATTTTTGCGTATATTCTGCCGTCACATATGTTCTTTAACATTATGCTGGCAACGCTTATGGCACGAGTTGTTTCGGGCGGAATTAATTTTCTCATCAACAGAAAAGTCATCTTCGGCAATACGGATAACGGAGCAAAACAGGCACTCAGATTTTTCATTCTGTTTTTCTGCATAATGTGTGCAAGCTCACTTATTGTATCGGCACTTTGGTTTTTACCGATTCCCGTTACACTCACAAAGGCGATTGTCGATCTTTTGTTGTGGACGGTCAATTACAAAATGCAGAAAATATGGGTTTTCAAGGACAGCAACAGACTTAAAAGAACTCCCGGAAGTAAAAGAAAATAAAACAAACGAAAACGGTGACACGAAAATGTCACCGTTATTTTTGTATAATTTTCAGTTGCTGTCAATATTTACAAAACCTCTGCCCTTTATTGCACCTGCAGTCGTTACGATAATAAAGGCATTGGGATCAACATTTTTGATTCCCGATGTGATTTTGTAAACCTCTTGAGGACGGACTGCGCACATAATAACTTTCTTATCATTACCGCTGTATGCACCCTCGCCGTTGAGGTATGTTACACCTCTCTTTAGGTTTTTCATAATATTGACACTTACTTCTTCATAATTGTCCGAAATTACAAACATAAGTTTGCCGTTACCTCTTGAAGTACCGTAGCTTACAGCATCAATTACCTTTATGCTGATAAAAATTACAAGCAAAGCATAGAGTACATTTTCAATGCTGTGATAAACAAAGAATACCATTAAAAGCACAAGGATGTCGGACACAAGAATTATCGTACCCGTTGAAATAAACGGAAAATGCTTGTGAAGATTCAGTGCGATGATGTCTGTACCGCCTGTTGAACCGCCTCGGTAAAAGATAAGACCAAGTCCGAGACCGTTAAGCACTCCGCCGAATCCTGCGGCAAGAATTGTATCGCCCGTGTATGCAGGCAAAATCGGTGTAAGAACATCAATCATAACAGAAACAAGTGCCGTTGCAACAAGGGTTCTTGTAAGAAAGCCCTTTCCGTTCTCGATAAATCCCCAGATGAAAAGCGGAATGTTCATCACAAAAATCATAATACCTATCGGCAACGAGAACATATAGTTGAGCATTGTGGCAACACCCGTAAGTCCGCCCGGGGCAACATTGTTAGGTGATGTAAACATTGCTACCGATATGCCGTAAAGAACTGCTCCGGCGAAAATTACAAGATAATCAAAAAATAGTGTTCCTGCCTTTGCAAGACAGGAATTCGGTTTTAAATTCGTTTGCATAAAATCACTCCCCGAAACGAGTATGTATAATTATTTCAAAAAGCTGATTTATTCTGTCAAATTCTTTATTAATCTGCAAGTATCCGAAAAGTGCTTCAAGTCCCGTTGCACTGTGATAATCGGCAACAGAACCGTTTTTTGGAGTACATTTCGGTGCGGCATTTCTGCCTCGCTTATAAACGGCAAGCTCCTTTTCGGTTAGAGTCGGCATAAGAATTTTTGCAAATTCAGCCTGACTTTTGCAGTTTACAAGCGAAACCTTTATTTTATTGAGTTCTCCGACACTGCGGTTAGCCTTGCGAACAAGGTATTCACGCACAAGCAGGTCATAGACGCCGTCACCCACAAAGGCAAGTGTAAGCGGAGAAATTTCATCGGCTAATGAATGAACAGATGTATTTTCCATATTAACTCCGTATCACGCAATATTAATCCATAAAGTCAAATTCAAGCTCATAAATTGAAACCGTGTCGCCGTCCGAACAGCCTTTTTTTCGGAGTGCGTCAATTACACCGCCGTTTATGAGAACTTTTTGGAAATAGTTAAGGCTTTCGTAATCGTCAAAATTGATACCCTTCATGACCTGCAACAGCCAGTCAGCCTCAACGGTATAGATTCCGTTCACATTCTTAATTGTGACAGAATGGTCATCAAAATCATCAACGGTCACAATCGGAGCAGGCTCTGCCTCGTAGTGAGTGATTGGAGGAAGTTTTGAAAGCATTTCTTGAATCTTTTTGAGGAGCGGATCAACATCATAGCGGATTGCCGCCATAATCGGGAAGAAATCATAGCCTTGATCTTCGACAAACTTCTTGAAGTCTGCAATTTGCTCATCGGTTGCCATATCGCACTTGTTGCCTGCAACAACCATCGGACGCTCTGCAAGCTCGGGATTGAACTTTGCAAGCTCATTGTTGATTGTTATGAAATCCTCTTTCGGATCTCTGCCCTCACTGCCCGAAACATCGACAATGTGAACGAGCATACGGCAACGCTCAACATGGCGGAGAAACTGATGTCCAAGACCTGTACCCTGCCATGCACCCTCGATAAGACCGGGAATATCAGCCATGACAAATGATGATCCCTCGCCCATTGACACAACTCCGAGAACGGGAGTGATTGTTGTGAAGTGGTAGTTCGCAATCTCAGGCTTTGCCTGTGAAACTACGGAAACAAGGGTACTTTTTCCGACATTCGGGAAACCTACAAGACCTACATCGGCAAGAAGCTTGAGTTCAAGAACAACATCAAACTCTTCACCCGGAAGTCCGGGTTTTGCAAAACGGGGAACCTGACGGACAGGAGTCGCAAAATGTGGATTGCCCCAACCGCCTTTACCGCCTTTTGCAACGATATAAGGTTCATCACCCGAAACATCGGCAAGGATTCTTCCGCTGTTCTCCTCTTTTACAACAGTTCCGACAGGAACACGGATAACAAGGTCTTCGGCATTTTTACCACGACATCTGCCGCCTCTGCCGTTTTCGCCTTTTTTTGCGGCATATTTTCTTTTATAACGGAAATCGGCAAGTGTTGAAAGGTTGGAATCGGCAACAAAAACAATGTTACCGCCTCTGCCGCCGTCACCGCCGTCGGGACCGCCTGCCGCTACATATTTTTCACGGTGAAACGAAACGGCACCGTCACCGCCGTCTCCTGCTTTTATTTTAATTTTCGCTGTATCTACAAACATATTTTTCTCCGTAACAGTTTTGCTGTTTAATTATCAGTACAAATGTAAAGAATCTCAGACCTGTTTGTTATTAGTATAAACAGAAATGTAAAAAATAAGGGTGGATATAAAATCCACCCTCATAAATTTTGAGATTACTGCTCAACAGGATAAACGCTTGCACGCTTTCTGTCTTTGCCGACACGCTCAAATCTTACAACACCGTCAATCTTTGCGAACAGTGTATCGTCAGAGCCTTTGCCTACATTTTCACCAGGGTGAATATGTGTGCCTCTCTGCTTTACAAGGATGTTGCCTGCGAGAACCTTCTGACCGTCTGCACGCTTAACGCCAAGACGCTTTGATTCACTGTCACGGCCGTTCTTTGTAGAACCCATACCTTTTTTATGAGCGAATAACTGAATGTTTATTTTAAGCATTACCTTACACCTCCGAAAATTTAACTTTAATATGATTTTTGTACTGCTCGGAAAGAGCAGTTAAGTGAAGCTTTAAGCCTGAGAGTATATCACAAGCCTTTAAAGCGTCATTCGGTGACATTCTTACTTTCATAAGACCGTCATCCTCGGTAACCTGTGCATTAATATGCAAAATCTCGGTGACAGTGTTTGCAGTCATATATGCGGCAGAACTGATTGCCGCACATACAATATCGCTGCCCTCTTCGGCAAAGTCGGAGTGCCCCGATATTTCAAAACCGCAAATTATATCATCTGATTTAAAAAATGTTACCGTAGTCATTTTTAGGCTTCGATTGAAGTAATCTTAACCTGTGTGTAAGGCTGTCTGTGACCTTTTGCTCTCTTTTCGCCCTTCTTAGGCTTGTAAGTGCAAACTCTGATTTTTTTGCCTTTACCGTTCTTTACAACTTCACCTGTAACCTTAGCACCCTCAACGAGCGGTGTGCCAACCTTGATGCCGTCGTCTGTGCCGACTGCTACAACATCAAATGTTACTGTGTCGTTTGCTTCTGCGTCAAGCTTCTCGATGAAGATAACCTCATCGTTAGTTACCTTGTACTGCTTGCCGCCTGTCTGAATAACTGCGTACATTTTAGTACCATCCTTTACATTGGGCTCGCTATGTGCAGGTGGAACGAATCACTTAAAACCCACAATATGCGGCTTATATACTATACCACAAAGAAAACTTTCTGTCAACAATTTTCCCGATATTTTTTGAGTATATCAGATGTTATTCTGTATTCTGCAAGCCTTGAGAGTATTTTTCATAAGGGTTGAAATTGTCATAGGACCTACACCGCCCGGTACGGGTGTGATAAACGAGCATTTATCCTTGACATTTTCAAAATCAACATCACCGCAGAGCTTGCCGTTTTCATCCCTGTCCATACCGACATCAATCACAACCGCACCCTCTTTTACCATATCAGCAGTAACAAACTTCGGTCTGCCGACTGCGGCTACGAGTATATCTGCCTGTGAACAGATTTCAGCAAGATTCTTTGTTCTGCTGTGACAGATTGTTACCGTGCCGTTTTCGTGGAGCAAAAGCATTGCCATAGGCTTGCCTACGATATTACTTCTGCCGATTACAACGCAGTTTTTACCGCTTACTTCAATGTTGTAGGAATGGAGCATCTCCATTACGCCTGCAGGCGTGCATGGAAGAAAATCATACTCACCGAGCATAATTTTGCCGACATTTACGGCATGGAATGCGTCAACATCTTTAAGCGGGCTGATTGCCTCAATAACAGCCTTGTCATCAAGGTGTTTCGGCAACGGAAGCTGAACAAGAATACCGTTGATATCCTTCTTATTGTTGAGAGTTTCAACAAGGTTTAAAAGTTCTTCCTGTGTTGTTTCTGCCGGAAGTGCATACTCCTCAGACTTAAATCCTACAAATTCACAAGCCTTTTTCTTGTTGTTTACATATACTCTTGACGCCGGATCGTCGCCTACGATTACTACCGCAAGACCGGGGGTTATTTTGTGAGTTTCCTTTAACTCAAGCGTCTGCCTCTTTACCTCTTCCTTTACCTGTGCCGATACCTTTTTTCCGTCGATAATCTGCATAGAAAGAATCCTCCTTTTTTCTGTTTATAATTAAGAATACAATACCTGTTATAAAAATTACTGCCGAAAGAACCTGTGACACCCTTATGTCTGCTCCGAAAACTTGGAACGGAAGATAAAGACTGTCTGTTCTTAATCCTTCAACAACTGTTCTTTCAAATCCGTACCACACAAGGTACATAAAGAAAATCTGTCCCGAATATTTCTGCTTATATTTTCCGTAGAAATGGAGAAGTACAAATCCGAGCAGACACCACATTGATTCATAGAAGAAACACGGGTGAACTCCTATGTTGTCTGTTCCCTCGCTCATCATTCTCCAGGGCAAATCCGTAGGAGCGCCGTATGCCTCCTGATTCATAAAATTGCCCCATCTGCCTATTCCCTGTCCGATAAGAAAACCGACCATTGCAATGTCAAGAACAGGCATAATTTCCATTTTCTGTATTTTGGCAACAGTCAGACCGCCGAGCAACGCACCGATTATTCCGCCGTAAATAGCAAGTCCGCCGTTGTTGATATAGAGAATTTCAATCGGGTTCTGTCCGTAATAATCCCATTTGAAGAAACAGAAGTACAGTCTTGCACCGATAATTCCCGTAATCATTCCTGCAAAAACACAGTTGACAAGCTTTGAACCGTCAACCTTGTAACGGGGAGCACTTTTCCACGCATAAAGTACGGCAAGCAAAAGTCCGCAGGCGATGATTATTCCGTACCAATAGACCTTGTAATCACCGATTGAAAATGCAATCGGGTTAATATCAAATTCCCAGCCAAATCCGGGAAACTGCACATGATACGGCATAATTACACCTCTTCAGGCTGTTTTACAACAGACAAAGTACAGTTGTCAACATCGAGCATCTCGGCAAGCCTTGCATTGATATCCTCAAGCTTTGCATTTGCAACCGCATCAATGTAGGCAAAAATTTCGTTACCCTGCATTGCGTAGTCGATGATTGAATTTGAAATTGCACTTACTGAGTTGAGCGATGAAACCGAATCACCATAAACAGACTTTCTTGCAATTTCAAAGTCCTCTTTATCAATACCGTTTTTCTTAATATCCGAAATATACTGCTTAATCATCTCAGCAGCCTGTTTCGGCGCTCTTGATTCACCGCCGAAGATTACCGAGCAATAACCCGGACCTTCAAAGAGTTCATAAGAAAAGCTTGAATTGATGAGGTTTGAATCCATAAGATTTCTGTAGAGTATGCTCGTGTTTGATGCAAGTGCCGAAAGAAGAATATCTGTGCATGCAAGCTGCTTTTCGTTAAGAGGCTTGTCTGCTTTCTCTTTGAAGCCGAGATTGAACAAGGGCATTGAAACAGGGAAAGTCTGCTCAACATAAGGTTCTTTGATTTCATAAGGCTCTGTTTCAAAATAGTTTTTGATTTCCTTTTTCTCACAAGGCTTGAGCATTTTGTCGGCAACTTTAAGCACACCGTCAACCGTTAGATTACCCGCAACGCAGAGAATCATATTATTGAGGTTGTAGAACACATTGTAAACTTCATAAAGCTTTTCGGCTGTAATTTCCGCAATTGTTTCAACCGTACCTGCAATATCAATTTTTACAGGATGATTGTGGTACATACCCTCAAGCATATTGAACATTACTCGCCAATCGGGAGAGTCGTCGTACATTTTGATTTCCTGACCGATAATGCCCTGTTCCTTTGCAACTGTCTGAGCCGTAAAGTAGGGATCCTGAACAAAGTCGAGAAGAATTTCAAGACTTTCATCAAACTTGTCCGTACAGGAGAAGAGATAGCAGGTTTTTTCAAAGCTTGTATATGCGTTTGCATTTGCACCTGTTTTTGCATATCTTACAAACGCATCGCCTTCTTCACTTTCAAAAAGCTTGTGTTCAAGGTAATGGGCGATACCGTCGGGAACTGTAATTATATCGCCGCCGTTAACGGAAAACTTTGTGTTGATACTGCCGTAGCGTGTGCCGAAAATTGCGTATGAAGAAGTGTAACCCTCTTTTGGATAAACAAAAATTGTAAGTCCCGATGGATGTTCAACTTTATAATAGCTGTCGCCTGCAATTTCCGATTTAATTTCTGTAATATTCATTCTGTCCGCCTCCCTTACTTATTTTTGAGAACATAAACCGTATCAAGCAACAGCTTGTTTGCGGCATTTACAATCTGCTCTTTTGTAACGGCATTAACCTCAGCGGAAACTTCTTCAACAGTTTCAAGGTCGCCGTTAAAGATTCTTCCTGTGTACCAGTTTTCAATACCGCTTACGCTGTCGCTGCTTGACTTGAATGAATTAACAACAGCAAGCTTTGTTGCCTCAATTTCAAAATCTGTAATTTCGCCGTTCTTCATGTCCTCAATTTCTTTGAGAATAGCTTTTTCGGCTTTTTCAAGATTTTCGCCCTCAACACCGCTGTTGATGTACATTATGCCCTTGATTGAATCATAGGACGACGAGCAGTAATAGCAAAGGCTCTGCTTTTCACGAACATTGTTAAAGAGTTTTGAGCTTGCAGTACCGCCGAGAACAGCACACATAAGTCTTTCGGCAACCGCCTCTTCATCACCTGCGGAAATCTGTGTTCTGAATCCCATGACAAGCTTTGACTGTGAGAGCTCCATTTCCTCTGTAATATGTTTTTCTTTTGAAACATTCTTAACAACATCAGTAGATGAAGTCACAACATTTCTTTCGATATTTGCAAAGGCTTTCGCAAAAACCTCCTTCGCTTTATCGGCAGGGCTGTCGCCTATATAGAGAATCTCAAATTTTGCGGTTTTGAGAAGATTCTGCCATGCCTTGCAGAGTGATTCGGCAGTTGCGGCCTTGATTTTTTCGGCTGTACCGTAACGCTTGATTCCGAAAACCTCATCCTTGCACATATGCTTTATAAGCTGTCCCATTGCATAGATTCGCTTTTCGTTGAATTCCGAATCAATCACATCAAGAAGTTGTCTGCGTTCCTGTTCAAGTTCGCTTTCAATAAAAGCGTTGTTCTTGATATTCGGCTCAAAAATTACGCTGCACAAAAGCTCCGAAAGTTCTTTGGCAATGCTGACATCATCAAGAGAATATCTGTCATCAAGACCTGATACGGAAATTTTTATTACCTGGCTTTCACCGTGTTTTGAAAGCGAAGAAGTGAGGTCTGCACCGTAAAGTGAACTGAGTTTTTTGCTGAGAACAGTAAAATCGGGATATTTTTTGCATGAACGAACAAGCAATCCGCCCACAAGCGCATTCTCCGACGCTGTTTCGACAGAAAGCGGAACAACAATATTCACGCTGATTTTCATAGTTTTAAAACGGCTGTCCTTAATGTTTGTAAAGTAAACACCGTTTGCCATTTCTGTTGATGAAATTCATTTAATCAACTCCGTTTTCAGATTATCAGTCATATTGTATCACATTTTGATTTATTATAAAAGAGATATAAGAAAAAATCACAAAAGTGCAATAGCAATTTGAAACAATTTTACTTTTTCGTGCAAGGGTATCGACATATTTTCCGAATTATACAGCAATTTTATCTGCATAAGAATCTGTTAAGTTTATTGCTTTTAATTGTATCATAAATAAAAACAAATGCAACTATACGAACTTATTGACAAACTCGTCTGCCGATTTTCGGAAGTATTGACATTAAATTCCGGATTGCGGATTTATTCTTTGTCTTTGCTTATCGTATGATGACCGAGAAAGTGCCTGTTTTTCAAAAGCAGTCATTCTGAAAGAAATACGGCACAGCGGTTTCTATACCTACTGTGCCGTATTCACTATATTTCCATGACAGAGCGTAAAATATTACTTATCTTTAATTTTGGCAGAATGTTTTTTACTCTTACCGAATGCCGTTACTCCTTTCATAACGCCGCCGCTGATAATCAGCAATGCAATCCACAAAATAAGGTTGCTGTTGTCGCCTGTTTGAGGGGACTTTGAATCATCAGGCAGTTTAGCTGTTACGGTGTCGGGCTTTTTGATTTCTTCGGGTGTCGCATCTTCATGAGCAGAGATTGTCTTTTTGCAGTAATCGCAGATATGGTCTTTATCCTTATCTACATGCTCAGAGATTGTCTTTTTGCAATAATCGCAGATATGGTCTTTATCTGCGTCATTATGCAGACATACATATCCGCATTCTCGGCACACACCGTCTTTCCACTCATGTGCTTCACTTGCCACAATCACAGCACCACAGCAGTTCCATTTTTGTTCGTGATTAAAAGCGGTTCTTGTCGTCCACTCCTGTACACCGCCCTCGTGCTTTGTTCCGTCAAATTCTCCATAGGCTTTACCGCAGACATCACATACCGCCTTTTCGGTACAGGTGGCATTGCCGCCTGAGCAATTTTCGGTTTCAAACGCATCGCATCCGTCCACGATACATTTTCGAGTATGCTTACCGTCATTGTCAGATACCCATTCACCAAAGGTATGACCGTTGTTGACTGTTACGGTCATCTCTGCATTATTGCCCGCTTTGTCGGTGACAACTATCTTCTGCTCGCCGTTTGTCGGAGAGAGAACAAAGCCTCCGTCTGCGTCAAGCGTAACCGCCGTGCCGTTTACAGTAACGGTATCAACATACTTCTCATCAACAGTAACGGTTTGTGCCTCACAATAGGTCTTGCCGTTCTCAATACCGCTGATTACAGGCTGAATATTATCAAGCGTTATACGGTCGGAGCGAAGGTATGTTATATTAATATTTTCATCAACAAGCATTACATAAATAATATATTCTCCGTTGGGTTCTATGCGGAACGGTTCTTCATATGCACGGAATACAAGAGAGTTCAGTTCAGCCTCGGAAAGCTCCTTATCTGTTACCAAATAGGATACAAACACAACTCCGCTGTTATCTACGGCATTTATAGTTACCTCCTGTGTATCCTTAAAGAATATGCCAAAGGTAAGCTCGTTTAAGAATTTATTCCATTTATTTGTGCCTATGATAATTTCGCCCGTCGGCTTTTCGGTATCTCTCCACCGTGCCGTGATTGTAATGTTTTCGGCAGGCATGGTTTCGGGGATTTCCTTATCCCAGCCCTTAAAGGTATAACCTTTTCTTGTCGGGTCGGCTGGGGCGGTAATTTTCGTACCGTAATCCTGTGTAATGGGTGCAATCTCACTTCCGCCGTTGGTATCAAAGGTTATTGTGTACTGATTGATTTCCCATTGTGCTTTAACCGTTATATTCTCCGCCGGCATGGTTTCGGGGATTTCCTTATCCCATCCCTTAAAGGTATAACCTTTTCTTGTCGGGTTGGCGGGGGCGGTAATTGCCGTGCCGTAATCCTGAGTAATGGGTGCAATCTCACTTCCGCCGTTGGTATCAAAGGTTATTGTGTATTTATTCGTATTCCACACGGGATAGAGCGTCAGCGCCTCGTTTTGCGTATAAATATCTTTAAGGTCATATACCTTTTCGCCGCCGTCAACGGTTGACCAGCCTACTTGCGTGTAGCCCGCGCGGGTGAACAAAGCGCCGCGCAGGGTAAGAATATTGTTGTGGGGTTTCATATCCGTCACCGCACTGCCGGTGCCGTATGTGCCGGGGAGGTAAATCACCTCATAGTCGCCAGTGATCGAAAGCATGGAAACATCGGCAGGTACGGTATCGCCGGGTTTATAGCAGTTCCCATTTTCATCCGACCAATACAACTGTGCATCTGCCGAAATGCCGTCCGGGCGGGGCAGTCCCTCGGCAGAGGGTGCAGTAAAGCTCTCGCCGTTTTTCACGATAATGTTGATCCAGTTCTGCTGCTCGCCGGGCATAAATTTACCCGTCCGCAGCTCAACCGCCTTTAGGCTGTCAGCGGCAAGATCTGTCGGCAGCTCAAGGACGGGACGGAAACCAGTGTCTCGCATCGGAAGGGTTGGCCTTGCCCAAAATGTAGCCTGTGCAGCGAAGTGTCCACCACGAGATAGATACATTCCCTCGACATTCCCAGTACCTATATCCTGGCCGAAAGAGCGCATTTTATACCAGTTTTTGATATAATCGGCTGACTTCTGATAGATCGTATCCCATTCATTGTCAATTGGTGCAAGACCAGAGCCTTCTCCTTCATTACGGTGATGGTCTCCAACAGATGGGGCGCGGAGCGTATAGTTCACGTTACTCGCTGTATAGGTCTGGCCATAAATCAGGTTCATTTCTGCCAACGTCTCCCGCTGCAAAGAACATTTCACGTTATAATCTGCAATAAACAAGCTGTGCTCGTAAGGGGTGGTATCCTTGTCGGCTTCATTTTTCAACGAATATGCATCCACCGTGCCCACATAAGTAAAGGGCACATAGTGCAGGGTGCTGTCCGGCAGATTGCTGTTTGCCGTGCCGGGAATATCCATCGCCGACAGGTCAAAATAGTATCTGCCGCCGGGGGTAAGGGAAAACTGTTCTGATAAAACAAACTGCGCCGTGAGCTTGGTAACGTCCGCCGGAACACTGGCACCGGGCGCGTAGAGCTTACCGTTGCTTCCGAGCCACATGAAGTAGCTGCCTGTATTTCCGTCCGGGCGGGTCATGCCGTCGGACGCAGGCGCGGCAAAGCTCTCGCTGCTTTTCACAATGATTTGAATATCCTCGGAGCTGCCGCCGAGCGTTCCGCCGCCAAGGTCAAGGGTAACGACCTTCAGCCCGTCAGAGCCCAGTGTGTCAGGGTTCAGGACTTCAAGGACGGGGCGGAAGCCGAAGGTCGAGTAAGAAGTATTGTAGCTGGTCCAGAAACGTGCCGAACGGTGCCACCCGCGAACCGCACGGAACGACGCCGAAATTCTTATAGTAGTATCTTGTCCACACGAAAGCATCTCCCTCCAGTTTTTGATATATCCGTCGTCCTTATCCAGTATCTTATCCCATTCGTTGCTTTTGGGCGTGCCGCGTTCTGAATCATCTGAGCCTGTATAACTACTTCCCACGGACGGCGCACGCAGTGTATAGCCCACGCCGCCGCCAGCGTAGTTCTTGCCGAAAATCAGATCTGCGGTATTCAGGGTATCCCAGCTTACATCATTCGTTACGACATAGTCCGCTATAAACAGGCTGTGGGGATATTTATTCTTCTGAGCATACTCCTCGGTGGTTGCCATTCCCGATGTGAGCCTATAAGCGTTGACCGTACCCACATAGGTAAACGGCACATAATGAAGTGTGCTGTCCGGCAGATTGCTGTTTACCGTTCCGGGAATATCCATTGCCGAAAGGTCAAAATAGTATCTGCCGCCAGGGGTGAGGGTAAACTGCTCGTCAGGCTGACTTTCCACCGTCAGCGTGACATCCGCAAAAGCACTTGCAAGGTCGGTCTTGCAGTCACCGTTATACTGCTCGCTGAATACCTTCATGGTATAGTCGCCCGGTGCAATGTCAGACGGGATTTTGATTTCAACCGTTCCGCTTTCGGCAGTAGGTTGTGCTACTCTGCCGTAATACTGAGCGCCGTTGTTATCCGCCAGGATGACAGAGATATATTCATTTTTCCCTGTGGTCGCCCCTTTGTAATTCAGCGTAACGGTATCGTCGGGGGCGGCGCTGACAGTTTTTTCCGTTACGGCAAAATTGCGTCTACTATCTAAAAGCGTCAATTTCCACTCGTTTCCGCTGTATTCGGGAATCGGGGTCAGCCCTCCGTCAGGCTTTCCGCCCACAGCGGCAGATGCAAAAAGGACAGGGTTCAGATTTAAGTTAAAAGCGGGACGAACAGTCCGATGATTATTGAAAATGAGCATAGAGTACCCAGAGTATTGGACAGAACCATCACTACGCACGACGGCGACATGATATTTATTGGAGCCGGGGGAGCGCAGCCACCAACCGCTTGTCACCCAATTCGGATGTGCAGGCTCCAAGGCACGCAGATCGTTGTTTACAACAATAGCCTCTTTTGCGGAAAGTGGCCAGAATACAGCATTATCCACCTGCCCTCCCGCTACACAGTCGGTATTCTCTCCGTCGTAACTTCCGCTTGTAAGCGCCCGTTTCTTTACGGCAGCATTTTCTTCTGTCGTCAGCTTTTCCGCAAGCGCATCTATCGCGGTTTTCAAATTACTCGGTGCGTATTCGTTGTTTAATATGGTATCGGCAAATGGTATAACTCCCATAGCGCCTGCCGCAAGCAGGGTAATATCCCCCTGTGAGCTTGTAACACCGTTTCCGTCATAGCCGATAACTCGCCATGCAGCGGGATTATTTTCATGGTTTTGCCCGAAATACACAGTCGGTGCGGTCGCTGTGTTTACATTTTTACTTAACACACTTAGTGCGTCTGCACCAAGCTGTATCGCAGCAGAGCCCTCTGTCCCAACCTCCTCGGCAAATACGCTTATCGGCGTAAGGCAGAGCATCATGCATAAAGTCAGCAGGATACTAAGTATTCGTTTTTTCATTTTTCGCCACCTCCGTTATATAAATTTAATCAAGAGCAGTTATTGTAATAGTACCTCTGAAGCCACCGAGATAAGTATTGTATGCCGAATTTTCAAAACTCAACTGCAATGTAATGTCTTTATTTGACGCATCATACATTCTGTTGAAATTAAAGGAATGTTGATCATTGGTATACGGTATTTTTGCCCCGTCCCTTTTTATTCGTGTAAGCTCCCTGCACAGATCGTCATCATAACCGTCCGTCATCTGAATAGAGTAATTGCCGCTGTTGTTAAATTCGTTTGAACCGACTTCGAGAGAACCGCTTAAGCAGACATTGTAAATATGTCCTTTTTTGAGTGTAATATTATTCCTGTAGTATGAAATCAAGCCGCCCTTGTTTATTTTTTCGTAGACAGAAATATAGACACGACTGTTATTCAGTACTGTCCTCGGAGCGTTTGCCTCTCCGTAAAAATATCCCGAACAGCTGCCGTTCTGACCTGCATCACCCTTGTCGCCTTTATCTCCCTTGTCACCCTTTTCGCCTTTTTCACCGATGTCTCCTTTGTCTCCTTTTTCACCGTCAACTCCTGTGGCTTTCACTCCCGTATCGGTCGTTCCAATCCACCAGTTGCCGTTTTCACCGATGAACGGCGTATTTCCGTCTTTGCCGTCAGCACCGTTTTGTCCGTTTGTTCCGTCCTTACCGTCAGCACCGTCTTTGCCGTCAACACCATCTTTGCCGTTTATACCGTCCTTACCGTCTGCGCCGTCAAGCCCTTTCAAAATTGAAAGATCGTAAAGGTTAAGCCATGTTTCATCGCCGACATAACGCCACTGTAAGTTATTTTCATTTACACGGAACTCAGGTGTTTTTCCGTTTGCTCCGTCCTTACCGTTCTGTCCGGCATCTCCTTTATCTCCCTTGTCGCCTTTTTCACCGTCAACACCTGCGGCTTTTACGCCAATGTCGGTCACTCCGAGCCACCAGTTGCCGTTTTCACCGATGAACGGCGTATCGCCGTTTTTGCCGTCAATACCATCGACACCGTTCTTTCCGTCGATTCCGTCTTTGCCGTCAAGACCTTTCAAATTTGAAAGATCGTAAAGATTTAACCATATTTCATCGTTGACATAACGCCATTGAAGATTGTTTTCATTTACACGGAACTCCGGTGTTTTTCCGTTTGCTCCGTCTTTACCGTTCTGCCCTGTGGGTCCTTTTATATCGGAAATGGCAACAAGGTTTTGCCAATTTTCTCCTTCATAGCGCCACTGTATATATTCTGTTGTTCTTTGTACCTCTATGTTTTTGCCGTCAATGCCGTCTTTTCCGTCAATGCCGTTTTTGCCGTCAGCACCGTCTTTTCCGTTAGTACCGTCTTTTCCGTTAAGACCGTTTTTTCCGTCAATGCCGTTTTTACCGTCAGTACCGTCTTTTCCGTTAAGACCGTTTTTGCCGTCAGTACCGTTTTTGCCGTCAGCACCGTCTTTTCCGTTAAGACCGTTTTTACCGTCAGTGCCGTTTATTCCGTTCTTACCGTCGGCTCCGTCCTTGCCGTTTTCTCCGACAGCACCTCTGAGCGTGTCAAGAGCAACAAGATCGTGCCATTCCTCTTCGGCGGTATCTCTCCATTGGATTGCTGTGCCGTTGTTTCGCACCTCCGGCAACACGGCTTTGCTATTTTCCGCTTTGCTGCATACGGCAGCAAATGCAATGCAAAGTATGATGCAAAGCACAAGACAGAGTGCGGTGGTAATACAGTATATTCGTTTTTTCATTTATCATTGCCTCCTCTCAAATATTGTGAACGGTATTTATCAGTAAACAGGGCAACACCCTGTTTTAAGACCTCCATTTGGGTTTTTAAATAATATTCATCCTCAAACATAGCATAGTGTACACAGGCACGAACAAATATAAAAATGAGTGGTGTAATCACCGTGTACGGAATGCCAATTTTCGGCTCAAGCCGCTTGGCATACTCGGTATAGCGCTCATTTACCCCCTCAAAAAATTTCTTGCCGTGCTCAATATATTTCGGATGGGTATAGACCTGATACATCAGCCGATATTTCTTGCCGTGCTTCTTTGCGGTCCAATACGGAACCTCTTTCACAAATCGAACAACATCCTTCGGGTCGGTGGGAGCTTTTTCCATAAAATCATCTTCGACCTTTTCCATACAGTATGCAGTTGATTCAATAATCAGTTCATCAACACTGTTGAAATAGGAATACAGATTTCCCGTTGTACAGCCACACGCTGCCGCCAAAGCCTTGATGCCCGTACCGGTCAATCCGTTTTCAGCATAGCATTCAAAGCATTTTTCCATCATTTCCCTCTTACGCTCGTTGTGCTGTTCCTCTGTTGTTCTCATAATGTTTGCTTCCTTTTGATAACTAATCGATTAATTAATTATAGTATAGCACAGAGCTACGGCAATTTCAACAATTAACTAAGAAAAAATCGCAAAATATTAAATTTTTATCGCATCTGTAGGGAACTTTACTGCTATAGCAGTACCCTTTTCCGAACTCTCTTCCACACGAACTTTACCATTGTGCAGTGTAACGATTTCCCACACCAAAGAAAGTCCCAATCCTACGCCGCCGTATTCTCTGCTTCGGGATTTATCCACACGAAAGAAGGGCTGAAAAATACTTTCTCTGTATTGTTCGGGGATGCCGTAGCCGGTATCCGCAACCGTAATAACAAGCTGATTGTCTTTGTGCGTTACGGTAATATTCACTGTACCGTCAAAACGGTTGTAGCGTATAGCGTTTTCGGTCAGATTATATAACAAACGATAAATCAGCGTGTCACTGCCTGTCATAACAGCGTCGCCCGTGCTTTCAAGTGTAACATTGTTCTTCTCTGCAAGGGGTGCAAGGTCAGTGAAAATCTCTTCTACCATAGGGCCTATCTCTATGCGGTCAGCACACGACACTGTCCGCAGCTCGCTCATTTCCAACAGGGTTTTTGTCATTTGTGTCATTCGTTCGGTCTGCTCACGCAACAATCGGAGGAACTCCGCCGTTTCAGGCGATACCTCGGGATGCTCTGCCGAAAAAAGTTCAAGCTGTGCCTGCATAAGCGAAAGCGGCGTGCGCAACTCATGTGCGGCGTTTCCCGTGAACTGTCGTTGAGCGGTAAATCCCTCATCAAGACGGTCAAGCATCCGATTGAACGACTTGACAAACTGTCTCAGTTCAGGCGGAACATCTTCGGTTATCTTCATATCCGTCAAATTGTTAGGTTGAACCTTTTCAACCCGAGCGGTAAAAGTACGCAGAGGCTTCAGTGCATGCCCGCTTAAAAAATACGCAAGCACACCGCCTAACAATGTTGCCGCCGCCGTAATATACCAATTGGTAGCGATAAAGGATTCCTGTGCTCCGTTGATTACGATAGTCAATTCACGATCAAGCTTTTCGTGTTCGGGATCGAAAAAGTCAGGTTCTCCTTTGTCCGTATCTCCGTAACCTGTAACATAAGAGCCTATGGAATCCATATAATGGCTGCCGGAATAGCCGATAAGAACATTCATAAAAACACAGGTGGCTCCGATAAGAAGTGCAGTCATCAGAGTTATGCGCCATTGCAAGGATAGCTTTTTCATACTTTTTCTTCCTCCATAACATATCCTTCACCAATGCGATTGCGAATCGGGTCATAGCCGAGTGCCGCACGCAGTTTCTTTCGTAATGCAGAAATATGTACTCTTATTGAATTGCTGAAATTATCAACACTGTTATCCCAAACATGGTCGAGCAGTTCTTCCTGACTGACGGGGCGACCTTGATTAAGAAGTAAATATTCAAGTATTCCGATTTCTTTTCGGGTAAGTGACAGCTCCTGACCGTCAGCAACGGCAACACGGGCTTTGGTGTCAAAAGCAACCTTTCCACAGTTCAAAACAACATTGTTTTGTGTAAACCGCCGGCGAGTCAGACTGCGTATTCTTGCCTCAAGCTCCTCCAAATGAAAAGGCTTTGTCAGGTAATCGTTTGCTCCGGCATCCAGTCCCTCCACCTTGTCGGCAACCTCACAGCGTGCCGAAAGAATTAACACTCCGGTATCTCTGTCGGTTTGTCGCAGAGTTCGCAGTACCGTCATCCCGTCTGCACCGGGTAAATTCAGATCAAGTAAAACAAGATCGTACTTTTCTATTCCGAGCAACTCATTTGCTTTGTTTCCGTCATAACAAAAATCAACGCTGTATGCCAATCTTTTAAGGCTGCGAACAATTGTCTCGCACAGCGCACGCTCGTCTTCAATTACTAAAATACGCATAGAAACTCTCCTTGTTGTGTTTTCATATTTCTTTGATAATTTAATTATATCATTATATCGCTCAGGCATAAAGTTTTTGTTAAGTTTTCGTTCTTAACAGGGATTTTACATCCTCTGTGCTACAATGAGAGCACAAAAGAAAGGAGTGACCGAATTGACTCGAAAGAAAAAAGCCGTATTTCAGATCGTACTGATTATCTGCGGAATTACGATGCTGTGTTACGGAGCTCTGCGTGGAGAGGCAGAAACCGTGTTAAGCAAGGCAATCCGGCTGTGTTTGGAGTGTGTGGGAATTGGATAACAAAGAACCGAAGAAAAAAAGAGGCGGTGTATCGCAGTTTCTCTCACGCTTTCGATGGCTTATTCAAGCAGGAGCAACTTTGCTGAGTAATATTCATCTGCCGAATTTATTGAAGGGCAGAATTTATCAAGGCAAAGGAAAGGCTGTTTGTGTGCCTGGACTGAATTGCTATTCCTGCCCTGCGGCATCGGGCGCCTGCCCAATCGGCTCGTTTCAGGCTGTGGTGGGTTCGTCAAAATTCAGTTTTTCATATTATATCACAGGATTCCTCATATTGATAGGAGTTCTGCTCGGGCGTTTTATCTGCGGTTTTTTGTGTCCGTTCGGATGGCTTCAGGAACTGTTACATAAGATACCGACAAAAAAGCTTTCCACTAAAAAGCTGAAGCCGCTGACATACATAAAATATGCAGTCTTGCTTTTTGCTGTAGGTTTGCTGCCAATGCTCATTACAAACGATGTGGGTATGGGAGATCCTTTTTTCTGTAAGTATCTTTGTCCTCAAGGAGTACTCGAGGGGGCAATCCCTCTTTCCGCTGTCGATTCGGGAATCCGTGCCGCACTTGGTACGCTCTTTTCGTGGAAGCTGGGCATATTGATTGCGGTAATCGTACTGAGTGTGCTTTTCTACAGACCGTTCTGTAAGTGGCTGTGTCCTCTCGGTGCATTTTATGCATTGCTTAACAAGGTGTCACTTTTCGGAATGAAAGTAGACAAACACAAATGTATTTCCTGCGGAAAGTGTGCCAAAGTATGCAAGATGGATGTAGATGTAACCAAAACTCCCAACCATACCGAATGCATACGCTGCGGTAAGTGTATCCGTGCCTGTCCTACCAAGGCGGTCAGCTTTTGCTACGGCTTTGGCAAAGGAAAAGAAAATGATTGTCCCGCTAAAAAAGCGGAAACAGCAAAACAAAAAATTGAAACAGAAATTAAAACAGGAATTGAAACAGAAAAGGAGTAAACACTATGAAAACGACTAAAATTTTAAGCTTACTGACTGCCCTGATGATGTTGTTAAGCTTTGCCGCCTGTGGCACAGCCAAAGGCAATACGACGAATACTACCGCAAATAAGAAAAGCGAAACGGCTATGCTGACAGCTGTGAATCCGAAAACAAAAGACGAGGCCGCCGACCTGCATCAAAAACTGATGGCACAGGAAAATGCTATTCTTTCCGAAAACAGCAAACTTTGGGAAAAGGTATTTCTTTCAGCCGATAAGGGTATGGCGAAGATTGAGGACGGCGGAAACTACGGTGATTTTCTTCTGAAAACGATTGACGGTATCAAGGATCAGTTCAGTGCAGATGAGTTGAAGCTGCTTAATGAAGGCGCCGAAGAGATTAAGGAAATTGAAGGAAAGCTGACGCTTTTGGAACAAAAATTTCCCGGATGCGGAGAAAAACCGTCTGATGGAGATATGAGCGTTCCGGCGGAAAACGGTAAGCCCATCGAAAAGGATGATCTGAAGAAATTCCCGACATTTGACGGCAAGGATCTTGACGGAAACGAAGTTAAGAGCAGTACGCTTTTTGCAAAAAATACCGTTACCGTAGTAAACTTCTGGTTTACCACCTGCAATCCCTGCGTGGAAGAACTTGCCGACCTGGAAGCTCTGAATAAACAGCTTGCAAAAAAAGGCGGAGCAGTAGTCGGAATCAATTCATTTACACTTGACGGTGACAAAACGGCTATCTCTGACGCAAAGAATATTCTGGCAAAAAAGGGTGTGACCTACAAAAACATTTGGTTTGATTCAAAAAGTAAAGCCGGAGAATTCACATCCGGATTGTACTCCTACCCCACAACTTATGTTGTCGATAAAAACGGTAATATTGTGGGAGAGCCGATTGTCGGTGCAATAACCTCCGAAAAGCAGTCTGAAAAGCTGCAAAAGTTGATTGATCAGGCAATTGCAAACAGCAAGAACTGATGTGTGCCTGTCCCGACAAAGTATCAATAATGCATATTTTCAGGTTCTGTAAATTTTACATATAGATTCCAACAAATATGCCAATAATTAAGCCCATATAATTTTTCGTACAACAAAACCTCCTGCAACGGATTTTACTCTGTGCAGGAGGTTTATTCTTATTTCGATATTTTTTATTTTATCGTTATATCTCTATAAAAATTTCACATAGCAGTAACACTGTTTATCATCACAATAAATTTGTATTCTGTTCAAGCATTAAAAAGGAGGCTCTTTCGAGCCTCCTTTCAGCAGTTGTTCTACCCTATTTTATTGTAGAGTTTGTTACTGTCAAAATGCAAATATCAAAACTGCCGATGCGAGAAAAAGTGCAAAGGTAATCGGTTGAATTTTTATGTATTTCTCCACTTTTTTAATTTGCTCATCAGAAAATTGATTCGAGTTTGCAACATTTTTGTAATCACGATATGAAAATGCGAATATAAAAATCGACACTATAACGAACACAATATAAAACAAAAACAAATAATTCTCCAGCAATGAACCGTAGTACTTTGTTATCAAAGAAAATGCAAAGCAAGCTGTCTGGAAAATCGGAGCTAAAATACAGGCTTGGATTGTTCTGTCGCATTTATCCTCCGGTCTGTCATCCTCTTCATTGGGTAAAAAATAATCATCTGCAAGGCTTGAATTAATATGAACCCTCTTACGGTAGAGTTTTAATAAAGCTGCAATTAACAGCAATAAAAACATTGCTAAATTACTGTAAATATAGATTGAAAATTCAATATCGTGAAAGACATAAACTAAATCTGAGTCGCTATACATAGTTAAAGCATAAAAATAAGCATTAACTATAACTACCCAAGCATATATTCTTTTAACCTTTTTGAAAAGGATGTATATTGTTGCAAAGTGCATTGCAAACAGCAAAAGCAACAAAGATATAAACACAATCAAATCATACGGA
>ENA-OVGI01000658-OVGI01000658.1-human-gut-metagenome-genome-assembly--contig:-NODE-658-length-22866-cov-4.833896_pt1 | contig 22866 bp, 21 predicted proteins | sample MGYA00237771_ERZ505421 | MGnify/ENA primary metagenome ERZ505421 (study PRJEB26158, sample SAMN06016378) | human gut metagenome | biome: human gut; feature: ankylosing spondylitis patient; material... | reverse complement strand
CCCTTCGCAGAAACCGCTGACCGACTGGTGGTCCTCGCTGCTGAGCTGACGGAGGATATGCATGAACGGTTATATCGTAAAAGGCATTGGCGGCTTTTACTATGTAAAAACGCCGGATGGCATCGTGGAGTGCAAGCCCCGCGGCATCTTCCGCAAGCAAAAGATCACCCCTGTGGCAGGAGATGAGGTAACGCTGGAAACCGAAAACGGTGCGGCGGTCATTGCACAGATCGCCCCCCGTAAAAACGTTTTTGTGCGCCCGCCGGTGGCAAATCTGGATGTGCTGTTTCTTGTGGCAAGCACTACCCAGCCCACCCCCAGCACGCTGGTGCTGGATAAGCTTTCTGCCATTGCGGTGGATAAGGGCGTACAGCCGGTGGTGGTGTGCACCAAAAGCGACCTTGCCGAAGCAGATTTTCTGGCAAACGCCTACGCAAAATCCACCCTGCCGTTTATCCGCATCGACTACGAAGGCGGCGCAGGGCTGGACGAAGTAAAACAGTGGATCAACGGCAGGCTGTGCGCTTTCTGCGGCAACTCCGGCGTGGGAAAATCCACCCTGCTGAATGCACTGCTGCCGGACGCTGCCCGCGAGACCAGCGCCATCAGCCAGAAGTTGGGACGCGGCCGCCACACAACCCGTGAGGTGACCATCTTTGAAGCCTACGGCGGACGCATTGCCGACACCCCGGGCTTTGCCAGCTTGGAAGCTAACCGTGCCGGGTTCATCCCCAAGGAGAATCTGGAACACGCTTTCCCGGAGTTCGGTCCTTATCTGGGTCAGTGCCAGTTTACCGGCTGCTCCCACCGCAGCGAAAAAGGCTGCGCTGTGCGGGCGGCGCTGGCAGAGGGCAAACTTTCCCAGACCCGGTACGACAGCTACTGCGCCATGTACGACGAAGTAAAGGATGTCAAGGACTGGCAGCGCCCGAAAGTGTAATACGGAAGGAAGAATATAATGTCCCGTTGTGTGATCCTTTCCGCCTGCCCGGTGCAGCCGGAGCTCAAGCGCCTGCTGCGCAGCGATGATTTTATCATTGCCTGCGATGCGGGCTACCGCAACTGTGTGCGGCTGGGCTGTAAACCGGATATCATTGTAGGCGACTTTGATTCCGCTCCCTGCCCGCAGCAGGATACGGACGATATCGTTGTTCTTCCCCACGTCAAGGACGACACCGATACCGAATATGCCGCAAAGCTTGCTGCACAGAAGGGCTTTGACGAGGTGCTTTTGCTGGGTGCACTGGGCGGCAGGCGGGTAGAGCACACCCTTGCCAACCTGTGCACCGGCCTTGGGCTTGAGCAGCGCGGCATCCGCGCCGCCTTGCAGGACGAGCGCTCCCGCATCACCTTTGTGCTGCCGGGCGAGAGCCGCTGCTACCCCAAGGAGGAGTTCTTCTACTTCTCAGCCTTCCCCATGGAGGGGCGCGCCGAGGGCGTGTGCGAAAAAGGTTCCTTTTACGAGCTGGAGGATGCCGTACTCACAGCAGGCTATCCGCTGGGTGTGAGCAACGAGTACGCCGAAGGTTCAAGCTGCATCACCGTCAGCACCCGGCAGGGCGCGCTGGTGGTGGTGGAGACCATCGCGGATTGAACCATTCCCGGAACATTTTTGCCTGTCAGACGCTATAATGGGGTAAACATGAGCGAAAGGCGGGGTGGAGATGCAGGTAGTGGTCATTCGCAGCCCGAAAGCGCTGTGCGGCATTCTGCGCAAGCTGTTCGGCATCCGCAAAGAGAACTGAATCCAAAAAAGGCCGGTGTGTGGCAAAGCTGCTGCACACCGGCCTTTTACTGCCGGCATACCGTCGCCTGCTGCCGCATACACTCTTACGGAAACGGACAGGGAAAGGAGCACACTGCACATGGAACTGAAGATATTTCGGGACACGCTGCCGCAGGGCGGGGCAGGCTGTACCGTAAAGGCAGAACTTCCTCTGGAAACCGAGATCCGCATCTCGGATGACCTGCCGCCGGTGGGTAAGCTGGTCAAGTGTTTTGTCCGCCCGGTGGTGCTGCAACGGCAGCTGCAGCCGGGCAGACTTACCTTAGAGGGCTATCTGCGCTGCACAGTGTTTTACCAGAGCGAAACAGAAAAAGGCCTGTGCCAGACCGAGCAAAAGCTGCCCTTCACCAGGCAATTGGAGCTGCCGGAGCTTGCCTTTACGGCATGGACAGCCGTGGTGGAAGGGCAGACAGAATACCTCAACACCCGCGCGGCAGACCCGCGCCGCATCGAGGTGCGAGGTGCCTATGGGCTGGTGGTCACGGTACACACACAGTGCAAGACCGAGGTCATTACAGCGCTGGCAGATGGCGGTATCGAGCAGCAGCTGCGCACACTGCAAGGCGTACGCAGCGTGGCCGTGCTGGATAAGCTGGTGACCTTGGAGGGCGAGCTTGTCTTTGCAAAGCCCCCGGCGGCTGTACTGGACATTACCGGCAACGCCTGTGTAGGGGAGGTAAAGCTGCTTGCCGGCAAGGCTGTGGTTAAGGGGGAGTTGCGGGTGCAGTGCGCGTGGCGGGCAGAAGGGGATACTGCCCTGCAAAGTCAGGCGGCGGCGCTGCCCTTCCAGCAGGTGATAGATCTAGAGGGCATCACCGAGGACTGCCATTGCTTATGTGTGGCAGAGCCGGTGGGGTTTACCCTGTCGCAGGCAGAAAGCGCCGCTGCCCAGCTGACGGCAAACGTCATGCTGCATCTGCGGGCATGGCGCAGCTATCAGCTGCAAGTAGCGGTGGATGCTTTTTCCACCCGGTTTGAAACGGAGCTCACACCGCAGCCGCTCGTCACGGAGCAGCTGCTCTGCACCCTGAACGATACCGCCACCGCCACAGGCTCCGGCCCGCTGCCGGATGCAGGGGCGCAGCTGCGGGCCTGCTTTGTGCACTACGGTCCGCAGCAGACCGTCCAAAAAGGGGAGGGCTGGGTGCTTACCGCCAAAGCAGTGGTAACAGCCCTTGCAGAAAATACCCTCGGCGAGCTGGAAAGTTACGAGAAAACCTTGGAGGTCAATATCCCGCTGCCCATCACACCGCCGGAGGGAACTATGCTTGTGCCGGAATGCTGGCTCAGCACTGAGAACGTGCAATGCACCTGTGCGGGCGGTACGCTGGAAGCAACGATTACAGTCCGGGCAGAGGGCACGATCTTAGGCTGTGCCACAAGCCCGGTCATCGGCAGTATCACCCTTGGTGACCCGCTGCCCGACACCGACCCCGAGATCGCCTTGCGCATCTACTACGCGCAGGCAGGGGAGGAGGTGTTTGCGGTGGCCCGGCGGTTCCATGTAGCCCCGGCGCAGATCCTTGCGGCAAACCAGCTGGAGGAAGAGCTTACCAGCCTGCCGCAGGCACAGCGGCTGCTGATCCCGGTCACCTGAACGTAAGGCTGTAAACAATCGAAAAAACGCACCCTTTTCCCGGACGGCATGAGCTGCCGCGCTGGGGAGGGGTGTTTTTGTTCGTGCCTGCGCAGAAAAAGCAATGCGAAGAGTTGCTAAAAAGATTGGAAAGAAAACTTATAAAATAAGACGTATTATCGCTGAAAAATATGAGTGATATACGATTAGTATCTTCGACAGGTGATTTGAAATCAACGCAAACCCTGCACTGATATCGATTTCAATGCATGAGAACACTCAAAAATACGATTTGTATTTTACACTTTGCAGACCATCCATGGATGTGGTATACTGAAGTACAGTTTATAGAATCAGAATGTTTTCTGCCCGGGTCGATCTGCGCTCGGTAGATTGCATTGAGCACAGCAGGCAGAAAATAAAATCATATCGCGGGAGAGTGGAGTACTTGGAACTGGAACAGGCTAAAAAGCGCGTGGAAGAGCTGCGCGCAATGATTGAGAAAAACAACCGGCTTTACTACGATCAGGATGCACCGGAGCTGGAAGATTTTGAATATGATGCCCTGACGCGGGAGCTGAAGGAGCTGGAAGCGCAGTACCCGGAGCTGGTCACTCCGGCTTCGCCCACCCAGCATGTCGGCGGCACCCCCAGCGGGCGCTTCGCAAAAGTGACACATACCGTCAAGATGGAAAGTTTGCTGGATGCATTTTCCTACGATGAACTGCGTGATTTCGACCGCAGAGTGCGTGACGCGGGTATCGAGCCGGAGTATGTCGTTGAAATCAAGATCGACGGTCTTTCTTGCAGCCTTGAGTACGAGAATGGTGAACTGGTCCGTGCTTCTACCCGCGGCGACGGTGTCGTAGGCGAGGACGTCACCGCCAATGTCCGGGCTATCAAAAAGATACCGAAAAAACTGAAAAATGCCCCTGAGTTTCTCGAGGTGCGCGGCGAGGTTTATATGCCCCATGAGGCGTTCCAGCACCTCTGTGCCGAGCAGGAATTGCAGGGCGCGGCACCCTTCAAGAATCCCCGCAACGCCGCCGCCGGTTCGCTGCGCCAGAAGGACGCCAAGATCACCGGGAGCCGCGGCCTTTCGATTTTTGTTTTCAACGTCCAGCAGGTGCGTGGCAAGGAGCTGACTACCCACGCGGAAAGCCTCGATTACCTCAAAAGTCTCGGCCTGCCGGTCTCTCCCCGTTACCACATCGTCCACGACATTGAGGACGCAATCAAGGAAATCGAGCAGATCGGGCAGAACCGCTCAAAGCTCGATTTCGACATGGATGGTGCGGTCATCAAGGTCAATCACTTCGCCCAGCGCGACCTGATGGGCTCTACCAACAAGTTTCCCCGCTGGGCCATCGCGTTCAAGTATCCGCCCGAAGTCAAGGAGACGACCTTGCGCAGCATCGAGGTCGCTGTGGGCCGCACAGGCGTATTGACCCCGACCGCCTGCTTCGACCCGGTCTTCCTCGCCGGTACGACGGTGGCCCGCGCGACCCTCCACAACGAGGATTTCATCCGCCAGTTCGGCCTCTGCATCGGCGATACCATTCAGGTGCGGAAAGCCGGCGACATCATCCCGGAGGTCATCGGCGTCGTCCATCACCCGGAGAACGCGGAGCCTTACCGGATGCCGACAGCCTGCCCGTCCTGCGGTGCACCGGTCGTCCATCTCGAGGATGAAGCTGCCCTGCGCTGTGTCAACCCGGAATGTCCGGCCCAGTCTCTGCGCAACATCATCCATTTTGCCTCCCGCGATGCGATGGACATCGACGGCTTGGGAACTGCCGTAGCGACACAGCTGGTGGAAAAGGACCTCGTCCACTCGGCGGCAGACCTTTATGATTTGACGCTCGAGCAGCTGCTGACGCTGGAAAAGTTTAAGGAGAAGAGCGCAACGAATCTTCTCCACGCCATCGAAAATTCCAAGCAGAACAATCTTGACAAGCTGCTGTTCGGCTTCGGCATCCGCAACATCGGCGACAAGGCCGCTGCATTGCTGGCTGAGCACTTCGGCACACTGGAAGCCATCCGGGAGGCAGATATTGAAAAAATCAGCGAGATCGACGGTTTCGGAGGCGTGATGGGCCAGAGCGTGGTAGAGTTCTTCGCCAAGGACGGCACCACAGACCTTATCCATCGTCTGGCTGACGCCGGGGTGAACATGACCTGGAAGGGCGAACCGAAGGGCGACAAGCTGGCGGGAATGACGCTGGTCGTCACCGGCACCCTCGAGACGCTCTCCCGCAATGAGGCAGAGGCTCTCATCGTCAAAAACGGCGGCAAAGCCAGCGGCTCAGTCTCCAAAAAGACGGCTTACGTTGTGGCTGGCACAGCAGCAGGCTCCAAGCTGACCAAGGCACAGGCCCTCGGCGTACCTGTGCTGACGGAGGAAGAATTCCTTGCCATGCTGCGGGATGAACCGGAAGCTTAAATAGAATAGACTCAAAAGGCTCATGCAGTGGGTGTCTCCGCTGTGTGGGCCTTTTTTGCGTTCTAAAAACTCTGCCGCCGCATACAGTAGGAGCAAGAAACCAAAATGACAAGACAGAAGGAGAAACAAGATGGACGAGTATTACCGCGCTGTTCGGGCTCTGCCCGCATGGCTGGCGCGGCCTTTGAGCGCCCTGCCACCGGACACTGCAGAACAGGTACATGAGATACGCCTCCGGGTCGGCTGCGGAGTACAGCTGACCATCGGCGGAAAGCCCTGCTGCCCGGCGGAACTACCTGCTTTGCAGAAGCTCCGGCTGACGCCCTTGCAGATGGAAGAGATATTCGTTACCCTTTGCGGCGGGTCGGTACACAGCCACGAGACAGAAATTGCGGCGGGCTATGTCACGCTCAGCTGCGGGTGCCGCGCCGGGCTGGCCGGACAGTTTTACTGCGCACCGGGGCAAAGCGCCGTCTTGCAGGAGCTGCGCTCGGTGAATATCCGTGTTGCCCGGAACCGGGAATTTCCTCTGCCACAGAAACTCCGGGATATTCTGCAGCAGCGATTTATCGGGATGCTCCTGATGGGGGAACCCGACAGCGGCAAAACGACCCTTCTGCGAGGTGTCGCCCGGGAACTTGCAAAACAGAACAGGGCCGTGGCCGTCATCGACGAGCGAAGAGAGATATTCCCCTCGGAGGAAAGCGCGGCGCTTCCGCTCGACATCCTCAGCGGCATACCCAAGGGACCTGCGGTGCAGATGGCTCTGCGCACCCTCTCGCCGCAGATCATCTTGTTGGACGAGCTGGGCGGGATGGACGAGCTTTACGCGCTGGAGCAGGGACTTTTCAGCGGGGTGGAATTTATCGCCACACTTCACGCTGCCAGCTGGGAAGAAGCTGCCCGCCGTCCGCAGGTGCAGTATCTGCAAAAGTGCGGTGCGCTCCATGTGGCGGTGCTTCTGAAAGGCCGCACTGCACCGGGGCAGCTGAAAGAGGTGCGAGTATCGTGAAAATGCTTCGAGTCGTCTGTGCGCTGTTCTGGCTGGGCTGCGGCTGGTGCGCAGGAGATGCGGCCTGCCAGAATACGCGGCGGCATCTGGCGGCGCTGGAAAAGACGCTTTTGCTTTTGCAGCGCGTCCGGCAGGAGATAAACTATCGTCACACGGACCTCACCTTGCTTTTCCGCAGACTGAAACAGGAGGGGCTTGTCACGGGCGAAAGCTTCCGGGGCCTTTGTCCGCTGCCCGGTCTGACGCGCCCGGAACGCGACTGTTTCATCGAGTGCTTCTCGGGCCTTGGCTGCACAGAGGCAGAGCAGGAGTGCCAGCAGCTGGCATTTTATCAGGAGCGTTTCACGCTGTTTTTGCAGCAGGCGCAGGAACACGCCCGCCCGCAGCTGGAATTGAGTCACAAGCTGGGATTTGCTGCCGGACTGGCGGCGGCCATCCTCTGCCTCTGATGAAAGATAGGGGGAATGTGTATGGACATCGACCTGATTTTCAAGATCGCGGCCATCGGCATCATCGTGGCGGTGCTCAACCAGCTGCTCATCCGCTCAGGCCGGGAAGACCAGGCCATGATGACCACACTGGCGGGGCTGGTGGTGGTGCTGTCCATCCTGGTCAAGCAGATCAGCGTGCTTTTTGTCACCATCAAGGCCCTCTTTGCGCTATGAGCGCCCTCACGATGCTGGGACTTGCGGTGATGGGGGCTGTGCTGTACACCCTGTTCCAGAAAAGCGCCCCGGCTTTCGGGCTGTTCATCTCAATGGGAACCGTTGTCCTTGTGCTGTGGAAAATCAGCACGGCAGCGCAGACCGTGCTTTCCGGGCTGACAAAACTGGAACAGCGGGCAGGCGGCGACGCCTTTTCCTGTCTGCTGCGGTGTACGGGCGTCATCCTGCTGGCCGATTACGCCCACTCGCTCTGCGAGGAGGCGGGGGCTGAATCGCTGGCGTGGTGTACGGCACTGGCCGGCCGGGTGCTGGTGCTTGCGGCAGCGTGGCCCCTGCTGGAAGAGATCGGCCAGAAGATAGGGAGCATCGCAGGATGAAAAGAGACAAGCTTTTCCGTTTGAGTCTGGCAATACTGTTCTTGTGGACGAGCCTTGCACTCGCGGCCCCGGCGGCGCTGGCTGCTTCGAGCACATCTCTGCCGGGCAGTTCTCTCTGGGAGCCCTATTTGCAGCAGAGCCGCATCGACCTCGAAAAGGCGGTATCCTCGCCATGGGAAACACTGAAAAGCTTTCTGCCCCGATCCTTCGGCGCACTGGTGCGCCAGACGGCAAGTCGCTATACGTCAGTGCTCCTGTTCCTGACGCTGACAGCGGTGCTGGGGCTTCTTGCCGGGGAATGCACCGATGGGGCCTTGCTGGATCTGGTGGCGGCAGGCGGCTGCGGCGTCCTGCTCTGGGGGAGTCTGCTGGAAGAAGCCCAGAAGCTTTGTGAACAGGTGGAGAGCTGGCGCAGCTTTCTGTTGGGGCTTCTTCCCGTCTATGCCGGTGTCCTCACGATGGGAGGGGAAGGAGCAGCAGGCAGTGCGGCCAGTGGAGCGCTGCTGACGGCACTCTGCTTTCTGGCTCAGCTGGCAGCGGGCTTCGTTCAGCCGCTGCTCCACTGCTATCTGATGCTCAGCATGGCCTGCTGTGTCAGCTCTGAACCAGCCCTCGGCGTTTTCTGCAAGGGCGTCGGCAGTGCGCTCCGTCAGGCGCTGGGCTGGGCCGGGAAGATTCTGGTGGCACTGCTGGGCCTGCAGAGGGCTGCAGCATTCCAACTGGACCGCTTTTCGCTCCGTACCGGCCAGCTTTTGGCGGGGAGCGTTCCCATCATCGGGCAGACTCTCAGCAGTGCATCGGAATCTATCCTCGCGGGGATACAGCTCCTCAAGAGCGGGCTGGGGCTGGCAGCTCTGTCGGTGCTGGGCGCGGAGTTCGTGCCACTCTATCTGGGGCTGATGATACAGCTGGCTCTTCTGATGGGATGCAGTCTGCTCTGCGGTCTCACTGGCATCTCCCGCTGCCGCGCATTATTCGACTGTTTTGCTGAGGCGGTGCGCTGTATGGCAGCGGTGGTGGCGCTTTTCTTCGGGCTGGCGGCGGCAGGGGTAACACTGCTGTTCATCGTAGGAGGTGGTTCATGATGCAGGCACTGGAACGGGCAGCGGCGGTCTTCTGTACGGCCTGTATCTGCGCCGAGCTGCTCTCCCGCTTTGTCGGACAGGGCTGGGGGCAGAAGTGCATAAAAGCGGTGGCAGGGCTATATATTCTAGTAGTCTTTGCGGATGCTCTGCCCGGCGCAAAGGCACAGTTTACCGCATTGGAACTGCCGCAGGTGCCGATTGTCTCGGTAGGCAGTCTGGAGGATGCTGTTCTGGCACAGACGGCAGAAGAACTCTCCCGTACGCTCGAAGAACGCTGTCTCAGCGAGGCGGGCGTTTCGCTCAGGCTGAATATCATTCTGAGCCAGACCGCTGAGGGCGTGGAAGCGGCTGAGGTACAGATCGTCCCTCAGGACGCCGTCACTGCCTCGCAGAAGCGGGCAATAGAAACGCTGCTGGAAGGACAGCTTCAACTGGGACCGGAATGCGTCAAATGGAACAGCCCCCGCGGGGAGGATGTGCCATGAACAACGAGCTTTTTTCGCGGCTGAAGGACCTCGCGCAGAAGGAAAACCGCGCCCGGCTGGCGGTTTTGCTGGGCGCGGCGGCCATGCTGCTCATCCTGCTGTCGGAGCTGTTCACCCCTTCAGAGAAGACCTCCGCAGCAAGCGCCGCCCCGGCGGATGACAACGTCTACCGCCAACAGCTCGAGCAGCAGCTTTCCGACCTCATCGCGCAGGTAGAGGGCGCAGGAAAGACCACCGTGATGATAACACTGGAAAGCGGAGAGGAGACCATCTATGCTCTGGACACGCTCTCGGGACAGACCCAGGAACAGCAGACCCATGTGCTGCTGGACGACGGGACCGCGCTGGCGCAGACAATCTGCACCCCCAGAGTGTGCGGGGTGGCCGTGGTGTGCGAGGGCGGGGGAGATGTCCGGGTCGCCGCCCGAATCACCGAGCTGGTGGGGGCGCTGCTGGATGTTCCGTCCAACCGCATCTGCGTAGAGCAGCGCCGGGAATGATTTTTTGCAGCGATGAAATATAAGTTATGCAAGGAGGAGACACAAATGAGAGCTATCACCAAAAACACACGCAGGGTCACAGCTCTGACCCTTGCGGCCGCGCTGGTCGTGGCGGTATACCTTAACTGGCAGTATGCCCGCACCGGCATCGGCGTGGATGAAGAGGCTGTCAACGTCTCGGCGGTGGCTGTGGAGGGTGAGCCTGTGGCAGCACCCGTTACCGATGGGCTGATGACGGAGGCCGAAGCGATATCCAGTGCCAACAAGAATTATGGGGAGGCCCAGCTCGTCAGCGTGGCCAACGACGCAGGAGCGAAATTCTTTGAGGAAGCCCGTCTCAAGCGCCAGAAAGCTCACGATGAAGCGATGGACACGATCCAGAAGACCCTCAAGACCTCGGGCCTTTCCGCCGAGGAGAAAAAAGGTTATACCCAGCAGCTGACTTCCAACCTCGAAGACCTCAACGCAGAAAATGAGATAGAAACGCTGGTCAAGGCGAAAGGCTTTGCCGACTGCCTCTGCTTTTTACAGTCCGGCCGGGCTGACCTGACCGTGATGACCTCCGGCGACGCGCTGACGGCGGCACAGGTGGCCCAGATACGGGACATCGTGCTCAGCAAGAGCGAGGTGACTGCGCAGAATATTACTGTGGTGGAAGTGAAGTAAGGTGTTGTATAAAACCGGAGAAAATGGTATAATGACATCAAAGGTTTTGCAAAGGGGTACTCTCTTTGCATAGAACGCATAAAATAAAATGGGCATTCGCTCATTTTGGATGGAGGGCCATAGAATGGATTTACAGAACATGGATCTTAAAGGCGGCAGTCTGCAGATCTCCACAGAGGTCATCGGCAAGATCGCCCGCTGTGCAGCGCTGGAGATCGAGGGCGTGGCAGAAGTGTCCTGCGGCAAGCAGAACCGGAAGGTGAAAGACCTTCTCGAGCGCGCCAACGTCCAGTCGCCCATTACCGTAGAGATGCGGGACGGCACGGCAGAGATCACTCTGGAAATTGTAGCAGCCTTTGGCGCGCGCATCCCGGCTGTGGCTGAAAAGGTGCAGGAAAACGTCAAGTCTGCCGTTCAGAACATGACCAATGTCACGGTCAGCCGCGTTGACCTTGTCATTGCCGGTCTGGCCCCGGCGGCTGAGCCGCAGGCCTGAGCCGAGAAATAAAACGTAAAAGAGAATTGCGGTCGGCCTTCCCGCAAAAGGGAGGGCCTTGCCGCTGTGAGAGGAACATTATGGAAAATATTTTGCCCCGTCGTGAAGCACGCGAAAATGCATTTCTGCTGGCATTTTCTCAGACCTTTGGTGACATTCCCCTGCAGGAGGCTCTGGACAACCACCACGAGTGCGATGAAGAGCATCCGGTGGATGTTTTTGGCCAGCGCCTGCTGCGGGCTTATTATGAGCATTCCGCAGAGGTGGACGACCTCATCAGCGCCCATCTGCGCAACTGGACGATGGAGCGTCTGCCCCGCGTGAGCCTGACGGTGCTCCGTCTGGGTCTGGCCGAGATGCTGTACGGCGACGAGAAAAAGCCTGGCGTCGTCATCAATGAGGCAGTCGAGCTGACCAAAAAGTATGGCGCAGACGAGGATTATCAGTTCGTCAACGGTCTGCTGGGTACGGTGGCACGCGAGCAGGGTCTGGACGCAGAGCCTGAGCAGCTGTGAGCAGCTATACGCTGGGCATCGACACCAGCAATTATGCAACCTCTCTGGCTGTCTTTGATACAGCCGGAGAGGTTGTTTGCGCAAAAAAGCGTTTCCTTCCGGTGAAGGAGGGCCAGATTGGGCTGCGCCAGAGCGACGCCCTTTTTCACCACACAGCCGCTCTGCCTGAGATGCTGAAAGAACTGAGCGGTGAATTCGATTTGACCAAAATCAGTGCCGTAGGCGTGTCGGAAAAGCCCCGTCCGGTAGAGGGCAGTTATATGCCCTGTTTTCTGGCGGGCGTCAGCGCTGCCGAGGCGTTCGCGCTGGCCCGGGGCATCCCGCTCGTCCGCACGACCCATCAGCAGGGCCATGCGGCGGCGGCACTGTTTGCGGCCAAGGGTGAAGAGTTCTTCCGCGAGAAAACACTGCTGTTCCATATTTCCGGCGGCACGACTGACCTGCTCCTTTGCGATGAAGTGAAGCATATCGAGACGCTGGGGACTAGCTCCGACCTCTACGCCGGACAGGCTGTGGACCGTGTGGGCGTCAAGCTGGGCTTTGGATTCCCGGCTGGCGTCGAAGTCTCTCGTCTGGCCGCGGAATGTGATGTGACGATAAAACCGAAATCCAGTGTCCGAGGCATGGAATGCAGCCTTTCCGGGCTGGAAAACCAGTGCAATGCTTTGTTGACAGCTGGCAAAAGCCCTGCCTATGTCTGTAAGTACTGCCTGCTCTGCGTGGCAGATACCGTGGTCAAGATGACCAAAGCGGCTCAGAAGGAATATCCCGGGCTTGCTGTGGTCTGTGCAGGCGGCGTGATGAGCAGTGACATCATTCGCAGCTGGGTGCAGCAGCGCCTCCCGCAGGTGTATTTCGTACCCGGCCAGTATTCCAGTGACAACGCCATCGGCGTATCTATCCTCGCCGCACGGGAGGCCAGGCTATGGCTGAAGTGATCACCGTCTCGGCCCTGAACCAGTATGTCAAGACGCTGCTGGATGCAAATGACATCCTGTTCGATTTGGCGCTGCGGGGCGAGATCGCAAACTTCGTACAGAACGCCCGCAGCGGCCACTGTTATTTTTCTCTCCGGGACGCCAGCGCCAGTGTCAAAGCGGTGATGTTCCGCTCAGATGCGCGGCGGCTGGGCTTCCGCCCGGAAGAGGGCATGAAGGTAGTCGTGCGATGTCGTGCTACTCTTTATGAGCGGGACGGAGCGTTCCAGATCTATGTCAACGAGATGTTCCCGGACGGCATTGGTGCGGCGCAGCTTGCTTTTGAGCAGCTGAAAGCCAAACTCGAGCAGGAGGGACTTTTTGCGGTAGAGCACAAAAAGCCGCTGCCCACGTATCCCAAATGCATCGGCGTCGTCACCAGCAAGACCGGCGCGGCATTGCAGGACATTCGCAATGTCATTGGTCGGCGCTGGCCTGCGGCGAAACTCCTGCTCTGCCCGGTCAATGTGCAGGGCTTTGAGGCGGCGCAGCAGGTCGCAGATGCTATCGGAAAGCTGGATAAAAGCGGTCGGGTAGACGAAATTATCGTAGCCCGGGGCGGCGGCAGCAGGGAAGACCTCTGGGTCTTCAACGCTGAGGTCATCGCCCGGGCAGCTTACCGCTGCAAAGTGCCGCTTATCAGTGCTATTGGGCATGAGATAGACTTTACCATTTTAGACTTTGTGGCTGACCGCCGTGCGCCGACCCCGTCGGCTGCGGCAGAACTAGCCGTGCCGGACCGTGCAGAGCTTCTGCGGGCGCTGTCCCAGCTGGAACAGGGCTGTCAGAGCGCGATGCAGCACCGTCTGGATGCAGCGTCTGGTCGTCTGATGATGGCTGAGCAGCAGCTTTCCTATGACATGACCCGTCGGAAACTGACCGGTGGGCAGGCAGAGCTTGCCGCAGTGCAGAAAGAACTCGAGGCGGCTGCGCAGAGCTGTATTCAGAAGCGGCAGGCGCAGCTGCGCCACGCCGCAGCACTGACCGATTCTCTCAGCCCCTACCGGGTACTGGGGCGCGGCTATGCGATGGTATATAACAGCAAAGGCAGACTGTGCAGTGCAGATGTTCTTGCAACCGGTGATAAGCTCACCCTGCGCGGTGCAGCGCACACAGCAGAATGTACGGTCACGTCCGTGGAGGAACTGAATGAGAGCACCCAAAAGCTTTGAAGACGGCATGGCCCGTCTGGAAACCATCCTGAACCAGATGCAGAGCGAAGAGACGACCCTTTCTGAGTCGGTCAAGCTCTATGCAGAAGCGGCTTCGCTGATGGAATACTGCCATGCTGCGCTGGAAAAAGCATCGCTTCAAATGGAGGAGATCGATGCTTCCCGCAGCGAAAAGGCAGGACCCGAAACAGAAGAATAAAAGCAAACAGTTTGCAGGGAGGAACCATTATGGAGAGCGCAGAGTATAAAAAGCAGTATGACGAATATCTGGCCCGTGCAGAAAAGGCATTGAGCCAGGCGTGTGAGCGCTATCTGCCTGAGGAATCTGACGTCTGCCGCGCAGCGCGCTACAGCCTGCTGGGCGGCGGCAAGCGCATTCGCGCTGTGCTGGTGCTGGCCGTGTGTGATATGCTCCACGGCAATGCCGAGGCAGCTGAGCAGTTTGCAGCCGCAGTCGAGATGCTGCACTGCTATTCGCTCATCCATGATGACCTGCCCTGCATGGATAACGACGATATGCGCCGCGGCAAGCCCTCCTGCCACAAGGCATTCGGCGAATCCACCGCGATGCTGGCCGGTGACGTCCTGCTGACCGAGGCTTTCGAGGCAGTCGCCGGTGCGCCTGCTCCCGCTTCTGTCTGTGTCCACGCGGCACAGGCACTGGGCGCAGGTGCAGGCAGCCGAGGCATGGTGTACGGTCAGGAACTCGATTTGAAATATGAGGCGCTTGCCGCTACCGAGGAACAGCTCCGTCTCATCCACCGCCACAAGACCGGCGCACTCATCAATGCAGCTATCCAGATGGGCGGTGCTGCAGCACAGGCCGATGAGGTTCAGCGTAAGGCGCTGAAAGCATATGCTTATGGCATCGGTCTCGTGTTCCAGGTCGTGGACGATGTGCTGGACGTGACCGGAACCGCCGAGCAGCTGGGCAAACCCATTGGCAGTGACAGCGAAAATGGCAAAACGACTTTTGTCACCCTGTTCGGCGTTGACGGTGCCATGCAGCTGGCGGAAAAGCTGAATGACGAGACCTGCACAGCGCTGCGCGACGCATTCGGCGAAAAGAGTGCGTTTTTGGAGCAGCTGGCCCGCACACTGCTGAACCGCCGCAGTTGAGCCGGTCGCATTCTGCGCTGAAATCGTCTCAGAAATCGCACAGGACTACATATCGCAAATGCACTGCTTTTTGAGACGTTGGCTGTGGGGTTGCGATAAAATTCAAGAAGGTGAACAAACTATGCAATTTATCAAAGAATTGTTCTCGGTCAACGAGATATTGACTGTTTCCACCGTGGGCTGGTTCGTTGCACAGGTGCTCAAGACCATCATCAACTTTATCCTGCTGGGCAAGTTCCAGCTCGAGAGGATGTGGGGCGACGGCGGTATGCCCAGTGCCCACAGCGCGACAGTCTGCGCGATGGTCATTGCCGCAGCCCGCAGCGAGGGAGTCAGCTCGGCTATTTTTGCTGTGGCCAGTGTGGTCGCTATCATCACCATGCACGATGCAATGGGTGTGCGCCACGAGACGGGCGAGCAGGCCAAAGTGCTCAACCAGATGATCGAAGAGTGGATCGACATCAGCGAAAAGAACTCTCCGTTTTTGCAGAATATGCATCTGAAGGAGATGGTCGGCCATACGCCCCTGCAGGTCATGGCCGGCATGGTCGTCGGCATCGTGGTCGGTTGCCTGTATCCCATGCACCTTGTCTAAGTAAAAAACATCAGGAATTTGAAATGTGAGGAGGACGGTCATTTTATGCATCCTTCATTGCTTCAGAATATTTCACAGCCTCGTGACCTGAAGCGCTTGAGCAGCGCGCAGATTCAGCAGCTCTGCGGCGAGATCCGTCAGTTTCTTCTGGACAGCGTATCCAAAACAGGCGGACATCTTGCTTCCAATCTCGGTGCGGTCGAGTTGACGGTAGCACTTCATCGTGTCTTTGAGACCCCTCAGGACGCTTTCGTGTTTGACGTAGGACATCAGTGCTACACCCATAAGCTCCTGACCGGGCGGTATAAGCGCTTTAGCACCTTGCGGCAGCTGGACGGACTTTCGGGATTTCCGAATCCCAATGAGAGCGCCCATGACGCTTTTATCGCCGGACATGGCAATACGGCTCTTTCTGTTGCCATCGGCATCGCATGGGCCAAAAAGCTGAAAGGGGAGCCGGGCCATGTGGTGGCCATCATCGGCGACGGTGCGTTCACCGGCGGCATGGTCTACGAGGGGATGAACAATATCGGAAAGCTGGACAATCTCCTGGTCATCCTTAACGATAATAAAATGTCCATTTCCCATAATGTCGGTGCGCTGGCAGGCTATCTGGGCCATCTGCGCACAACGAACGGCTATTTTACGGCCAAGGAAAATGTCAACAGCTTCCTGAACGGTGTGCCTGTCATCGGAGCGCCCATCAAAAGCGCTCTTCAGAACAGCAAAAAAGCAATTCGCCGGGCCATGTACCATTCCACGATGTTCGAGGACATGGGGTTTCACTATTTTGGACTCATCGACGGCCACGACGAGCCAGAACTGGAACGCATTTTCCAGACTGTCTGTGCTCAGCCCGGGCCGACATTGCTCCATGTTGTGACGAAAAAGGGAAAGGGCTATGCGCCCGCTGAGTCGAACCCCGGCAATTACCATGGCGTTTCCAAGTTCGACCTGACCGGCATCCCTGACCCCGAGGTCGCTCCGGCTGAGTCGTTTTCAAATGCCTTTGGCCGGACGCTCAGCGCCGCCGGAGACACCGATAAGACCCTCTGTGCCATTACTGCCGCCATGAAATACGGCACAGGTCTGCAGTTTTTCAGTCATGCCCATCCGGAGCGCTTCTTCGATGTCGGCATGGCCGAACAGCATGCCGTGACCTTTGCAGCTGGTCTGGCCAGCAAGGGGATGCTGCCGGTGGTCTGCATTTATTCGACCTTCCTGCAGCGCAGCTACGACCAGATCATCCATGACGTCAACCTTCTGCATGAAAATGTCATCTTCGCGGTGGACCGTGCAGGTTTCGTCCCCGGAGACGGTGAGACGCACCAGGGCATCTACGACCCGGCTTTTCTCAGCCAGACCGGAATGCCCATCTATTCGCCTTCAAACTACGAAGAACTGCGGCATTGGCTTCCCATCCTGCTGAGCCATGAGATGCAGGGTCCCCGGGCCATCCGTTACCCCCGCGGCGGAGAGAGCAAAGCTCTGGCAAAATACGGCTGCTCGGGCAAGGAATACGATAAACTCATTTTCACACCGGGTGCAAAGGCCGCACTGGTGAGCTACGCCGATGAGGTGGAAGATGTTCTCGCTGCCGCAGAGCTGCTGGCCAAAGAGGGCATCTCCTGCGATGTTTATAAGCTGGTGCGTATCTTCCCGTTTGAGGAAGAACTGATTCGTGACCTTTCAGCCTATCCCGTCGTTCTGATGGCCGAAGAGTGCGTGGCCTGCGGCGGCATCGGCGAACACCTTGCCCGCGCCCTGCAGGATGCTGGCTGGCAGGGCCGGTACATCCACCGTGCCGTGAAGAAGCTGTGCCTGCCTCACGCGACGGTTCCTCAAATCAAACAGGCGACTGGGCTGGATGCCGCACATCTGGCCGAGGCTGTGCGGGAAGCGGACCCGAAAGGAGAGAAAACACTTTGAAAATTCGTTTGGACCAATATCTGGTGCAGCACGGCATGATCCAGAGCCGTGAGCGTGCCAAAGCCCTCATCATGGCCGGTGTCGTTTTTGTCAACGAGCAGAAGGTGGACAAGGCCGGCGAGATGATAAAGGAAGACGCCAAGGTCGAGGTGCGCGGCCATGACATCGGCTATGTCAGCCGCGGCGGCCTCAAACTGGAAAAGGCAATGCAGTGCTTTCCTCTGACGCCGAACGGCAAGGTCTGTATGGACATCGGTGCGTCCACCGGAGGCTTTACCGATTGTATGCTGCAGAACGGCGCGGTCAAAGTCTATGCTGTGGATGTCGGCTACGGTCAGCTGGCATGGAGCCTGCGCACCGACGAGCGCGTCGTCAACATGGAGCGCACCAATATCCGCAATGTCACGCTGGACATGCTGGCAGAGCCTGTTGAGTTTTTCAGCGTGGATGTGTCGTTTATCTCGCTGCATCATATCTTCCCGGTGGCACAGGCTATCACGACGCCCGACGCAATGGGTGTCTGCCTCGTCAAGCCTCAGTTCGAGGCTGGCCGCGAGAAGGTGGGTAAAAACGGTGTCGTCCGCGACCCTGCCACCCACCGCGAAGTGCTCCACAATGCGATGGGATATGCCGCTGCAAACGGTTTCGTCGTGCGCGGACTGGATTTCAGCCCCGTCAAAGGCCCTGAGGGCAACATTGAGTACCTGATGTTCGTCCAGAAGAGTGAACAGCCCGGTGTGCTGGATGATTCTGTTGCCGAGCAGGTCGTAGCGGCAAGCCACAGCTCTCTGGACAAGTAAATCTGCTGGGAGACGGAGGAATAAACCGCCCTATGACTGTTTACATTTCGCCAAACCCCGGAAAGGAACAGGCTGCTGACACCGCCCGCCGGGCAGCGCAGCTCCTGCTGATGCAGGGGGCTGTCGTCCTGATGCGGGATGACCTGAAAGAGTCCTGCTATGTGGAAGGTGTACAGTACCTTCCTTTGGAAGAATGCCTTCCGCGCACCGATGTCATCCTGACCATCGGTGGTGATGGAACCATCCTGCACGAGGCAAATTTTACGCTGCAATATCAAAAACCCATCCTCGGCATTAACATCGGACGCTGCGGCTTCCTCGCCACCTGTGAGGTGGATGAAATGGAAGAAAAACTCGCCGCTCTGGTGCGGGGAGAGTATCTTCTGGATAGCCGGATGCTGCTCTATGTGCGGGTGCTGGGCGAGGATGGCTGGGAAGGCCATGCCCTCAACGATGTGGTCGTGACGAAAGGCCGCCTGCAGCAGGCCATCGACTTCAGCATCTACTGCGACGACATCCTCGTAGAGCATTACCGTGGTGACGGCGTCATCGTGGCGACCCCTACAGGCTCCACAGCCTATTCTCTGGCGGCCGGCGGGCCGATCTTGGACTCGCAGACCAAGGGCATCGTCGTTACTCCCATCTGTCCCCACAGTCTGACCAGCCCTGCGATGGTCTTTGCTCAGGAGCGCAAAATAAACATCTGTGTGGGGCAGGTCATCGACAACGAAGTGTTCCTGAGCTGCGACGGCGCAGCGGAATATCCGCTCAGTGCCGGCTCGACGGCGGAGATACGCCTCTCCGACCAGATCGTACAGCTCGTCACCTTCAGCAGGGCGGACCAGTTTCAGGCCATCGACCAGAAGCTGCGCAGCCGGAGATAATAACAAGAGGAGGCAAGGAATATGGGCCGAAACAATCCAGCTGAGGCAAAAGGCAAGACGGAACGTCAGCAGACGATCCTCCGCCTCATTCAGGAACATCCCATCAGCCGACAGGAGGTACTTCTCGAGCATCTGCGCCAGGAGGGCTTCGAGGTGACACAGGCTACCATTTCCAGGGACATCCGGGAGCTGTGCCTCGTCAAAGCTGCCACCGCCGACGGCTACCGTTATGTTTCCAGCCACAACGAAAGCCTCAACCCCAAGATGCAGGGCCGATTTGAGACGATATTCCACGAGTCTGTGCTGGGGGTAGATTTTGCCGGACATGTCGTGCTGGTGAAGTGCTACTCCGGCATGGCGAACGCTGCTTGTGAGGTATTCGACGCCTTGAAATGGAAGAATGTCGTCGGTACGCTTTCCGGCGACGATACATTCCTTATCGTAGCCCGTTCGGAGCGGGACGCAAAGACCATCTGTTCGGAACTGACCCGTCATATCGGGCAGAAATAAACGCGGGAGTGAAACTATGCTGAGCAGCCTGCAAATCGAAAATGTTGCAGTTATCCAGAAAGCAAACGTCCATTTCGAAAAGGGCCTCAACGTCCTGACCGGTGAGACGGGCGCAGGTAAATCCATCCTCATCGACTCCATCAACGCCATTCTGGGCAACCGCACTTCCAAGGATCTTGTGCGCACCGGCGCGGCTAAGGCCGTCATTCGGGCCGCGTTCGAGGACGTGCCGCCTGCTGTTCTCGACAGCCTCGAAAAGGCAGGCTATGAGCGCTCGGAGGCCCTGCTGCTCAGCCGTGAGATCACCGCCGAGGGCAAGAGCACCTGCCGTATCAACGGGATGCCGGCTACTGCCGCCGTCCTGCGGGAGCTGTGCGGCGGACTTATCAACATCAACGGTCAGCACGACTCCGTGGGTCTGCTGAACCCGGCCCGTCATGAGGGCATTCTGGATGCTTACGCCCAGAACAGCGCTGAGTATCAGGCGTATTATGCTATCTATCGGGAACTGGTCAGCGTCAAAAAGGCGCTGGACGCCATGATAACCGACGAGAGCGAAAAGCAGCGCCGTATCGACCTGCTGAGCTATCAGGTGCAGGAGATCGACGATGCCGGCCTGACGGCAGGGGAGGAGCAGACGCTGGAAAGCCGCCGCAAAGTGCTGGCAAATGCTTCCACCATCCGAGACCGTATCGCACAGTGTTATGCGCTGCTCTCCGGCGGCGACGAGGCCCCAGGGGCTGTTGACCTTCTGGGTGAAGCCTCCAACGCTGTGGACGCAGCGGCACAGCTCGACGGAGAGCTGTCTGCCGGTGCGGGCCAGCTGCTCGACCTTTATTACACCGCGAAGGATGTCGCCGCAGACCTTATTGGCCGTCTGGACGCCTATGACACCAACGACGCAGAGCTGGACGAGATCGAGCAGCGCATCGACCTTATCTATAAGCTCCGGCGGAAGTACGGAGACACCGTAGAGGACATCCTCGCCTTTGGCGAACGGGCACGGAAAGAACTTGAGATGATACAGTCCTCGCAGGAGAGGGTAGAGCACTTGCAGAAAGAGCAGCGCCGTCTCTACACCCTTGCGCGGGAAAAGGCCGAAGCTTTGACCCAGACCCGTCTGAAAGCTTTTGATGAGCTGAACAAGCGTATTTCTGGCACGCTGGACTTCCTGAACATGCCGGGTGTGCGGATGACGCTTCGCCATTCGCGCGGCCCGCTGGCCAGCCATGGGCAGGACAGCATCGAGTTCTATATCTCCACAAACCCCGGCGAAGCTCCGAAGCCTCTGGCAAAGATCGCCTCGGGCGGTGAGTTGAGCCGTATTACCCTTGCCATTAAAAACGCAATGGCTGATAAAGACGCCGTGCCGACCGTTATTTACGACGAGATCGACAGCGGCGTATCGGGCAAAGCAGCCAGCCGTATCGGCGAGGTACTGCGTCAGAGCGCCGAGGGCCATCAGATCCTCTGCATCACTCATACGGCGCAGATCGCTGCACTGGCCGACTGCCATCTGCTTATCCAGAAAAATATCACGAATGAACGCACCTATACCGAGATCCACCCGCTGGATACCGAAGGTAGAGTGGACGCGCTGGCGCATATCATTTCCGGTGACCATGTCACGGAGCTTTCCCGTGCCAATGCTCGAGAGATGCTGGGGCTGGCCGAGCATGAAACCGGTGATTGACAACCCTGCTGATTTGTGCTAAACTGATTTTTGTTGAAAGACGTTGAAGGGAATAAGTACTTTGTCAGTGTCTGCCCAGAGAGACCCCGGTTGGTGCAAGGGGTGTGCAGAACAGCAGGGGAAATACCTCCCGGAGTTGCAGGCTGAATGCTTTGGCTAGTAGGCTGTGCCGCGTGCGAGCGTTACAAACGCAGGAGTGTATCCCATCTCTGTGGGGCGCACTCGTGAGGCCGTTCCTGTGAGGGGGCGGCAAACAGAGGTGGTACCGCGATTTTCTCGCCCTCTGCCAAATTCATTTTTGGCAGGGGGCGTTTTCTTTTGTCCTCTGCCCGACAAAACAGGAGGATAATCCCATGACCCTTTACGAAGAACTGCAGGCACGCGGTCTGGTGGCCCAGATCACCGACAATGAGATCATTGACCTCATCAACAACGGCAAGGCCACCTTCTATATTGGCTTTGACTGCACTGCGGACAGCCTGACTGCAGGCCATTTTATGGCCCTGACCCTGATGAAGCGCTTGCAGATGGCTGGCAACAAGCCCATCGCTCTGATTGGCGGCGGCACCACCATGATCGGCGACCCCTCTGGCCGTACCGACATGCGCAAGATGCTGACCAAAGAGGATATTGCTCACAATGCAGCCTGCTTCAAGAAGCAGATGGAGAAGTTCATCGATTTCTCTGAGGGTAAGGCTCTGATGCTGAACAATGCCGACTGGCTGCTGAACCTGAATTATGTTGAGCTGCTGCGTGATGTGGGTGCCTGCTTCTCCGTCAACAACATGCTCCGCGCCAAGTGCTATGAGCAGCGCATGGAGAAGGGCCTGTCCTTCCTCGAGTTCAACTACATGATCATGCAGAGCTACGACTTCTACTACATGTTCCAGCACTACGGCTGCAACATGCAGTTTGGCGGCGATGACCAGTGGAGCAACATGCTGGGCGGCACTGAGCTGATTCGCCGCAAGCTGGGCAAGGATGCCTACGCGATGACCATTACTTTGCTGACCGATTCTCAGGGCAAGAAAATGGGCAAGACAGAAAAGGGAGCTGTATGGCTCGACCCTGAAAAAACTTCTCCATACGAGTTCTATCAGTACTGGAGAAACGTTGGTGACGCTGATGTTATCAAGTGCCTGAAGATGCTCACATTCGTTCCTATCGAGGAGATAGAGGAAATGGAGAAACACATGGAGGGTGCTGAATACAACAAGGCTAAGGAGCTTTTGGCTTACGAGCTGACAAAGCTTGTTCACGGCAAGGAGGAGGCTGACAAGGCTGACGCTGCGGCAAAGGCTATTTTTGCAGGCGGCGGAAACAGCGACGATATGCCTAGCACGACTATTACGGCGGCTGACCTGACTGACGGCAAGATAGGTATTCTTACGCTTCTTGTTAAGTGCGGACTTTGCCCTTCAAACGGCGAGGCTAGACGTCTTGTTACTCAGAACGGCATTGCGGTGAATGGCGAGAAATTCACTGACCCTAAGGGTCTTGTTGATCTCTCTGAGCCTGTTGTTATCAAAAAGGGTAAGAAGATCTTCCACAAGGCTATTGCGGAATAATATAGTACAAAAT
>ENA-OVGI01000656-OVGI01000656.1-human-gut-metagenome-genome-assembly--contig:-NODE-656-length-22877-cov-6.369819_pt1 | contig 22877 bp, 19 predicted proteins | sample MGYA00237771_ERZ505421 | MGnify/ENA primary metagenome ERZ505421 (study PRJEB26158, sample SAMN06016378) | human gut metagenome | biome: human gut; feature: ankylosing spondylitis patient; material... | reverse complement strand
TAACGAAAAATGGGGTAAGGCCACGTGGCCTTACCCCATTTTTAATGCCGAGAGGGTGACTGACGGGCTGCCGTAAAACGAAGGTGAATACTTTTCCGCGAAGTGAACGACCTATTTTGGACCCTTGAAGCATCGGCATATTTTGGCCGCCATTTCCTGCTGGATTTCAACAAGCCTGTCCCTTACCGGCAAAAAGGTTCCGACATCCGACGCACCCTGTCCTACCTCGGCTGTTCTTATGAACGCAGTTACGTCCTCGCCGTTAAGAAGCATATGCTGAACGCCGTCCTTCATTTCAATATCAAGCTTTATGCTTTTGAGTGCCTCAGCAACAGCCTGTCCGTCCGTTGTCGGTATTCCGTTTTTAATGCAGTAATATGCAACGGTTCTGTACATTGCACCTGTATCAACATAAATATAACCTAATTCTTTTGCAACTATTTTTGCTATTGTACTTTTTCCCGCTCCCGCAGGACCATCGATTGCTATATTATATCCCATTCTCCTTCTCCCTTCTTACCAAATACTGCTTCCGGCCATATATGCCGTAGACCATGCTATCTGCAGGTTAAACCCGCCCGTCAGGGCATCTAAATCCAGCACTTCTCCTACAAAGTACAGATTTGGAACCAGTTTTGATTCCATCGTTGCCGGATTGACTTCTTTGACACTCACACCGCCCTGCGTGATAATGGCTTCCTGAAAGCCGCGCAGTCCCGTAAGGGTCAACTTGAAATTCTTTAACAGCGTAACCAGCCGCTGGCGTTCCTGCTTTGTGACCTCGTGGATTTTCTTGTCCGGTGGGATTTTACTTAATTCCACAACCACAGGAATCAGCTTCTTTGGCAATAGCTTATCCAGTGAATTTTTAAAGCTTTTATTCTTTGCTTCTTCAAAATCCCGCAGCACACGCTCATCTAGCTGTGCTTCATCAAGTGCCGGTTTTAAATCTATCGTAAGTAAAAGATTTTTCTGGCGGATAACCTTTGCCGCATAACTGCTGGCACTAAGCACTGTCGGACCGCTCACGCCAAAGTGCGTAAAAAGCATTTCCCCAAAATCTGAGTAAATCTTTTTGCCGGTATCCGGATCTGAAATCGTCACTGCCACATTTTTAAGGCTGAGCCCCTGCAACTCGCGCTCCCATTCTTCTTTTACAATAAACGGCACCAGTGCCGGAAGAATCGGTGTCACTTCGTGTCCCAGTTCTTTTGCAAAACGGTAGCCGTCCCCGGTAGAGCCTGTAGACTGATAAGAATTACCGCCGGTCGCTATAATCAACGCATCGCCCTGTACCATGCGCTTATTGCCTGTCACTGTATCTTTCACCCTCAGCCCTGTAAATCTGCCGTCCTTGTGGCACACCTGCACAACCTCAGTATTTAAATGAACCTCTACCGACAGCTTTTTCATCTCACGCTGTAATGCGCCGATGACATCTGAGGAATGGTCTGATTCCGGGAATACGCGGTTGCCGCGTTCAATTTTAAACGCCAGCCCCAGTTCATCAAAAAAGCCCATTGTATCATAATTGGAAAAGCCGTTGAACGCGCTGTATAAAAACTTGCGATTGGTGACAACACTGTTAAAAATATCCTCGGAATCGCCTGCATTCGTAAAATTACAACGGCCCTTTCCTGTAATAAACAGCTTCTTTCCAAGCTTTTCGTTTTTTTCAAATAAAATAACCTGATTTCCATTTCTTGCCGCCGTAATGGCAGCCATCATGCCGGCTGCACCGCCGCCGGCGATTAAACATTTTTTCATCTTTTTCATTCCTTTGCTGACTAAACAAGGCTATTGTATCATAAAGCGGAAAAGAAACCAACCCTAAACACCACAACTTCCTGCAGCATCTATGGATTTATAACGCAAAACAGATTTACGGAAAATGTGTACTGCCCCCGTACTATCCGTAAATCTGTTTAATCTCCTCAAAATGTTCTTTTGTAATCAGCGCATCTTTTTGTGTGCCTTTGAATTTGACAACATACGTCCACCTGCCATACGGCTCAATGGATTTAATTTTTGAAACATTAATCAGATACGACTTGTGGCTTCTAAGGAAACCTGTGTCCGAAAGCTTTTCTTCCAGCTCGCTGATTGCCATGCTGGTCGTAAACGGTTCTGCATCTGCCGTATAAAGAATCGTGGCATTGTTCTCACGCTCTACAAAAATAATGTCGTCTTTATCAAAAAAACGCACGCTTTCTTTGCCCTTAATCAGGATTTTATCTTTCTCGCGAAGCTTCTCCCGCGCTTTTTCGGACGGTATATCTGTCTTTTTGGACCCGGATGGTACTTCTGACGGATTCTGATTCTGACAGATATTGATACTGTCCGTGTCACCTATGTTGTCTTTTACACTGCCGCCGTTATCATTACCGTTGCTATCATTTATATCGTTTACGGCGTCCATATCATTTTTACTGACGCCCTGATACTGACTTTCATAACTGCGCTGTATCCGCTCCAGTGTATGCTGAATCCGTTCCATATCAAATGGCTTTACCAGATAGTCAAACGCATACAGTTCAAACGCATTGGACATATACTCCGAATATGCCGTTGCAAAAATGATTTTCGTATCCGGCGCAGACTGTGCAATTACCTTTGCACAGTCTATTCCGCTGCTGCCCTTAATCTCAATATCCATAAACACAACCTCAGGCTGCGTTTCGTGAAAAGCCAGCAGGGCATCTGTCATGCTGTCACATTCGCTGACAACACAAAATGCCGGATTCCGTTCTATGACCCTGCGCAAAATCAAGCGGATATGAGCCTCATCGTCTACAAGCATTACCTTGATTGCCATGTCATTTTCCCTTTCAAATCGTGTGCCTGTTTCTTCTGTGTCTTCTTTTACATACCGGTTCTGCAAGAATCTCGGATAATACAACTGCCTGCCTTAATACTTCTGTATCCATGCCGCCAGATATTCCCTCAAATCCTGTTTTACCTGCACGGTGCATATCCTGTGCACAGGACATGCCGTCCGGCATGGTATGAACTTCCTGCCGCGGCTGTGCCTGCTGCTGTGTGGATAGCAGCGGCGGAGCAGCAGACTGCCGGTTCCCCGGCTGTCCGCCAAGCTGTCTGACAACCTGTGCGCCTAATTGTCCGCCAAGTTCACTGCCTGCTGCCTTTAGTCTTTCCGCAATCGTCTTTTTCAACTGCTGCTGGCTGCTATAAGACATCTTTTGGTTCATGTGCATCACCCTCTAATATGTTCTTTGCGTTTACATCTTCCCTTGCAATATTTTCACGCATTTTTGTATCTGCCTTAATATTCTGCATATCATAGTAATCCATAATGCCTAACTTGCCCTCACGCAGTGCGTAAGCCAGCGCCTTTGGCACTTCTGCTTCGGCTTCTACAACGTAAGCGCGCATTTCCTGTTCCTTTGCAACTGCCATTGCACGGCGTTCCTCTGCCTTTGCCTGTGCAATATTCTTGTCGGCTTCTGCCTGAAGGCTCTGTAAATGCGCACCGATATTTCGTCCGATATCGACATCGGCAATATCAATCGAAAGAATTTCAAATGCAGTTCCCGCATCCAATCCCTTTGATAATACCAGCTTTGAAATATCGTCCGGATTTTCAAGCACTCTCTTGTGTTCTGCTGCCGAACCTACCGTTGTAACGATACCTTCACCGATACGTGCGATAATCGTTGCTTCTCCGGCACCACCAACCAGACGTTCCAGATTTGTTCTTACAGTAACTCTTGCTTTTACAAGCAGTTCAATACCGTCCTTTGCCACGGCTGAAATGTTCGGTGTTTCAATCACCTTCGGATTAACACTCATCTTTACGGCTTCTAAGACATTTCGTCCCGCAAGGTCGATTGCCGCCGCCTTTTCAAACGGTAAATCAATACCTGCACGTTCTGCAGCAATCAGCGCATCAACAACGCCGTCTACGTTACCGCCTGCCAGATAATGTGCTTCTAACTGGTTGACCTGCAATGCGATACCGGCTTTGGTTGCCTTAATCAGCGGAAGAATAATTCTTGCCGGAACAACTCGTCTTAAACGCATACCAATCAGTGTGAAAATGCCAACCCGTACCCCGGATGCCATCGATGAAATCCACAGTCCCACCGGAACAAACGAGAAAAACATAATCAAAATAAATACTACTACTGCTGCAACAATAATCGGTCCTACCATAACCTTTAACCCCTTTCTGTGTATGCATATTTTCATTTATTAATACAAAATGGCTGCCCATTTGGATTAATCTCTACTCCTGTCTTGCCTTTCTGACGACAAGTGATGAATTGCTGATTTTGTAAATCTCCACCAGTGTGCCTTTTTCTAAAAACGCACCGTCGGAAATCACATCAAACTCTACATCTTCTATCCGTACTTTCCCTGCCGGATGTAAATCCGTGGTTACAACTCCTTTTTTCCCTACAAGATACTGTAAATCCGTAGAACTTATGTAACCTTCTTCTTTATTCATTTTATCATTCAGAATAATCGGTGTCTTTAACCTGCCCTTTGCAAGCAGTGTAACCAGCGTAAATATCAAAACTGCAAGCAGCAATAAAACGACTGCTACGATAATAACAGCTTCCTGCACGCTGTCTGCGATTAAAAACACACCGGCGACCAGACAGCACCCGCCTAAAATTCCCGGCGCGCCAAAGCCCGGTATAAGGGTTTCAATTCCTACAAAAAGAAAGCCAGCCGCCAGCAGTACAATTCCCAAAATCATAAAACCGTCCATTGCCCTTCTCCTTTCCTTTTCGCTTCTTTTTTTCTTTCTGTTTACAGTATATACAAAAATCACCGAAAGAAAAGACATAATCACGCAATACCGCATCTTTTATCCGCAACTGTCACTTTTTGATATGCAACTGTCATTTTTATTTTGGAAGTGTCACGTCAAATTCTGTTTTTCCCGGTACGGAAGTAACGGTAATCGTGCCATAATACTGCCCTGCAAGCTTCCGCACCATCCACAGCCCCAGTCCGTGGCCTTCTTCCTTTTTGCTTGAATACCCCTTCTTAAAAATCAGTTCCCGCTTATTTTCCGGTATAACCGGACCGTTATTGTATACAATAAACAAATACTGTTTTTCATTTTCCTGAATACACAGATGTACCTTTTTCTCTCCGTCCATGCCGGACACCGCCGTAAACGCATTGTCGATTAAATTGCCAAGAATCCGGCACACTTCCCACTGCTCCATGGAAAGTGCCGCCAGATCTGACGACACTTCCACAAAAAATGTAATCTGCTGCTTCTGCGCATACTCCATTTTTGCCTGAAGCAGGGCATTGACCGCCGGTTTTTTCGTCCGCAGTGCTTTTCCGATCCGCGCAATGTCCTCATAGAGCGGATGCAGATACCGGTACGCTTCTTCATATTCTTCCAGTTCAAGCAGTCCGTAAACGACCTGCATTTCATTTAAGTATTCATGCCGCTCTGCGCGCAGTTTTAAATTAAGATGTTCCAGATTTTTAAAATTTTCCTGTAAATTTACAATATAAAACTTATCCAGTAAAAATGTCGATAAAATAATACTGATATTACACACCAGTAACATTCCCATAAAAACATAAACCGCAAGCGGCAGTGTTCCATACAGCCTAAGCCCCGCCGCAATCCAGAATACAATACTGATAAAAAACTGGATATACGCCGGAACCTGGATTTTTCTGCGCAGTTTTTTCCATTCCATTAAATATTTTCCTCTTTAATACACCCGATCAGATTTAATTTCTGAAGCTTTTTCTTAGAGTATATCATAGTTACAAATACAATGAAATAGACGCTTAGTACTGAAATTAAAATTGCCATCCACGGAATATCCAATACCAGCACCTGTACGTTGTTAATCGTTTTGGCAATCCAGACGGATATAAGCACAGACACCGGAATCCCATATAACAGGGCTTTAGAGCCGTACATCAGACACTCAAAATACAGCATTTTGCCAAACCCCTGCTCCGTCATGCCGATGGATTTTAACATGGCAAATTCCCTGCGCCGCAGCATCATATTGGTAGAAATGGTGTTGAATACATTTGCCATGGCTATCAGCGACATCAATACTAAAAATCCGTATGAGAATACTTTTACCACATAAATAATACTTCTGTAGGATTCGTATTCCATTGCCTCATCGACCAGACTATAGCGGAAATACTGACCATTATCTTTGAGAATTTTCTGCATCTGTTCATACACCGCCATATGGTCTGTCGTCTTAAAATAAGTTATCAGTCCGCCCTGCCGATACTGCATTTTTTGTGTAAGCTTTTCCGCCATGGTGCGTGAACACAGCACAATATCATTTTGGTAGCGCAGATCGGTCTGCACCGCATACGGCAGCTTATCCACCGTTCTTCCGATATTAAAATCAATGTCTGCTGCCTGTTTTTCTTCCTGCTCATTTTCATCTTCCGTTTCCGGATAAAAACATGCCTTTAATGTAAATGCCTGATTTGCAAAAACCGGATAATCCTTTCGTTTTCCGCTCTTGGTATCCGTCACACGGCGGTTGGTGTAGAGCAGATAAACCGGATTTTCCGTGTTCATATACGTATCCTTTGATAATCCGTTCTGCTGTAAATATCGTTCATACAAATCGTCTGCGATGCCGTAGACAAACATCAGTGTTTTTCCGTCGTTATAGGAAACCGAAGCATTTTCACTTTTCTTCTGCTCGGTTTTATATTCTTCTGTGAGATACGCGCTGTTTTCGTCCGCTTTATACCAGAACAGCCCCGCAGACAATGTGGTTGAACTTTCTTTTACGCCCTGTACCTGTTTTAATTTTTCAATAACCGGTTCTTCTTTTTCAATGTCTTCTAACGAACCGGAGCGGTAATAAACATCGTATTCCCCAAGCTTATAATTTTCCTCGACCATAAGCACAAGGTATTTGCCAAATGCGCTTGCCGATACAAACATCACAATACTGACAAATAGTGAAAAAATCGTGGTGCGGTATCTTTTGCCGCTTCTTTTAAAGTTCTTGCGGCTGATTACGCCTTCCACGCCGAACAGCTTCCTGAATATTTTAGAACATCTGATCTTTCTGCGGCTTAACTGAATATCGCCGTTCTGGCGGATTGCCTCAATCGCAGACATTCTCGAAATCCGTATCATCGGGATAAACGTTGAAATCAGCACCGTAAATAACGATACGACTGCCGCCGCCGCAATTGCCACAGGCGCCGGATACATTCTCATTTCACCGAGGGATACCATGCTTGCCGCAATGCTTTTCATACTGGCACGCACACCGAAAAGGGTAATGCCGATTCCCGCAACACCCACTAATATTCCCAGCGGGATTCCTGCAATGCTGACTAAAAATGCCTCGGAAAGCACACATTTACGAAGCTGTGCTTTAGTCGCCCCCACAGAAGAGAGCAGTCCGAACTGCTTTGTCCGTTCATTTAACGAAATGACAAAGGAATTGTAAATTAAAAGCACCGAAGCCCCGACAACCAGTACAATCACAATCACCGCTATCGTCGTAATAAAAGAGTAATAGGAAGAATACACGGATATTCCGCTCAGTCTTAACAGTCCGAGATTGTAGCCGGTTTCATAGGATGCATCGCTGTACCGTTTTAAAACCGCAAACGTATTCTTCGGATTTTTCACCCGAATGTAAACATCGGCACTTTCAACATTCTTTGTATTTTCATCGTATTTTGTATACACTACATAGCCGCTTCCGCTGCCAATATTAAAACCTGCGTCCTCATACAGACCGACTACCGTATACCGCTGTGTGTCCGCAAGTGCCGGTTCAATCGTATCGCCCACCTTGCAGTCCGCAAGAATACCGCTTGTAATCAAATCCCTTGCAACTACAATTTCTTTTGAATTTTCCGCCATTCTGCCTTCTGTAAGCTCCAATGGGAGGCTGATTTCATTTTCATCACTGAATGCCTTGACACTGATCTGATGTCCGTCCTGTTCTTCAATGGTACTGCCGATATTGTACATCAGACGTTCTGATAAAATGTCACTGTCCTGCCTGATTTTTTCCAGCCCTTCCTTTAAATCAACCTGCTCAATCACGCCGTACCAGTTGCCCGATTCTTTGATTTTATAATCCAGCATACTTTTATGCAGGCTGGCGATAAAGACCGTAATTGCCGTAATCAACGCCGCTGACAGCATAATGCCGATAATCGTTACCAGTGTACGCACTTTGTTTTTTACCATTTGCCGGTAAGTCATTTTTAAAAAAATATGATTCTGTCCCATTAGCGGATCACCTCATCTCTTGTGATTCTGCCGTCGGAAATCTCAATAATACGGTCCGCCTGCAAAGCGATGTTTTCATCATGCGTAATGACAACCAGTGTCTGATTGTACTTTTTATTTGACAGCTTTAACAGTTCCATAATTTCATGGCTGTTGGCAGAGTCAAGATTTCCGGTCGGTTCATCCGCTAACAGCAGTGCCGGGTCATTCATCAGTGCGCGCCCGATAGAAACTCTCTGCTGCTGCCCGCCGGATAACTGGTTCGGCAGATGATATTCCCTTCCTCTTAAATGTAACACAGTTAAAAGCTCCTCTAACCGTTCCTCATCGACCTTTCTGCCATCCATTAACACGGGCAGTGTGATATTTTCCACGACATTCAGCACCGGAATCAGGTTGTAAAACTGGTAAATCAGCCCGACCTCCCTGCGCCTGAAAATTGCAAGCTGTGTATCATTTCTTGCATAGACATCATTGCTGTCCACATAGACATGCCCACCATCCGGTCTGTCTACGCCGCCAATCAGATGCAGAAGTGTAGACTTTCCCGAGCCGGACGGTCCTACAATTGCCACAAACTGCCCGCGCTTCACACTGAAGGACACATTATCCAGTGCCTTAAAGCTGTTTTCTCCTTTTCCATAAATCTTTGTTAAATTTTCTACTTTTAAAATATCCATTGACTGCCTCCTGTATTTTAGATTTCAGTCTAAATTGTAGGACAGTCCGGTGACTGTGCCATGACTTTCATATGACAAATCTGTCACTTTTCGTTTAAGGCAGCATTTTATAAAAACGGATTTGAAATTCCGCACCGCCGTTTTTTGCGTTAAATACCTTTATCGTTCCGTTCTGCCTGCGGACAATCTCTGCTGCCAGTGAAAGTCCGATACCCACTCCTGTATTTTCCGTTCCTTTGCCACGGTAAAACCGCTCAAACAGGTGTGGTAAATCTTCTTTTTGAATTCCTGTTCCATTGTCACGCACGATGATTTCCGTGTAAATCGGATTTTCATGCGCTTCTATCTGAATCTGCCCGCCGGACGGTGTGTGTTCCATGCAGTTTTTCACAATATTTTCCAGCGCTTCTTTTGTCCACTGGAAATCTCCAGTAAAGGATACATTTTCTGCAATATCGTATGTCAAAAGCACCTCTTTTAATTCAAGCTGTACCGCCATGCCCTCAGATACCGTATCTGCCAGCTCTTTTACGGACACCGATGCATTTTGAAACTGCACGACACCCGCATCGAATTTTGAAAGCTTTAAGAGTGTCGTTATGAGTTCTTCGACATGCGAGAGTGCATTGGATAACTTGCCACTTAAATGCAGACGTTCTTCATATGTAAGATTTTCTTCCATTAAAAATGACAAAATAATATTCACGCTGGTCAACGGTGTCTTTAACTGGTGCGAAATATCCGCCATGGCATTCATCAGATACCGTTTATCCTGCCCCAGCTGCACCGCCTGTTCATTTAAACGGATTACCAGCTTGTGAAGCTGATTCTGCAAAATGCTTAAATCGCCCTCCTGATACTCCTTAAATGCCGTTGTATAATCGCCCCGCAGAACGCGCTCTATCTGCGCATAAATTTCCCGGATTTTCTTTTTGCGCCGGTATTCGCCCTCTGCATGGATTCCCATATATAAAATTCCCGCAGGAAGTACAATCCACCATGCCCGGCTTATCCATGCCGCCAATATTGAAGCTGTAAATACAACGCCTTCTGCAATCCATTCACCGTTCCTTTTCATAGACGGTACCCCATTCCGCGCACGGTCTTAATTAACACCGGGTGGGACGGGTCATCTTCTATCTTTTCCCGCAGCCGCTTAATATAGACCGTCAGCGTGTTGTCATTAACAAATTCGCCTGCCACGTCCCAGATTTCCGAGAGCAGGCGGCCTCTTGATAAAACCACACCCTTATTGTTAAAAAATATCAGTAACAGGCGGTATTCGAGTGCTGACAGTGCCAGCTCCTCTCCGTTACGGTATACGATTCCCTTGACCGTATCCACGGTGATACTGCCCTCTTTTAACAGCTTCTGGCTCTTTCCTGTCCGCCTTAACACACTGCGGATTCTTGAAACCAGCTCCCGCGGACGGAACGGCTTATTGATATAGTCATCTGCGCCCATATCCAGTCCCGTCACGACACTGTATTCATCGCCCGATGCCGTAAGGAAAATGACCGCCGCCGGGGATTTTTCCTTTGCCGCCGCACAGACTGCATAGCCATTGCCGTCTGCTAACGATATATCAATTAAGAGCAAATCATATTCCCTTGTTTCAAGTTTTTCAATTGCTTCCCGCTGCCCCGCTACCGCTTCTACAATAAAATTTTCATTTTTTAAAAAGCTGCTTAAATAATCTACAATATCCCTGTCATCTTCAACCAGCAAAATTTTTTCCTGCACGCTTTTTCCGCCTTTCGCACTTTTTACCTCGTTTATATATCTTTTATCATCATAACAGTCCACCGAAAGTTCGTCAAATAATTAACTCTGCTTTTCTTTATGATAAGAACGTGCTATGATAGTTTTGTAATGATTTTTCTCAAGGGGAGGATTTTAAACTATGGCGTTACATATTATGGACGAAGCAAACAGATGCCTTCAGTGTAAGGTACCGCAATGTCAGAAGGGGTGTCCGATTCACACCAACATTCCGCTGGCAATTCGCCTGTTAAAAGAAAACAAGTTAAATGAAGCCGGGAAAATGCTTTTTGAAAACAATCCGCTGACAACCGTATGCAGTCTTGTCTGCAACCACGAAAATCAGTGTGAGGGTCACTGCGTACTGGGAAGAAAGGGTGCGCCTGTTCATTTTTCCAGCATTGAAAATTATATTTCCACAACCTATGCCAACCAGATGACCAATGGACCTGCCGAATCCAACGGCATGCGCGTTGCCATTATCGGTTCCGGTCCTGCCGGTATTACGATTGCGATTATTCTTGCACGGTACGGCTATCAGGTTACTATTTTTGAAGGAAAGGACAAGATTGGCGGCGTACTGCGCTACGGCATCCCGGAATTCCGTCTGCCAAAGAGTGTCTTAGACGATATTGAATACCGCCACCTTGAATTAAAGGGCATTAAAATCCGCCCGAATACGACAATCGGCGGTGCCATCGGCATTGACGATTTATTCCGTGACGGTTATAAAGCAATTTTTGTTGGTACAGGTGTATGGAAACCGAATACCCTGCATATCAAGGGTGAAACCTTCGGTAATGTCCACTTTGGTATCAACTACTTAAATAATCCGGACAGCTACCGCTTAGGCAAGCGTGTTATCGTCATCGGTGCCGGAAATGCCGCTATGGACGTTGCAAGAACTGCAATCCGCAAAGGTGTAGAGCATTTAACCTGTTTTTCTATCACCAAAGAGGTTGCCGCAAGCCACTATGAGTTCAGCTATGCCCAGTTAGAGGGTGTTCAGTTTGAATACAATAAGCGTCCGGTTGAAATTAAGGATAACGGTGTTATCTTTATTGATATTATTGAAAATGAAGACGGTACCTTTACCGATGTTGAAGGCACCGAAAAGCTTTATGAAGCTGACAGCACGATTATCTCTATCAGTCAGGGACCACAGAACCGTATTGTCAATACCACTGAAGGCTTAAAATCCACTGCCAGAGGTCTTTTGGATGCCGATGAAACCGGTCACACTTCAAGACCGGGTATCTTTGCTTCCGGTGACGTTGTAAACGGTGCACGTACTGTTGTTGAAGCTGTTGCCCACAGCAAGATTGTAGCAGAGTCCATGCATGAATATATGCAGAGCCTGCCAAAGGACTGATAATATATCAGGTACTATAACCGTCAATTGCTTGCTCTCTATCCGATTCACAGTCGGAAAAAGAGCAGCCGATTGACGATTAAACGGTGTCCGGTATTCCTGCCGGACACTTTTTACTTTATGGAAATTTGTATCCCCCGTCCTATTCTTTCTATCTTTTTTCCTAGAATTCCCTTTTATCCTATCCCTTTATAACCACATACTTTTGTACTGCATTATGGTAAAATTTCATTGTATTTCTATTTTTAGGAGGAAAGAAAATTATGAAACACAATTTTAAGAAAATTCTGTGTGTACTGCTTGCCTGTCTTATGGTGATTCCGTTCTGTACAGAATTTGCAAAGCTTCCGCAGATTTGGGCAGCTTCGTCCGACATCGTGGACATTCCCGATGTCAATATGAAAGCCGCTTTAAACAGCGCTTTAAACGTTGAAGATTCTTCTGCTGATATTACAAAGGAACAGCTTGAATCGCTCACTGCTTTAAAATTAACAGGTTCTGATGACACACACATTACGGACTACACAGGTCTTGAGTACTGTGTGAATCTGAAAACCTTACGGATTACCGATTCCGAACTTACGGTACTGCCGGATATTACAGCATTAACAAAACTGCACTTTCTGGATTTAAGTGACTGCTACAACCTGACAGATATTTCTAAAATTCCGGTAACGGATACTTTAAATGATGTAGAACTCGAAAAATGCACATCTGTAAATGATATCAGCCCGTTAAAAGCAGTTCCATCTATCACAAGACTTTGTCTGGACGGTGTTAAAATCACCGCTGAAAATGCAGATTCCAATGCGGACACAATTTCAAGCCTTACGAATCTGAAATATCTGGATTTAGCATACGCTTATGTAACAGACGAGTATTCTTCAATGTTTGATTCGCTTACAAAGCTTGAAACCTTAATTCTGGCATATAACCGTTTTTCAAATGTTGATTTCCTGTTGTCACACAACGGTACTTTAAAGGAACTGACACTTTACGGCTGTCCAGTTGCCAATGACATGACCGACACACTCGGACAAATGACCAGCTTAAAAACACTGGGTATCAGCTCTACAAATATTATGGACTACCGCTTTATGTCCCGTCTGCCGCATTTAACCAACTGGTCTATCCGTATGGCAGAAGGAAGTGATTCCTTCCCGACCAGACCATACACTAAAATTGTAAAGGAATTTCTGCCATATACACAGGAAACCTGTGTAATTGACAACCCGGTTATCAATATTGACGGCACACCTGTCGCTCCGGTTGAAGCAGACGGATACACTTTTGATGCGTCATCCAATCAGATTATACTGGATACAACACTTGTGGACAGCGGTTCCCGCTTATATTATTATATTAACTATCATTTTACTATTACCACGCCTGCGGGATACGACATTGTTATGCACCCGCTTGTTGCCGTTTATGTCAGCAAAACAAGTGCACCGGATCCTATTAAGCTTTTCACCCAGCCGAAATCCTTTAAGGGAATTACCGGCAACAGTTATTCTTTAAATGTTGCTGTACAGGGAACGGGCGGTTCTAATCAATATCAGTGGTATAAAGACGGTACGGCTCTTACCGGTGAAACTTCATCTACACTGAATTTCTCTGCACTTGCCGAAAGTGATGCCGGAGATTACACCGTTGTCGTTTCTAACGGTGTAAGCAGTGTCACAAGCGACACCGCAACCGTTACGGTTATGCCTAGACTTCAGATTTCCGCACAGCCTGCTTCTCTTTCACTGACAGAGGGGGAGAGCGGAGAACTCTCTGTTACGGCTTCCGGCTACGGAACATTATCTTATCAGTGGTTTAAAAACGGTTCTGCCATAACCAATGCAACGGCTTCTTCTATCCGCTTTGATAATATTTCAAGCAATGATGCGGGAAGCTACTATGTCGTTGTATATGATGACAACAGCTCTACCATGAGCAGCGCTGCAAATATAACCGTTACTACAAAACCAACACAGCCGGTTACAAAGCCAACCGAAACCGCTACGACAGAAGCGGCTACGACTCAGCCTGCTACAAAGCCGGCTGAAACCGCTGCTACAGAACCGGTTACAACCCAGCCTGCTACGAAGCCGACTGAAAATGCTACAACGGAAGCGGCTACGACTCAGCCTGTTACAAAACCGGCTCAACCTGCTACAACGGAAGCGGCTACGACTCAACCTGATACAACAGCGGCTGTCCAGCCTGCAACTTCTACCAAAACAACAACAGCCACAAAAACTGCCGCTGCTTCAACAGATACTGCGACACAAAACAACACACAGGAACCGGCTACCGGTGATACAACATCTGTCGCTGTTTACGGACTTCTTCTTTTTGCCGCTGTTCTTGGCTGTATAACACTGCTGATTACAAACAAAAAGAAAATGGATAAATAAATACAACAGTTATAACCGTTGTATTGACACCAAAAACAAATGACATAAAAAGAAGATAAAATAAAAAATATCCCGGCTTTGCAGTCTGCCTAAGCCGGGATATTTTTACTATGCATACAGTTTGAATTTTCTTACCAGTGTATCCAGTTCTTCTGCCTTGGCAGATAACTGTTCGCTGATTGCCGCACTTTCTTCTGATGAAGAAGCCGTATTCTGTACTGCCGCCGATAACTGGTCGATTCCCTGATTGACCTGTTCTAAGGCAGATGCCTGATTTACGGCTGTTTCATTAATCTGATGTGCCACATCTGCAAAGGTGTTCATGCTCGCAATTACTCTGTCAAAAGACTGGGAAACGGTTTCCGTAACTGCATTGCCTTTTTCAATTTCCTGAACGGTTTTGCTGATTAATTCCTTGGTTTCTGCCGCAGAATTGGCACTGTCTGCCGCCAGCTTACCAATCTGGTCTGCAACAACCGCAAAGCCTTTTCCGGCTTCTCCGGCTCTTGCTGCTTCAATTGAAGCATTTAATGAAAGCAGATTTGTCTGCGAAGCAATATTTTCTATTGTTACAATAATATTACCGATTTCGCTGGAGATTTCGTAAATGCGGCGCATTTCATCGGTCAGTTCTTTCATCTTTTCCTTTTCCTGCTCTGCATCTGAAACCGTCTTTTGAATATCATCATATGCCTGCTGTGTTTCTCTGGCACTTTCCGTTGCCATATTAGCTACCGAAGTAACTGTGGCATCTAACTGTTGGATTGCGCTTGCCTGGTCAGTTGCGCCCTCTGCGAGTGCCTGTGAAGACTGGGATATGCCGCCTGCTCCTTCTTCAACCTCGTCTGCACTTGTCTGGATATTAGTCAGTGTACTGTTAAAGCGCTTTAAGATATGTACAAAAGACTCTTTAATACTTGCAAAATCACCGAGGAAATCTGTAATTTCATTGCTGTCCTCTGTCAAATCGCCGGTTGCCATACGCTGTAAGATTGCTGAAATCTCATTTACATAATCGGAGAGATTTTTCGTTGTACCGCGCAGTGCGTCCGCAAGCTGTCCGATTTCATCTTCAGATTCATAGGTAATCCGTTCTCCGATAGACATATCTCCGCTGTACATGATTTTGGCAGCTTCTGTAATCTCCTGTACCGGTTCTACAATAGCACTGGCCATCTTGCGTGTAACACGCAGTCCGAATACCACGTCTGCGAGAAGCAGTAAAATGCCTGCCACGGTCATTCCGACACCAGTATATTTTGTCATCGTATAATAATGAACCGCAGTCTTATCAATCGAGTTTCCCAGCTGCTCAGAAAGGCTTTTAATGTCATTTACAATCGGCAGATATGTATTATTATTTAATTCAACCGCCTCGCTGTAACGGCCTGCCTTAATCTGTGTCATTAACTTGCTTCTGACCTTTTCACCTTCATCAATCTTAGACGCTAACTGATTTAACAGTGCTGTACTTTCTGTATTCATCTTCCGGTTCTGCATCTGCTGTACAGAATCTGTAATCAGACTGACATCTTCTGTGACGGTCTTTTCAAAATTCACATAGCTGTTCCCAACCTGTGATGAATCCTCAGTCAGAATTCTGTTAATCGCACGCTGTAAATCCGTAATGCCGTAGCGCACTTTGCCTACACTGTCAATATTGGCAAGCGGACCGTTAAAAATACCGCTTACATTTCCCTTTACAATATTTAATCCCACAAGTAACAGTACCGCTATCACTGCCGCTACTGCAATAATAATGCCATGGGATATAAATAATTTTTTCTTTAGTGATAAGTTTTTGTATCTTTCATTTTGTTCCATTCTCGTTCTGTCTCCTTGTTTATGTTAGGTACAGATTTTACTATACTTTTTTCCTATATTCAAGGTGTTATGGGTATTTTTTCCTAAGAAAATTGTATTTTTTGTGTATTTCTATATGATACGAAAGCGCAATCTACAAAAAGGGAGATTCTTTTGAATCTCCCTTTATAAGCCAACTCAACAATGATATCCAATGATATCCGCTGCTGAATCCGGCATCAGATTATTATACCGGATATGTCTTATTTTCTGTATCCGCAGCCTTTGGGTCAACCTTTGTCTGCTGCGCTTCTCTGTACTTAAAGAATTCTTCTGCAACTGCCGGGAATAATGCGTATGATAATACGTCTTCATCCTGCTGTTTGTACTTCTGGACAACCGGGCTCTTTTTGAAGCCTTCTAACTGTGGCTCAATCAAGTCAGCCGGACGGCATGTAATCGGCTCTGTATCTCCGATTGCCTTCTTCTGTACTTCCTTATTAAACGGCTTAACGGTACGTCCGAATTCACCTGCAAGAACCTTCTTGGATTCTTTTGTAATCATCTTGTAACGTTCACCCTGTAATACATTTAATACAGCCTGTGTACCGACAATCTGTGATGACGGTGTAACCAGTGGTGGTTCACCATAATCCTTACGTACTCTTGGAATTTCTTCAAGCACTGCCTGATACTTGTCTTCTGCACCTGCATCCTTTAACTGGGATACAAGATTTGATAACATACCACCCGGTACCTGATATAATAAAGTCTTGATATTTACGCCGAGAACCTTTGTATTCATCAGACCTGTCTTTAATGCTTCCTCTCTCATCGGACGGAAGTATTCAGCGATTTCAGCCAGCAGATTCTGGTCAAGTCCTGTATCATACGGTGTGCCCTTAAAGGTTTCTACCATAACTTCTGTTGCAGGCTGGCTTGTACCCATTGAGAACGGTGACATTGCTGTATCAATAACATCTGCACCGGCTTCTACTGCCTTTAAATAGGTCATGGAAGCAACACCGGATGTATAATGTGTATGCATCTGAATCGGCAGTGAAGAACCTTCCTTTAATGCCTGTACGAGTTCTGTTGCTTTATATGGAAGTAAAAGACCTGCCATATCCTTGATACAGATAGAGTCTGCACCCATATCTTCAATCTTCTTTGCTGTTTCTTTCCAATAATCCAGTGTATAGGCATCACCGATTGTATAAGAAAGTGCAATCTGTGCATGTCCTTTTTCTCTCTTAGCTGCCTTTACTGCTGTTTCAAGATTTCTTAAATCGTTAAAGCAGTCAAAAATACGGATAATATCAATACCGTTTGCAATAGACTTCTGTACGAAATATTCTACTACATCATCTGCATAATGATTGTATCCGAGGATATTCTGTCCTCTGAATAACATCTGTAATTTTGTATTTTTAAAACCATCTCTTAACTTACGAAGTCTTTCCCATGGGTCTTCTTTTAAGAATCTAAGAGATGCATCAAATGTCGCACCACCCCAGCACTCTACAGAATGATATCCGACTTTATCCATCTTATCGACAATCGGAAGCATCTGCTCTGTTGTCATTCTTGTAGCAATTAAGGACTGATGTGCATCACGCAATACGGTCTCAGTAATTTTTAAAGGTTTTTTCACCTGTTCTGCCATCTTTATATCCTCCATTAATATCTATTTTACATTACACCAAACATCGCCATAAACGTACCTGCGGCAACTGCAGTACCGATAACACCGGCTACGTTTGGTCCCATCGCATGCATTAACAGGAAGTTGGACGGATCTGCTTCCGTGCCGACCTTCTGTGATACTCGTGCTGCCATTGGAACGGCTGATACACCGGCTGAACCAATCAGCGGATTTACCTTTCCGTGTGTTGCCTTGCACATAATCTTACCGAAGATTACACCGGCTGCTGTACCAAATGCAAACGCAACCAGACCTAATGCAACAATCTTTAAAGTATCAAGATTTAAAAATGCCTCTGCACTTGTTGTTGCACCGACAGATGTACCAAGAATAATAACAACGATGTACATCAATGCATTTGATGCTGTTTCTGAAAGCTGTTTTACAACACCACTCTCTTTAAAGAGATTACCTAACATCAGCATACCAACGAGTGGGGCTGTTGTCGGAAGAATCATAACAACAACAATCGTTACGACGATTGGGAACAGAATCTTTTCCAGTTTGGATACAGGACGTAACTGTTCCATTTTAATCTTTCTTTCATCTTCTGTTGTTAAAAGCTTCATAATCGGTGGCTGGATAATCGGAACCAGTGACATATAAGAATATGCTGCCACCGCAATCGGTCCCATATATTTTGTCTGTCCTAATTTACCGGCAAGGAAGATAGATGTCGGTCCATCGGCACCACCGATAATAGAAATCGCAGCTGCTGCCTTATCCGGGAATCCCATAAAGATTGCCAGAATATATGCAGCGAAAATACCGAACTGCGCTGCCGCACCAAGCAGAAAGCTCTTTGGATTGGCAATCAGCGGTCCGAAATCTGTCATTGCACCAACACCAAGGAAAATCAAGGACGGTAAAATACTCCATTCATCCAGTAAATAGAAGTAATGCAGTAAACCACCCACACCATTGCTGGAATCCTCAATGGAAAGCATGATGTCCGGATAAAGATTGACAAGAAGCATACCAAAGGAAATCGGTACAAGAAGCAGAGGTTCGTATCCTTTTTTTATTGCTAAGTACAGGAAAATCAACGCAACAACAACCATGAGGTAATTGCCCCATGAAAGCCCGAAAAATGCGGTCTGCTGTACGAGGTTTCCCAATGTTTCTATAATATAACTCATTTTTTAACCTCCCGTTTCAATGATTCTGATAAAGAACTTAGTTCATGGAAACTAATACTTTACCTGTTTCAACGGAATCACCAACGGCACATTCTACTGTTGCAACAGTACCGTCCTGTGGTGCACAGATTTCATTTTCCATCTTCATGGCTTCAAGAACAACAAGTACATCACCCTTCTTTACAGCAGAGCCTGCTGCAACCGGTGTCTTTAAAATCTTACCCTGCATTGGAGCAGTTACCTTTACTGCACCCTGTGCGCCAGCCGGTGCTGCTTTCTTTGCTGCCTTCGGTGCAGCTTTCGGTGCAGCCTTTGCTGCCGGTGCTGCTGCGCTTCCTGTTCCTTCTTCTACTGTAACGTCATATACATTCCCATTCACTGTGATCGTATAATTTTTCATTGTTTCCTCCGTTCCACCGCGGTCTGCGGCTGATTGATTATCAAATATTTTAATTTTATTTCCAGTTATTCTGTCTGCCGACTTTTCTGATGGAACGAACTACCAGTCCATCTGCCGCAGTACCTTCTGATGCAGCAATCGCCGCCGTAATAACAGCAACCAGTTCGCAGTCATCTTCTTCCTCATCTTCCGGTTCCTCAACAACCGGTGCAGGTGCTGTCTGCTGTGGTGCTTCTGCTGTCTGTTTCTTTGCTCCGATTTTATTAACATGCTGAAGCAGAGAAATGATATAAGAAATGAAAATCAGCACAATAAATACCGTGCCCATACCAAGTACTGTATTTAATACAGCCTTTTCCATCTTCTCACCTGTTGTATAAGTCGGGTTAATTGCACCGCTGTCCAGGTTGAAATCATCATCAATGACCAGCTCAAATGCGCAGGTTCTTGTTTCATATGTTGCATTGATTGCAATCGTGCACAGTGTTCCTGTTTCATCACTGACTCTGACTTCTTCTTTGTCAATGGACTTTAATGCGCCTAAATCTTCTCTTGTTTTAACCCAGCTGTTATAAAACTCAATCGTCTTGTCGTTCATGCCCTGCATATTTACGACATAGACTTTTCCATTCACATAGCTGAGTGTCTTTGCTGCTTCGCCATCTGCTTTAATCTGTGCATCCGATGTCTGGTCTAAATATACCAGCATATCTTCTGCCCACTGTACCATATCTGAGGCATACTGATTGACCTTCATATCTTTAAGGCTCGTCTTAGCACTGTCTGAAGAAATGGTATTGGTGCAGGCTGTCATACTGAACACGCAGGCTAACACACAGAACAACACGAAAAAGCGTTTGATATTAGTTTTCTTCATATTGTTTCACCTCATTATCAGACCGTTCCATGCTTCTTAACCGGACGATCCTCTCTTTTTGTGTACAGCATTTCAAACGCTGCCGCAACATACTGTCTTGTTTCCTCAGGATTAATAATTGTATCCACATAACCTCTTGCTGCTGCAGATTCTACGCTGGACTGTAACTGTGCGTACTCTGCTGCCTTTTCAGAAATCTTTGCGTTGACATCTTCTGCCTTATCAATCTCATCTGCATACATAATCTTTGCTGCACTGGCTGCATCCATCATACCGATGCTTGCTGACGGCCATGCGTATGTCATATCTGCACCGACTGCTTTGGAATTCATTGCCACATAAGCACTTCCGTAAGCTTCGCCGATGATTACATTAACCTTTGGTACGGTTGCATTTGCAAATGCATATGTAAGCTTTGCTGCTGCCTTTGCAATCTTCTTTTCTGAATCAACTGTTGCTTCAAAGCCCTTTACATTGGTAAGGGTCAGCACCGGAATTTCAAATGCATCACAGAAATTTACAAATTCTGCAGCTTTTTCAGCACCGTCAACGGTCAGTACCGGTTCAAACTTTTCTGCTGCTTCGCCTTCGTCATCAAAACGGACTGTTCTGTTGGCAACGGCGCCGACTGTTGTACCGTTAATCTTTAACAGACCTGTTACAACACTCTTTGCAAATTCAGACTTTACTTCCATAAATAAGCCGTCATCTGCAATATCTGTTAATGCAAGCACTGCATCTGCTGCTTCTGCTTCCATATCCGCACATGCTCTATTTAAATCATCTTCGCAGTCTGCATAAGCTACATCGTCATTATTGGCCGGAAGAAGAGATACAAGCTGTCTGATGCCATTTGCAATTGTTTCCTCATCACCTGTAAAATCTGCAACACCTGCTTCTGCCTGAAATGCAGCAGATGCTGTGTCTAACTTGGTATCATTGTTGCCGTCTAATGCATTCGGACTGTTCACAAATAACTTTCCGTTCTTTTCTTCTACAAATGTAAAATCAGAAAGTTCTGAAAGAACTGCAAGACCGCCGCCGCAGCTTCCGTAAACAGCCGTAATCTGTGGTACAAGACCGGAACATAATGACATCTTCCGGTAAATTGTTCCGAAACCATTCAAAGCATCTGTTGCTTCCTGAAGTCTTAATCCTGCACAATCTATCAGGCCGATAACCGGCGCTCCCATCTTCATAGCCATATCGTAAAGTCCTGTAATCTTCTTTGCATGCATTTCGCCGATTGAACCGCCTAAAACTGCCGGATTCTGGCTGTATACATACACAAGACTTCCATTAATTACTCCGTATCCGGTAATAACACCGTCTGCCGGAGTGTCTTTTTCCTGCATGTTAAAATCTGTTGCTCTGGCTTTTACACCTGCTCCGATTTCAACAAAACTGTTGTCATCAAGAATTGCTTCAATGCGTTCTCTTGCTGACGCCTGTGTTGTGTTACCCATTCTCTAAAGACCTCCTATACTTTTTGTAATAATGTAACAATCTATTGTCTATTTTATAACAATATTTCCCAAAAAACAAGCTTTTTGTAGAATCTTATTTACAATTCTGACAATTCCTTTTAAATTGCATAATACTTTAAAAAAAGCATCTGACACAAGCCTAATCCCTGCTCTCAATTGCCGCCACAATCCCTTTTTCAATCAGAATTTCCGCAGTTTCTTCTTTTATCTCATTGCTCTGGCAGATGCTTAACCCCTGCCGTAAAATGTATCCGTTCAGCGGATATTTCAAGCCTTTTAATGTAAGAACCACTTCCTCTGTCATCGGCACAAATGAAATATATTTTCCGTACTGATCTGCCTTTTTTATCGTTTTATTTCCGTTTAACAGATAAATTTTGTTGTACTTATCATAAATGCAGCACTCCGTTCCTGCTTCCAATGCCTGTTTCATGATAAAAATATTGGTCAGTGCGTGGTCATAGCGTGTTCCGGTAGCCCCTAAAATATCAATCGCCGCCGGATGATGTTTTAACGCTGTAATTACCGCCAGATGTGTATCGGTATAATTTTTTTCCGGCGGATATGTCACTGTCTGCGTATCTTTTTTATAGGTATCAAGCAGCCTTTCATTAACCGAATCGTAATCCCCCAAAATGTAATCCACCCGGATTCCCAGTTTATCCGCATGTACCAGTCCGCTGTCTGCCGCTATGCAATAATCATATGTTTTTGCGGAAAGCCAGTCTTTCGCCCACTCATAATCTACTGTACCGCCCGTAATAATCAAAATCTTTTCTGCCATAATTTTCATTTTATCCTTTCTGCACTCATAAGCATTTATGACCATACACCTATATGGCAAAAACCACGACCAAGTGACGACAGTCACAAGATGCAGACTCCTGTATGATTCATATACTCTGGGTGTAAGTATACCATAACTTTGGTTGTCCTTCTATATCAATTTACAATTATCTTCTAAGAGATTGGATAAAGATCGGAAGAGCACACGTCTGAACTCCAG
>ENA-OVGI01000622-OVGI01000622.1-human-gut-metagenome-genome-assembly--contig:-NODE-622-length-23818-cov-6.073560_pt1 | contig 23818 bp, 27 predicted proteins | sample MGYA00237771_ERZ505421 | MGnify/ENA primary metagenome ERZ505421 (study PRJEB26158, sample SAMN06016378) | human gut metagenome | biome: human gut; feature: ankylosing spondylitis patient; material... | reverse complement strand
CATACGAGATCGTACGGTGACTGGAGTTCAGACGTGTGCTCTTCCGATCTCAATTCTTTTGAAATCGTCGGGAGTGCATTTTCCGCCGACCTTCTGCTCAGATATTTTAAGCATTTCCCTTCGTTTTTCAAGCGGATAATCGGCATTGATTTTACCGACAAATCTTTCCCTTTCGGTAATTCCGCAGTTTTCCGCTGTGTCAATAAACAACTCCCGTTCCATAGTTTCAAGCATATCAAATTCCGTGTTCAAACCCTCTGCATATGCCAAAAGCTCCGCCCTGATATTTGATTTTGCCGTAACTTTGTAAAGCCCCGTACTTTCTAATTTGGTCTTCATCGAATCAAAGCTGTTCATCACTTCACCCCAATCGTAACTGTACCGACAGTAAAACATTGCGACTTTGCCACCGTCACATCCTGCATATCCGTGTTCCAGTTGTAGTTGGTTATACAACCCGTGTCAATCAGTCTTGCACCGAGTTCCGACAATCTGAAAGTTCCGCCGATAGGGATTGAATTTACATATTCCGCAAAGGCATTTTTGAGCAACTCCTTGACTTCACCTGAAGAATATCCGTCCTCCGCATAGGCAACAACACTCATATTGCAAGCGGTACGCTGGGCATTCGACACAATAACATCAACATTAAGCTCTCTCTGCTTTTCCAAAAGCGACTGAACCTTTGCAACAACATTCGTACCCAATGATGCATCCGCACCCGTAACATAGACATTAACCGTACCTACGCCCCTCGCTTTGCCGATGGCACTCGCCTTTGCAACACCGTCAACCGTGAGTGCAAGCTGTTCGTAATATGCCGCATTCGTGCCGTTGGAGGTGTTAATATATGTATCTCTTATGCGTCTGCGAAGTTCATCGTCCGTTTCGGCATCGCAGCCGCCCGTAAATTTCTCACGGTTTGTAACCGTTTCAATCTCTGTCGGCACACTCACGGGAACAACTGCATAGCCAAGCCCGATATTACCGTTACTTCCCGCCTGTTCAGCCTCGGCATAAACACTCACAAGCGTGTTGCCGGCGCTGATTTCTTCATCCTCGGTCGTAACAAATCGTACCGGCACAAGGTCGGCAGTAGCCACAACGCACCCCTTTGGAATTATAATATCGTGACTGCACGGCTGAGAAATATTGAAGGTAATTTCGCCCGTTGACTTCATCGCCTTTTTGCGTTCAATACCTCTCTGCGATGCGAGTTTATCAAGGCATTCACCGCTTGCGCTCACTGCAAACATCTGTCTTTTCAACCATTCAAGATTCGTCTGCAGCTTAAAAATCTCGCCTGCAAGCACCTTGAGCCTGATTGCAATGTCGCTCACCTCGTTAAAGCTGTCGCCCGTTTCATGCTCATAGGCATTCTTCATTCTGCCGTAAATTTCATCATAGGTTTCCATTTATCTGCACCTCCCTTGTAATATTGTCAACCGTAAGGTCAATCGTAATCTTTTTGCCAACCGACTTAACGCTTGCATAGGTATTTTTCATTTTTGCAAGCGATTCATTTGCAAGCAGTTCAATCTGCTTTGCCGAGAGCGTTTTGTCCTGCAAAAGCACCTTTGAACCGAAATTTCTGTCATAGACAAATCCGCCGAGTTTTGCCGAAATGCAAAGCACAGCCTGTTGGAATTTTGCGTCACTCCCCTCAAGCAATACCGTATTGCCCGAAGAGCCGATAACGATATCACCGTTTTTAATCATCGTATCCCTCATACTACACCGCCTTGCCGTTGATAAGAACCCTGCCGTCATTTTTCAGCACAATACTCGCTCCGCCCTTTGACGAGAGCATAACCTCGCCCTCATCAAGTTCAACATTTTTTGCAAGCACGCCAAGACTCACTTCACCGTTAGCAAGCGGCAAAACAACCGCCGACTCTCCCACGGGAACAACGCTTGCAAAGCCATACGGCACGCAACATTTTATCCCCCTGTGTTCTTCCGAGGAATCCACCGAAACCGTGTTTCCCGAACTTTTCACACCGCCCTTTTCGGCTTTCGGGGCGGTAATCGAATTTTTAGTTATGTAATTCATCAGCCACATCGCCGTTCTCCTTTCCAAGCACAACCGTTGTGCTTTCACCGTTTTTTTCAAGTGAATATTTAATGCTTTTCACAATCAAGCCCTCTCTTTTTCCGATGAGAGAGTCATCAATCACAGCCCTTCTGCCGACAACTCCGCACAGACATTCTGCACATTCAAGCATTATTTCAAAGCTCTGCCTGTTGCCGTTTTCAATCATTCTGTCGGCTGTTTTTACCGCATTGTTGTCGAGAAAAGCGTTTACATATCTCACCCTTTTAATCCTGTCAACGCATTTGTTGCTTATAACGCTCTTGTAACCGCCGTATTCCTCGGTGCGTAGTTTGATTTGCGAAATCACCTTGCACGGCTTTATGTACTCACGGAGAGATGTGTAGCCTACTCCGTTTCTGCCGAACACAATCGGCTTTGCACCGCCATAAGTTCCGCACATCAAGGCAAATCCCGCACCCGTAATTCTCGGACTTTTGCCGTATCTGCCGTTGCAGAATTTTTCAAGCACCTGCCACTCGGTCATACCCTTTTCAATTTTGATTGTGCCCATAAACGGATGTTCGTCACCGTCATATCCGACAATTCCGAACGGCTTTAAATGCCTTTCAAAAATGAACTTCGCCGCAGGGTTCACATATGTAACAGGCTCTGCCTCATTATCGAGAAGCCTTCCGGCAAGACTTCTTGCACTCAGCCTTACAATCGCACCGTCGGTTCTCACAATGCTGACAATCTCGTCAGCCTGTCCCACAAACACAAGCGACTTGCCGTCATAAGCCTCAAGTATATCGGCATTTCCGAACTTCTCGTCATACGGCACAGTCATCACAAGCTCATCGGCAGGCACATCGACATCTGCCGAAATTTCTGCCGTGAGAACATTTTTAATTTCACACCTTTTGCCGTTTTTATCAGTAAAAAAGTAAGTCAGCACAGCTTAATCCTCCTTGTTCCGAGGTTTTCATCGGGGAACTTAACATCGGGATTCAGCCGCACAAGCTCGTCAATTTTCACCCCTGTTTTGTATGCAACATCCCACAGGGTTTGTCCGTTTTCACAGTCAAAATATGTAATTACCGTTTTCTGCTTTTTCTCCATAACCTCACGGAATACAAAGCTGTATTCAAGCACATTCGGCTTTGGCTCGCCCTTTATTTCAAGCTTTTCAAACACAGCATAAATGCTCGGCAGGTTTGGCACGGAGAGTACTTCTTTTCCGCTGTTTCTGAACACCTCAAACAGCCTTTCAAACTGTTCTGCACAATTCTCGCCGTACAATTGTCCCGAACCGCTGATTTTCATATTCTTCCGCCCCATATCCTGAACGGAAGCTTCGCCGAACGGACTTTTCATTTCTGCAACGCTCTTGTCACATTCAAAGCTGATATTCTGCGGATTGTGATGCCACACATATTCACCGAATTTCATCGGTACCGGTTTCATCGGCTTTTCGCCTCCTCTTCTTCGTCAAGTCTGCGACTGTAACGACGGCTTTCCCTTTCAAGGAATTCACCTAACATTTCGGTATCTTTACCGCCGTTCTCAGACTCCGCAAGCCTGTAAAGTTCGTCTGAATTTTTATCATTCATATAATTTTCCTCTCGTCGGCACTGATTTTCACGGTTGCAAGAATACTTCCTCTGCCCTGAGTAACGCTTGAAAATTCAAGCACTTTGCAATCCGTGTAAATGATTTTCTTCTTTGCAAGGTCAAGTTCAAGACTCTTAAAGCTGTCACGCCCCAAAAACGGAGTTTCATCCGTAATCTTCATCACAAAGGTAAGCTCCCATTCATTTGAAACAATCCTTTCAACGGGCTTGTCATTGAAAAATTCCTTGATTTCCGTGAAGGAGTTCTTTCTTGTACAGGTTGCCTTTTCAACGCCGCCGAGAATTTTCCCCTCACATTTCAACACAGCATTTCCGCAATTTTCAAATTCAAAGCCGTCCATTTAAACCTCCTCGCAAAGACAGAATTCCATATTAAAACTCACCGTTCTGTAAATTGCATTCATATCGGGATCAAATTCAATTGACGCCGCCTCGCTGTGGGTAATCGTCTTTTCCGCATCGGCAGTTTTAAGTCCGAGAAGAATTTCGCTTACCACTTCCGAAAGACCGCTTCCGTTCTCGGTTGCAGGAGCATACACCCTGATTTCAACTCCGGCATTGTAGCTTTCACCCTTGATAGACGGCGAAAGGTATCCGCCGATATAGCTTTTCTCCGTTGACATATCTCTCACCGACACAACGGCAATCATTCCGTTCACGGGTGACGGTGCTTCATCAGAGCCGTATTCTCTTATAAATCTGACATTTTTCAAAGCCTCATTTACCTTTAATCCTGCAATAATACGGTCAACCTGTTTCTCAATTCGATTCAAAATCATCCCTCGTTTCTTCTCTGTATGCACACAGAACAGCCCTTACATAAATCGGATTGTCCTTCACATAATATTTTTCGCACCTTTTAACAGTATATTTACCGTTTTCACTTTCTATTACGCTTTTTCCCGAATTAAGCAAAACATCGGGCGGTGCAATAAATAAAAACAGCTTTGTTTTTCTCATTCCGAGTCTATGCCGTACATTGTCGGAGTTTTGATTATAGTTGTATCTCAAAGGTGAGATAAAAGCCTTTGTCCTAACCGATTTACCGCCGTTTTTAACGGTAACATCACAACCGTATCTGTTTAATATTTTCCCGATAGACGGTGAAATATTCATCATATCACCCCAAGCAAAAATTTTTCTCTGCCGATAAGATCCTGCGACTTGTCGGCATATTCCCTCCACAGCTTTTCGGCACGGCTTTCGCCGTCCGCAGATGATGAAATTTTCAAATCACCTGCGGAAAAAGAAGAAATGCTGTCATCATTGCAAAGGGAATACAACTTAAAAGCGTAAACGGCACACAGGTTTTCAAGTCTTAATTCGTCATCTTCCGAAAGATTTCCCTTCGTAACAATCGAATTAACATACACCACGGCATCATCAATAATGCTCTTCCATTTGTATGTTTCAGCACTGTCAATACCGCTGTATAAGGCAAAACGCTTTGTAATGTTTGCAATGTTCAAGGCAATCCCTCCTTAACAGCTCATCACCTTTGACGCCTCTGTAAAGATTTTTGAAAAACCTGCGGTACAGGTAACTGCGGCTCTTTCAAGCTGACGGTCAATAAGCTTGTCGTAATCTGTAACAACACCGCCTGCCTGAACCATTTCAAGCGCACAGTTTTTGTCAAGACCGATAATCTTGCCGCCCACAAGCTCGGGAGTGTGAAGAAGGCTTGCACCGAGAGGTGTAATCATTCTGCCCGTAGCCTGAAAATCAAGACCTGCGTTTGAATCCTGAAGCTGAGAGAGCGAAAGAATCTTCTGCATTTCGGGAGTTGACGCAAGAATTGTGTTGAGTTCATACGGAGCAAGCTCTGTCCAAAGCTTTAAAAGGTCCTCATATGTAACCTTGCCGCCTGTTGCCACAGCCACAGTACCGGCAGAATTATCATTGCCGTCACCGTTCACAAGCACATCAATCGCATCTTTAAGCTGTGCTCTTGCAATATATGCGCCAATCTGATTGAGTGTTACGGTAAAGAGGTCAAGACGCTGAAAGCGAAGTGCCTCATACGATGCAACAAGCATTCTGCCGCGCTTGTGAAGCTTAACAAGGTTTTCTCTTGTCTTAACCTCAGTCTGCGGAATCTTTGCACCCTCGCCGACGAGTTTAAGGCTCTTGTCATCCTCACTCGGAACAGACGCAATACTGCGGTAATCCATACCCTCAATGTCTGTCACGGTTGCCACAAGATTTGGGAGAATATCCGCTCTCTCCATGCCCTGCATAACGGCTCTGCTCACATATTCGGGGAAAAGTGCCGCAGAGTTTGAACTCTGAAAAAACTTTTCAACGCAGTCGCTGTTTCTACCCTTAACCTTAATGTCAAAGCGTTTGAGCTGACGGGAAAATGCGTCAAGTCCCTCAAGTGCAGTACCTCTGTAATTTTCTGACGGATCAAGCTTTTCAAGTGCCCCAGAAATTCCGCCCTTTGTCTGATACATACCCTTTTCAATTGTAATATTTTCAAAATTTGCCATAATATCTTCCTCCCCTTATCAAAGAATAAATCCGACTGATGTGTCTGTTGAGTCAATCACAAGGTACTCTCTGCCGGTTGTTGTAACCGACACGCCGCCGTCTGCCGTTGCAGAAAGCTTTTTGTAGCCGACGGCGATTTTCTTGTCGCTCTTAACCTTTACATAGCCCGAAAGCTGAACAACCGCATAACCGCCTCTCACGCTTACGCACACACCGCAAAAGTTCTCGCTTGCGTCACATTTTGCAACAGTGCCGTTGTCCTTCATCTTAACAGGCATGCCTGCCTCCGTAATTGTTTTGTCTGCAATAAATGTTGCGGCATTTTCGCCGAATCCGTTAAAATTTACATTCATAATCATACCTCCGTTAAATACTGAACTGACCGTTTTCCACGGTGTTATTTCTCTTGTCCTGCTTGCAGTAAAGCTGCGGAACAGGCTCAAAAGCTGCTTTCTTTTTCTTTTCAAATGCTGACTTAAATTCTCTGAGCTGTTCAATTGTCATGCTCTTTGCAACGCTCTCCATTGTTTCGCCTGAAATGTCAGGCTGAACAAAAGCGGCAAGCCCCACAACATCACGGGTAAGGCTTTCACGGTACAGCACACCGTCCTTAGCCGACTTTTTAAGCCCGTCAATATATTCGCACAGCTTTCTGCTGTCGCTCTCATCAAGTGTAAAAGCCTTTTTGTCTTCAATGGCTTTAAGAATTTTCTCCATATCATTTTCCTTTCCAAAAATTTTGTGACCTTTCGTAATGCCTGCCCTCTTTTGTGACGGCACGGCAACAAAGCTCCATTCGTATGCGTCATACGGGTTCACAAGTTCACCGCAACAAAGCTTTGAGCCGTAAACCTCGCCCTTTTTGTGAGTACACATCGAGATGTCCTCACCGCACACATTGCACACAACCCTGCCAACGGCACAGCCAACGCTTACTTCCTTGATAATTCCGCTGTCAATCGCAAGGATAATATCCCTGTTGCTCTCACAAACGGGAAGATATGCCCTTGCCTTGAGCCTGTAGTAATCGTCACCCAAAGCCGTTTTCTGACCGTCAATTTTCTCAACCTTACAGCTGAAAATTCTTGCCGTCTGATTTTTGGCACTCGGATTGTGGTCAATAATTCCTGTCTTGCCGACAAAAAGCTTTTCAAGCTCATAAAGCGAATCTGTTGTAAAGCGTTCGCCGTCACGGTCAACATCGTTGTCACACAGCACAACCGAAAACGCATACACCTCATTTTTTGCAAGATTTCGCCTTGTAAAGCGGTTAATCAGTTCGAGTTCATCATCGCCGACAGTCTGATTTTCACCGTCAACAACACCCGAAACACCGCTTTTAATAAGTTTGTTATCCTTCATTCTGCACCTCCGCTCCAATCTGTCTTTCAATGTTCATCGCATTTGCATTGTTAAGTCTTGCCTGAGAAAGCTCAACCGCATCCTGAAGATTGATCTTGTCCCACTCAATCTTAAAGCTGTCATTATAACCGCACATTTTAAGATGAGCCGACACAATTTTTGTAATCACGGGTTCAAGCACGGTGCGGTAGTAGGCAAGCTCGCTTGTGAGAATATCCGCCTGCTGTTCGCTCATTCTCTCCGTACTCGACCACGAAATACCGAGCAAAAACGGCGGAATACCAAGCTTTGCAATAATCTGCTCAAGAATATGCCTTACGGGAATGTCACAGTCGGGCATATCACTTTCAGCGCCGATAACCTTAACGCTGACATCGCCAACCGACACAAAATCACACACGCTGTCACTTCTCATCGCCTTTTTCCACTCATCGGCAACCGCCTGTGCATTTTCTCTGCTCACAGCCGAACCGTTTGAATCGGGATTGAGAGTAACCGCAAAACGGATATCGCCAACCCTCTCCCAGTTTGTTTTTACCGACTCAAAAATCCTCAAAAGTATTGAGCTGACAAACGGCAGACCGCTGAGTATGGAAGTACCGCACACAGTACCCGGCTTGGGATTAAGCAGGGTTGCAAAAATCCTTTCGGGATATTTCGGCTCTTCGGCTGTACCGTTGCCGAGTGTGTAAACCGCAAGCTTCAGCGGAGAAGAATCCGCCCTGATTTCAACATCGTCAAGGCTTGCATTGTACAATGCGCAAATTCCTTCACCGCCACTATCGGGAACAATCTCACCAACTGCCTGTCCGTAGGTGAGAAGCGAATCAAGATAGCAAAGCACAAAACTTTCAAGCCCCATCATTTCACCGTTTGTGCGGACATTTTTAACAAAGCTGTCGGCAATCTTCTGGCTTTCAGCCGATGAAGTCACAATTTTGAATCCGCCGATAAGTCTGATAATTTTGCAGAGTGCCGCATCAATAATCGGCACAGACTCACGCAAAGTTGTGTATAACTGTCTTTCCGTTCTCGTCTGAACGGCAAATCGTGAGAAAATCGGCGAATTATTTCTCGTTTCTCTCAAAACGGTCTGCACCGTCTTTATGCTCTCGGTCTTTTTATTTTTTCTGCCAAGCCTCAAGCTGTTTCCTCCTGTCTTTTGGTTGCAACGGCAAAGAATCCGTCACAACCGTAAATTTTCGTAGCGACAAAATATCTTATGTCATCCATTGCATGATCGTTTTCCTTAACAGGTGCGTCACTGCGCCCCGAACCGTCCCAACGGTAAAGCGAAAATTCCCTTCTTGCGGCTCTGCAATTTTTGCAGATTCTGATTTTTCTGTCCTTCAAAGCCTGCGAAGTCTGCCTTATGCCGTTGATAACATTGTTTTCAGCCGACACAACCGTATATTTTCCGTGCCGTCTTATAACCTCAATAAAGCTTGCGGCAGACGGATCGACAATCACACATTCGATTTTCCGCCCGTCAATCAGCTTTTCAAGTCCGTCATAATGCTCCTCGTCGGTCTTTTGAAAGCCCTGAGTGCGTGAGTTGAAGTAGTATTCGTCAACCCTGTACCACACACCGTTTTTTCTGCCCCACAAACCGAATGATGCGGGATTCACAGTACCGTAATCGCAAGATACCGCCCAGCTTTCAATATCTGACGGAATATCGCAGTACATCCTTTCATTGTCCATAAACGGATAAACCGCACCGAAAACGGCTACCCATCTGCCTTTTACGAACCTCTCGTAAAACACACCCGAATACAGACTTTCATACCTCTTGATAACCTCGGGCTTCAAAGACGGGTTGTCCTGCATTGTAAAGTGCAGATATAACGCATTTTTGTCACCGCACTTTTTAATCCACTCACGGTAGAACCAATGCTCAGGAAATTCGGGATTGCAGTTAAACCAAAATCTTGAACCCGACACGGAACATCTCGCCAATGCCTGTTCAACGAACGACCTCGGCATCAACGCAACCTCGTCAAAAAGCACACCCGAAAGCGTCATGCCCTGAATGAGTGATGCGGATGACTCGTCCTTGCCCCCGAAAAGATAAAACCTGTTCATCACTCCGTTAACGCTCACGGTCAAAATATTCTGCGACAGCTTTTCTTCACACTTAAAACCGAGTGATTTCAAAATCGGAATCACGGGCGTAATCATATTTCGCCTTAAAGAACGGATTGTCTTTCCGCAAAGTGCAAAGTCCGAATTTGCAAAATCGTAAAAGCTCCACAAAATGAACGACAGCGACATACAAAAAGTCTTTCCGCTGCGCACAGCACCGTCACAGATGATTGCGTCCCTGTCACGAAAAACCGACTCCCTGTTCCACCACGAAAGCACGGTAAGCTGTTTTTTAGAAAAAGTTTTAATTTCCATTTTCCTTGTCATTCACCGCCCTTGCGCTGTTTGAAATGGCGTCAAAAAGCTGTTTTGCGCCTGTTTCATGCTCTCCGCCGGCACCGAGTTTTTCAAGTGCCTTTAGCCTGTCAAAAAACTTGATTTCCATTGAACCGTCCTTCGGTCTTTTAATCTCCGACACAAGGAACAGGTCCATTCCCTCAAGATCCTCCTTGCTCGGATCACTTTTGTAAAGCAAAGAAATTGCATCGCAAATGCTCCCGAAAGCCAACCGCTGATACCCTGCAGCCGCCATGTTGGCAAGGGATTTTTCTCTTAGCCGTGACAGCCGTTCAAGCTCGGCTGAAATTTCGGGACGGCAGATAAGCTCTTCCCCCTTCTGCTCACAATCCCCCGTGTAGCCTGCCTTTTCCGCGGCAAGCTCGGAATTTCCCGAACCGAGAAATAAACTGCAAAACTTCTTTTCCCTACCTGTCAATTTTCTGATATCTCGTCACCTCCGTTTTTCGAGAGGCTTTATCAACGCCCCTCACTTATACCTGCAAAATTCAAAAAAATTGCATGCTTTAATGCAATTTTCAAAAATATTTTTAAAAATAATTATTCACAACCAAAAATTAATCGCAAAGATATCCGCCTGATCCCCCCTCAAAAAAACCGTCTTTTCCAAATCAGATAATAAAAAAACCGTGTGTACTTTTTCTGTACACACGGTTTTGTGTTATAGTCGGTATATTTACTTGAGCATTTTAAGAATTTCGTCCTTTTCACGATAGCCTACTGCCTTATTGACAAGCTGACCGTTTTTGAAGACCATAAGAGTCGGGATACTCGACACATTATACTGCATTGTAAGGTCGGGTTCTTCGTCAACATTAACCTTGCCGACAAGAATTTTGCCGTCATATTCGTCAGCGATTTCTTTCACAATCGGGGCAATCATCTTGCACGGACCGCACCATGTTGCCCAAAAGTCTACAAGCACGGGGATATCCGACTGCAAAACCTCCTGCTCAAAAGTTTCTTTGTAAAGCTCTATTTCCATAACAATCCTCCTGTTCGGTTATTTTAATCTTTAGATTTGTAGTAAAGCATACAATGACAAAAGCCCTCAAAATCAGGATCGGCAATCTGCTCCTTGAATTCCTTGCACATACACTTGTATTCCTCTGTACGCTGAATTCTGCACGGGCAGTAACCGCCTGTCCTCTTCAAGCCCTCTTTAACTGTCTTTACTGTTTCTTTGTCGGGATTAAGTGTTATTTTCATCTGCTCACCCCACAATTTTTACGGCGTTTGCCGTTAATCTCTTCCCTTGACTATACTATATATCGCAACCCTAAAATTGTCAAGCGGCGGTGTGTCACCGCACCCCGTTCGTGTAGACAGTTTAATATAACCAAAGTTACTACTCCCGAGATTTGCTTTGTACTAATATTCCCCTATGCATACGAGTGCCTCGCTCTCTGTTCGTGAAGGGGCAAACCGTGTTCGCCATTTGTTTTATGTGCAAACATAAAACAAGCCGTAGGGGTAACCTTGCGACTATATTTCTAACGGGAAAACACGGTTCGCCGCTACATATTACACACAACACCCATCACAGCAAAACATTTTTATAAAACAAACCCATTCATCAAGCTGGCGGATAATATCCGCCCCTACGGGTTTGTAGCATTTATATAATTTGTACCGTTACTTGCGTGTGTTCATCGGATCACCTACTGAATTGTGAAAACAGTAACTAAAATTATCTTTATTATTTGCCGTATAAAGAAAAAACTCTGATAAATTTTTCAAAAAATGCATTAAAATATACATTTTTTCGCCTTTTGTGCTTATAAGCGGAGGCGATTTTATGACAAACTTTTTTATGGTTCCAAACGAGGTGTTTGACCTCAACCTAAAACCGCAACAGTTCGCTGTTTTATGCTACATACTCAAATGCTGTGACGAATCGAACACCTGTTATCCGTCCATACACACCATTGCAGAGGCCTGTGCAATCTCCGACAACACCGTTAGGGAAAGCATAAAATTCCTTTGCAAAAGAAAAATCATTACCAAATCGGGCGGTTTCACGGTCGGCAAATACGGCAAGATTCAGTCATCGTCCTATCTGTTCTCGATCAACCCGAATTTTTATGACGAAGGTTTCGGCAGGGACAACCTTGTCGAATATTACAAAAACGAAAACTCTGCCACCTCATAATCTGCAACGACACACTCTGCGAATATCACTTCATACCCCATGTAAAATACTGCACCCCCCTACTTCAAATATTACACCCATGGGGTTCAGAATTTACACCTCCCCCCTTCAAAATTTGAACCCGTCCCCTTCAGAATTTGAAGCCTAATAATACCCATAGAAAAAGACTAAGAGAAAAATACCCAAGAAACAATACCAAATGAATAACTGCAATGAGTGGAATCGAGAGCGAATACTGACGAATTACATCCTTGTAATCGCAGAAATCTGTGTTATACTTAAGTTGAAAATAATTTGATGAGGTGATAGCATGGTAATAAGAGAGGTTCAGGACAGAGATTTCGTTCAGCTTGCGGAAATGAGATGGACCCATGCTGTTGAGGACGACGAAACTTACGGTGAACACAACACCGACGGTGTAACAAAATCGGTATTTATCGAGGAGTTCGTTGCCTTTTTATACACAAACAAGGGATATAAAATCTTCGTTGCGGAAGATGAGAATGCGAAAATTCTTTCGGCAATGTTTCTATATCTTATTCCGACAATTCCCACCCCGAATGCAAAGCGTGAATTTATTGCGTATCTCACAAAGGTGTTCACGCTTGAAGAATATCGTGGCAAGGGTATCGGCACTCGACTGCTCGATTATGTAAAGAACTACCTTTCGTCAATCAACTGCGAACTTGTCTTTGCATGGCCAAGCGAAAACTCGGCAGAATGGTATAAATCTCATGGGTTTTCCGACACCAACGAAATTTTTGAGTGCAGATTATAACAATAAAAAATATAAGAGAACAATCGGGTAACAGATTTACTGAATGTAAACTTCTGCTACCCGATTCTTATTCTATACCGAGAATATCATGGAAATATTTAAGCGTGGAATATTTGTATTTTCGTTCAAAAGATTTTTTGTCAAGCATTTTTAAGCTGACATAACACTTCGGATACACTTTTATTATAAGCATATTTTTTAAAATATTACGAACAAATAAAATAACAATTAAAAAACGGCACCCCGATTTTACTCGGAGTGCCGTAATTAATTTTGATTACAGAATCAGAATCGTGTTGAGTGTGGAATATTCCGCATTATTTAGCGTAAGCAGAATCTCCGCCGATCTGACCGTCGATACCTGTAAATCCGCTTGCGCAGCATACATAAACTCTCATGTTAGCCTTAGCAAGTTCCGGAACTGTAAGTGTACCGTCAGTAACATACTTAACATCACCTGTAACAGCGTCAACATACTTGCCGTTAGGAATGTTCTTGAATGTTGCACCTGAAGAAATTGAAACGAGTGCAAGGCTGTCTGTGTTGTCGTCAGTATAACGGCGAACATAAGACATATCGCCACCTGTTACATATGTGCTTGATGCTGTGTACTGTCCCTTCTGGAGAGCGGGGATAGCACGACGAATAGCATTAACCTTTGAAAGGTGCTTACTGAGCGGGCTTGCAAGAGTGTCAGCAACAGTGCCTGATGCTGTGTACTCACTGAAGTCAGTAGCGTTTACAGTACCCTCAAGATAATCACCGAAGTATGCACGACCTGAGTTTTCAAGAGAAATAAGTGTACCCTTATCAATAAGCTCACCCTTCTTGAACTCAACTTCTGAACCATAGTATACGCAAGGAATACCACGGAATGTGAACATAAGATCCATATTCTCTGCCCATGTCTGTGTACCGCCTGTGAAACGAGTTGTTTCATCCGGCTGTTCAGGAGCATAGTCGTGTGAATCAACATACATTACGCTGTATGTTGCATCATTGTAATACTGGTCGTTGTTAACAGCGAAGTTATAAGCGTTCTTAGCGCTACCGAACATTCTGTGCATCTGGAAGTCAATTGCATCCATGCCTGATGCCATAGAACGGTCGGAACCGTGATATGTAATACCGTCAAGGTAAGCGTTGTCGCTCTTTGGCTGTGTAGAATCCATATCACCGTTGTAATTATCTTCTTCAAGATAATGCTGAAGAACGAGGTTCATGTTGTCGTTGATTTCTGAAGCTGATGTGCCCCAGTTCCAGCTGTCTGCCCACTTAGAGTTAGACTCTTTCCATGTGTAGTAAGGAGTTGACTCCTCGGCATGGCCACGATACCAAACTGATGTGTATCTTGTGCAGATTTCGCCGAACATATAGAAGTTAGGCTTGCCTGCTGCCTTAGCAGCGTCCATAAGCTGATCATTGAACATAATGTTGAGAGATACTCTCGGAATGTGACGAACAGTATCAACACGGAAGCCGTCAACGCCCATATCCATATACTTTGAATATGAATCTACAACATATTCTGCAACTGCAGGGTTCTCTGTGTTAAGGTCAACGCAGTCGCCTGCAATCTGGCTGAACTTTGTTGTCCAGTCATCATAGTTAGGACTCTGGAAATAGCCTGTATGATAGTAGTTGTTCGGGTTGTAAGTATCACTCTGTGAAATCTTATTCATAGAGAAGTCCTGAGCTGCAGGCTGAGGACCGGTTGAGTTACCGTTGTCGCCTGAGTAAGTAACATTCTTCATAAGATTAAGTCTCTGCTGATACTGAACACCCGGCTTCTGAGCCCAGTATTCCTCAGGTGACTTAAGGCCGTATGTATCAAGAAGATACTGTGTAGGAATCAATGACTCCTGAAGGTTGCCAAGGTCTTTAGTTGTATCCTTTGTGAAAAGATCACAGAAGTGTGCTTCACCAAAGTTACCTGTGTGCTGAAGAACTACGTCCTGAATAATCTTCATGCCCTTCTGGTGAGCATCGTGAATAAGATCCTCGTATGTGTAGTCTGAGCTTTCATAACGAGCATCAACTGTTGACAAATCCATAGCATGATAGCCGTGGTAGTCATAGCCTGATCCGTTTGTAACAACAGGTGTTACCCAGATTGCGCTGAAACCGAGAGCCTTGATGTAGTCGAGCTTTTCGCCAAGACCCTTGAAGTCACCACGCCATGCAGGGTCGTCATCACCGTTGCCGGCTGTGCCGTCATCCCAGCAGTGAACATCGTTGCCTGTATCGCCGTCATAGAAACGGGTTGTCATAACGAAGTAAATTGTTTCTTCACGCATATCAACGCTGCCAATCGGATCCGGCTCGTCAGGGTTGTATTTTGACCATTTACCGTTTTCACAGTACCAGTCTGCGCTTGCAGCAGATTCAAGTTTTTTCTCCGAAGAATACTGCTTGCCGTTAGCGTCTGTAACAATGGCATTTACCTTTGTAACATCTGCTACATGGTAGTTATACCACTTGTCACCCTTTGTCATTTTCTCACCGGGGTAAGACTTTGACATGGCGCTGTTTGTGGGGAGCGAGTTCCACAAATATACATACGGCTGTGTACCGTCACTCATTCTTACATGAATTGTGATGCCTGTTTCTGTTGTATCCGCAGATACAGCGTCAGAGTCGGAACTCTGAGCTGCATTTACAGAAATTACTCCTGCGGTTACAACCATCATCACAGCAAGAACAAGTGCGCACAGCTTCTTTATTCTTGTCATAGGTATATCTCCAATCTTTCTTTTACTTAATGTTTGGATTATTCAAGGTTTACAACGATTTTCTGAATGATTGTTGCATCCTTAACACTGATTGTACCGTCACCGTCAAGGTCGCAAATTTTGAGGTCAAGTGTTTCGAGAGCCGGAACATCCGAAATTCCAACAATTGACTTCTGAAGATATGTTGAGTCCATAACAGTTACATCTCCGTCACCGTCAACATCGCCACGGAGTCTTTCGGGAGCTGTTGTAGGCTGAACTGTTGTTGGCTGAGGAGCTGTAGGTTTAACAGTTGTTGGCTGTGGAGTTGTAGGCTTAACAGTTGTAGGCTGAACTGTTGTTGGCTGAGGAGCAGTTGTAGGAACAACAACTGTTGTAGGCTCAGTAACATCGTCTGCAGCTGTGTAAGTATAAGTCTTGTTTATTGTGCTGTTGTCAGAACTCTGTACATAAACATTAACCTTGTATTCACCCTTCATTGTAGGAACGAATGTGTAAATGTTGTTGAGTGTGTAGTAAGGTGTGTTCTGAACACCGTTAGGATCAGTTACAACATACTTGTAGAAAAGAAGGTTAGTACCTGTCTTACCGCCGCCTGCCTTAACTGTTACAGTAGCAGTTGAGTTAACCTTGATAAGGTTAAGGTTTGCAGGAGTAACGCTCTTGATGATTGGCTTAACAAGTGCTGAGTCGTCCTTAACTTCAAGAGTCATTGTACGGTTGTTTGTGTTACCGTCTGTGTCCTTAAAGTCAAATGTAATTGTGTATTCACCTGCAACTGTAGGAGTCCATGTTACTGACTTAGCAGAAGAGAAGTCGGAAAGTGTTGATGTTCCGCCCTGTGCGTTAGTAACAGAGAACTTGTAGCTTACTGCTGCGCCGCTCTTATTGGCAGCAGTTGCAGAAAGCTGTACATCTGTACCTGTGTAGATGTTTGATGCAGGATCAGCAGTAAATTCCTTAACCTGGAGAGGGCTTGTATCATAAACAGACCACTGATTAGTCTTGTTGTTGTAGATATAGCCGTCCTTTGCAGTAAGGTTTCCTGTCTGTGACTGACCGCTGTTGCTGAAGATACAGCTGGTATATGTCTTTGATGCGGTGTACTGATATACATTGCCACCGATGTTTGTCATCTTTACACCCGGCCATGAACCGTTGCTGTCAGAATTGCTGTTCCACATATAAGCAACAGGTGTTGCCCAACCTGCCTCGTTGTTGAGGTAAACAGTTGTGCCTTCACCGCTGGGAGTTGTTGCTGTTGTAGCAGTTGTTGCTGTTGTTGCGCTTGTAGGTCTCTGAGCAGTTGCGTCCTGTGAAGGAGCACCTGCATAATCCGACCATGTACCCTTTGTAAGGTCATAGATTTTACCGTGACCCGGGTATGTAAGGTTGCCTGTCTGCTTTGAGCCGTTGCCGTTGTTGAAGATTACCATTGTATAATCCTTGTCAAGAGTGTAAGAATATACACCGTCCTCAACCTTTGTCATTGCTTTACCCGGCCAAGATGCGTTGTTGCCGAGGCCGTCAGTCCACATATAGCAGTTAACATTCGACCAGCCGTTGTTTACCCTAACGTAAACAGTATCGCCTGTTGCAGCAGAAGCACTGACTACACCGACGAATACGGTTGAAACCGCCAGCATAAGGCAAAGCACAAGGCACATGATTTTGTGTTGTCTTTTTACCATTTTGATTTCCTCCAGAATTATTTTTTTGTTGCACGTGTGAAGCTACTCAACACTACTCCACAATTACTCTTTAATTCTACATTATTGAACCGCTAATAATTTTCCTTTAAAGAATAATAAAATTTCTTGCGTCACAAATTATTCACATTCAAATTGTGCATAATAGACAATGAAACAATAATTAGCAAAAAAACAGGATAATAAAAGCAAATAGTCAGATGTTTGGTTAGCAACATCTGACTTTATTTGCAGTTTCATGTCAAAAAATTTTCATTTGATTACTTCTTTTTGATTTTGTCCCAATAGGCTTTGAACGCCTGCTCGTTTTTATTTCTGCCGTATTCGTAATACTTCTTGTCCTTTAGGGCATCGGGCAGATATTGTTGCTCAACATAATGGTTCGGAAAATCGTGGGGATAAAGATAGAACTGTCCCTTGTTTGGATTGTCATCTCCGTCACAGTGCCTGTTCTGCAATTGTCTGGGTACAGGACCCGAGTTACCTGTTCTTATGTCAGCCAAAGCTCTGTTTATACCCATATATGCCGAGTTGGATTTTGGGGCATTGCACACCATAACCACGGCATCGGCAAGCGGAATTCTCGCCTCGGGAAGTCCGACAGCCTGCGCCATATCAACGCATGACTTTACAATCGGCAAAAGCTGCGGATACGCAAGTCCCACATCCTCGCTCGCACACACCATAAGTCTGCGACACGCACTCGGCAGGTCGCCTGCCTCAAGCAGTCTTGCAAGATAGTGAAGTGCGGCATCGGGATCGCTTCCACGCATACTTTTCTGATAAGCCGAAATAATATCGTAATGCTCATCGCCCTCACGGTCATATCTGACCGCACTTTTCTGCACAAGCTGTTCAACGGTTTCAAGTCTTACAACCTTTTTTCCGTCAATTTCATCTGTTGCAATCACGGAAAGCTCAACGGCATTCATAGCCTTGCGAACATCTCCTCCGCAACCCGATGCTATTTTCTTTGCACATTCTTCGGGCATTTCAATATCCGTACCGCTCTCCTCGGCAAGAAAATCACTTGCACGGTAAACCGCCTTTTCAACCTCATCCGGCTCAACCGGCTTAAATTCAAAAACAGTCGAACGACTCAGAATTGCGTTATATACATAAAAATACGGATTTTCGGTTGTTGACGCAATCAGCGTGATACTGCCGTTTTCAATGTATTCGAGCAAAGTCTGCTGTTGCTTTTTATTAAAATACTGAATTTCGTCAAGATAGAGCAGAATTCCGTTAAGCCCCGAAAAAGTGTTAAGCTGTGCAACAATCTCCTTTATGTCGGCAGTTGAAGCCGTTGTGCCGTTAAGCTTTTTGAGGGTACGGTTTGTCTTTTTGGCAATATATGTGGCAAGCGTAGTTTTTCCGACCCCCGAAGGACCGTAGAAAATAAGATTCGGAATATCTCCGCTTTCAATAATTTTACGCAAAGGTCTGTCGGGTGCAATAAGATGCTTTTGTCCCACAATGTCATCAATTGTCTTTGGACGAATCCTGTCCGCAAGCGGTTTGTTCATAATTTTTCTCCCATGACTTCAAGTTGCGTATTTGATGTCAAGCCTCGTTGTTCTGTACTGTTTCCAAAAATAACTCTCACTCGTCTAATCCGTTCCAATCACTTGCGTGATTTACACGGTTTAGTCCTCACCGGTCGTTATTTTTGGGTACAGAACCTCGGCTCTTCTAATATAGTACATTTGTTCGGGTGATTTGTCAAGCAAAAGTTACCGCTATTTTGTAGGGGAGAACCGTGTTCTCCCGTTCGTGTGCAACGCACACAATTGCACGCATTGCGTGCAAAATTGAATACACAATTTTCATCACATCAAAAATATATGTATAAACATAAACATTCATCAAGGCGGGCGGCCGATGACCGCCCCTACTGATTTGTGACATTTATAAAAATTATATTTAACAAAAATATTCTGCCGTTACTTGCGGGCGGATAATATTCGCCTCTACATTTAAACGCAACTTTTATATATACAAAAACAGTCGGGCGACAATGATTTGCATTTTGCAAACTGTCTGCCCGACCGCAATTTTCAATTTTCCATTTTCAACTTTCAATTTAAAAAAACTTCCGCTCGGGCATCTACGCTCTCGCCTTGAAACGACTGTATTCACGAATCGAGAACGGCGGCTCGCCGTCCATTTTCAATTTTAATTAATTCCCACAACTATTTTCTGAATTTTCGTGGCATCGGCAACCGTGATATCTCCGTCACCGTCACAATCGGCATTGCAAAGCTGTGTGTTGTCAAGCTGTTCAAGCTTTACTATATACTTCTGAACAAGGGTTGCGTCCTTAACGGCAATATCTCCGTCAAGGTCAACATCGCCGTTCAAAATCTTATCATTTTTGAGTGCAACAGCTTTGATAACAAATGTACCGCCGAGCATATCATCTCTCTCGGTTTTGTACCAGTCGAGCAGTTCACATGTTGTGCCGTCATATTTAATGTAGCTGTTACCGTAAGATGAATCATTGAGGAATGTCATTTTCGTTGCACTTGTAAGCCATTCGCCTACACCAAGCTGACTTGATTCCTCTGAATTTGTTTTGATTCTCACACCGACTGCACCTCTTCCGAGCGGTGCAACAAATCCGTTTGCATCAACAGACTGATAACCGCTGTATGCAACCTTGCCCGATGCAACAGACTTCCATTCGCTCTCATCATTTGAGGGAACACCGTCCCTTACGGGAATGTAGTAAATCTCATAATCCGCACCGTTGCTCTTTGTTTCAAAAAGCACCTTATCAAGTGTACGGCTGTTTTCGCCAAAATCAAAGCAATTGATGAATGTAATGTCGTTGCTGTCAACATAATTAAAGCTGTATGTAGCGCCGTAGCGTTCATCCTGCAACAATGTCATATCGTCGGTAATCTCCGTCACCTCGTCAATTGTGAAATTCGGGGAATACTTTTCGCCGAAAATGTACTTATCCTCATATGAAAGCCAGAAATAACCGCCCATTGTGTTGTTATCGCCCCAGCTGTTGCGCACAAGCCATGCTCCGTTGTTCTGCGGCAACACACCTGTTCCGTTAGAGAATCTGTACCTATTGAGATTATCGTTCCAACCCACAATGCTGATTGTGTGACCGATATAGTCGCCGTCATATGACTGCGGCATAAAGTAGGTTGTGCCTGCATTGTTAAAGCACTTGTTTGATGTGGCATATGACGCTGTCACCGAGCCGTTGTCGATAATTGCCTGCTTAATTTCGTTTGAATCAGCGCCGTCAAGATAACGCAGTTTTGTTGTGCCGTATTTAGTCTTGTCGGCTGTCATATCATCGCCGTGAATATTTTTTGAAAAATCAATCTTACCGACATCGGCAATCTCTGCACCGCCCTGCCATGAGGTGAGATAGCCGGGATAAATATTTGTAAATCCGCCGTCACGGTATTTTCTCTGCCAGCCCTTGCCGTTTGTCTGGGTTGTGGAACTTGCGTTTGCGTGGTCATGTGACATCTCGGTAACGGGATAGCCAAGCTTCAAAAGCTTTGTTTCAAAGCCTTCTGTGCCTGCAACCGCCCAGCAATCGTTATACTGCTGAGCCTTGATAGGTGTTACAAAGCCGAGATTTTTTGAGCTGAAATTACTCGGAAGTCCGTTTTCGTCAACAAGCGAATAGCCGATTGCGGAATATGCAGACGGAAAAGACGAATCCGAAGATTGTGTATTCTTTGTGACCGACTCAAATCCGTCATCAATTTCAGCCGCATTTACGCTTGCAATGCCGACCGAAATCATACACACCGCAGAAACCACTGCGGTAAATTTTTCAGCAAATTTTTTGTTCATAAAATCACCTGTATATAATGTAAAGTTGTGTGTTTGTTTTAGAATTATAAGCTGTCTCTTTTTCTTTATGATAAAGGATTTAAATCTGAACAAATTCCGCTTTGCTTGCAAGGAGCGGAATTTGTGATAGATTGCAATCTACGCAGAGGAGCGTCAGCTCCTTAGAAATTCAGTGTCAACTGAATTTCGGGAGCATCTACTGCCTTTTAGGCAGTAGATACCTGCGTTAAGATTATAACAAAACAAAATAGTCTTGTAAATAGAATACATAATATAAAATTGCACAATAATAACAATATACAAACAAATTTGCGAAACGGGGGATTATTTTGCAGTTCAGAACCGACCTTGCAATTGAGGCAAGAGAAATTGCAGGAGAAAACACAGGCGGTATTGAATTCAAAAAATACAGTGAAAACGGTCTTGAAATTTCACGGCTGATTGTAAAGAACCAAAAGGCAAGACAGGCACTCGGTAAGGAAATCGGCACATACATTACAATTGAGTTGCCGTCACTCACCGACAATTTTACCGAAACCGACAAACGGCTTGAAACCGTCGGCAATGAAATCAAACGGCTGTTGCCCGTAAACGGACTTGTGCTTGTTGCAGGACTTGGCAACATGGAAATCACTCCCGACTCACTCGGACCGAAAGCAAGCCGGCGAGTGCTTGCCACCCGTCACATAGGCGGAGAAATTGCCCGTTCAACGGGACTTGACCGACTTCGCCCCGTTGCCGTAATGCAGACGGGAGTCACGGGACAGACGGGCATTGAAACAGGCGAATACATTCTCAGCATTGTACGGCGGATAAGACCGACAGCCGTTGTTGCAATTGACGCACTCGCCTCACGCAGAACCGAAAGGCTCGGCTGTACACTTCAGATAAGCGACACGGGAATCTCACCCGGTGCGGGGGTGGGCAATCACCGAACAAAAATCACAAAGGAAACAATCGGAGTTCCTGTTATTGCAATCGGAGTGCCGACTGTTGTTGACGCACAAACACTTGCGGCTGACATTCTCGGCAATGACTGCAACCGAAAAACGCAGAAAATGCTTATGCCGCAGGGCAGACAGCTTGTAGTCATTCCGAGAGAAATTGACCTGCTCACGGAAAGAGCCTCAAGGCTCATAGCCTTTGCGCTCAACGGAGCATTGCAAAATGAATTTGATTTGCCCGACCTCATCTCGTTAATGTAAATCCACGCATATTTACACATATTCACCTACGGCACGGCATATATTTATTGCAGAAACCGATAGCCAACATATGTACGGATTGCAGGTGATTTTGTGAAAAGTGAAGGAACATCAAAAAAGAAACTGAAAAAAGCCTTAAAAACAAGCACAGCCGTTGTACTGTTGACAACGGCTGTTTTAAGCGTTATATACAGACTGCCTCTCTGCTTTGAATCACAGAATCCTGCGGCACTTGCCGCTGCCGCTTTTACTCTTACAAACGGAGAATACAAGCTTGAAAATTCAAAGACGGAAAAGCCGACAGCTTCCGACCAAAAGCCCACAGAATCAGCCGACACAGAACCCACAGTCCCCAAAAATCACAAGCGTGACAAAAGCACCTATTACGATTCCTACGGCAACCATGACGGCGAGAACAAATACACGGTTGAGGAACGCACCATAGGCGACACGGGAACTCAGGTTGACAACTGCTTTGTCAAAAACAAAACGGGACTGTCACTTGACTTTGACGGACTTCTTTCGGCAAAACTGCCGTTTTCAATTGACAAGGGCATAAACTCACCGCAGGTTCTTATCTACCACACCCACACAAGCGAGGCATATCTTGACGAAGATGTTGACTTTTTCTATGACAGCTTTTATTCACGCACAAACAACAACGATTTCAATGTTGTGGCAGTCGGAGATGCACTCACCGAACAGCTCAACAAGCGTGGAATAAAAACGGTTCATGACACGACAATTCACGATGAATCCTACAACGGTTCGTATGACCGTAGTGTTGACACAGTGTATAAAAATCTTGAAAAATATCCCGATATCAAGGTTGTTATCGACCTGCACCGTGATGCAATCGGAACGGACGAAAACAAGGTTAAGCCCGTGTTTACATACAACGGCAAAAAGGGTGCGCAGATTATGATTCTTGCGGGTTGCGACACAGACGGTGAACGGGGTTTTGACTGCTGGGAGGAAAATTTAAACTTTGCCCTGAAAATTCAGGACAAAGCCGAAACCCTCTATCCCGATATGACCAGACCGCTGAATTTTGACTACTTTGCATACAATGAATATGTCTGCAACGGTTCGCTGTTAATAGAAGTCGGCACAGAATCAAATTCCATTGACGAGGCAACCTACTCGGGCAGTCTGTTGGGCAACGCAATTGCCGATGTGCTTTTAAATTGACGGCAAGCCGTCTTTCCCGGTTCGTGAAGACAGTCGCTTCAAGGCGAGAGCGTAGATGCCCAAACGGAAGTTTTTTAATTGAAAGTTGAAAATGGAAAATGGAAAATTGTGGTCGGGTAGCAAGTTTGCAAAATGCAAAACATTGTTTCCCGACCGTTTTTGTTTATATGAAGGTTGTGTATCATCTGTAGCGGCGGTCAGTGACCGCCATTTGTTTTGTGTGCAAACACAAAACAATTCGTAGCGGCGAACCGTGTTCGCCG
>ENA-OVGI01000619-OVGI01000619.1-human-gut-metagenome-genome-assembly--contig:-NODE-619-length-23870-cov-4.772622_pt1 | contig 23870 bp, 11 predicted proteins | sample MGYA00237771_ERZ505421 | MGnify/ENA primary metagenome ERZ505421 (study PRJEB26158, sample SAMN06016378) | human gut metagenome | biome: human gut; feature: ankylosing spondylitis patient; material... | reverse complement strand
ATACGAGATCGTACGGTGACTGGAGTTCAGACGTGTGCTCTTCCGATCTGCTTGCCCCCAAGCGGAGGGAATGTTTCTCATTCAGATTATATTTCAGATTGAGGCTGGGCAGGAAATAGTCTTTCCGGATGGTGTTGCTTCCTTCGGAACCGCCTCTATTCACATTATAATCTACATTGATATCTACATAATCATACTTCAACCCCAAGTTTACAATCCAACGCGGGGTAAACTGATAAGTAGCTTCGGCGTATGCCGAATGGATATTCTTGGTGACAGTATACTTGTCCACATTCTTCTGAATCTTGAACCAGCCGGAAGATAAGTTGTCCCGATTATAGTAATCATCAAGCGAGAAACCATCCAGCGAAGGGAAGTCGGAAGCATGTTCCACGGTCAGGTTGTATTCCGTAGCCTTGAAACTGTCGTCTACAAATCTGCCTGTATAGCCGAGGCGGATATTGGAGATTTCTTCCACATCGTCTTTCAAGCGGTAGACCAAGCCTGCTTTTACATTAATATCATCTTCGTCCAGTGCGGAGAAGTAGCGTTGTTGAGAGTTTCCACGAAGCAGGGTGTATCCGTTTTCCGCTTTCGTGATATTGTTGATGCGGCGGTCCGGCTCGTATCCTTTCACCATATTGTAGGAAGCACCGGCATCCAGACTTAATGATTTGGTCAGTCCCCAATTGGTCAACAACTGATTGACGATTAAAAGGTTATCATTAGATTGCTGACGGCGGGTCAATCCCAAGTTATCGTAATCATCGCTAAAGATAGAATTCTTGCCGGTGTAGTCGCCTACCGACTGCGTGCCGGCGTGTATCATCATCAAGTTATAGCTGACGTGGTGACGGTTGTTCATATCGTAGTCCACGTTGGCCAGTAGCAGTTGGCTGATATTCTCGGCATATTTTTTTCCCTGCATATCTTTATAGATTGTGCCGCTGGTAGTGGTATTGCGTATCACTTCGTCCGTATACTGATAATCTGTTGTATGTCCGGCGGTCAGGAAGAAAGAAAGCGGATTCTTGTCCTTACCTATATAGAAACGTTTTCCGCCGGAAATGCTGTAACTCCGGTTTATCTGGAGATGTTTTTCGGTAGGGTCGAGTTTATTCTTAAATCCCCAAGTGTTTTCGTCGGCAGGTTCGGTGCGGTTGGCAAAACCCATAAAGTCCACCCCGTCCATTTTGAGGAAATCGGCTGTCAAGGTTTGCGTGTTCAGTCCGCCGGAAATGCCGATGCCGAAGTTTCCGCCACCTATCAGTTCTTTGGAGACGATGTCGATCGTTGCGCCGCCGACATCACTGCTGCCACCTGCGTTGAAGGCTTTGTTGACACCTACGGACTGTATGACGTCCGTTCCGAAAAAGTCGAGAGAGATATTCTTATATTCAGGGTCTTCGGAAGGAAGGGAGAAGCCGTTGAAGGTGGTTGCATTATAGCGGTCGCCCAGTCCGCGGACAAAGACGTTCTTCACTCCGTCTTGTTTGGATACTCCTGATACTTTGGTTACGGCGCCTTCCGCATCGGAAACCCCTTTGCGCGAAAGTTCCTTCACCCCTACGGACTGCACTGCAATGACGGCTTTCTGCTGTTCGAGCAGCAGCATATTTTCATTCTCACGATTCTTCTTTGCTACGACTACCACATCGGCAAGTTCCTGTGCATCCGTTTCCAGTTCCAGATTCAGTATCACCAGTTTGCCGTTCTCCACACGGACCTTGCGACGAACCTCGGTCTTGTATCCTACATATTTTATTTCAATATCATACATACCTTCCAACACACCACCGGCATTTAACTCAAAATTACCGTCCATATCAGTGACGGCTCCGGCCTGAGTGCCTATCAGACGAATCGTTGCTCCGATTAAAGGCTCCTTGGAAAGTTTGTCTTTCACAGCTCCTTTCACCTTGATATTAGCAGCCAGCGAAGAAAGTACACACAGCATACAAAAAAAGGCTGCAACGGAAAATCTTAAAAGAAATAGCTTTTTCATCGAACTTTGCTCTACGTTTTAAATCCGTGGGCAAAGGTAGGGAGTGGGTGTTACAACAGTAATACGGAGAAGATACAATTGGTTGAAAGATAGGTTGCAAGATTATTACACGACAGACAAGCTCAGTGCCAGGATATGACACCGGCCTGTCACAACTGTGACATCGGCTTGGCACAACTGTGACACCACGATGGCACAACTGTGACAAGCCGGTGGCACAAGCCCCCACTCAGAACATCTCCAGAAAGCTTGCGAACAACTAATGGAAGAGATGTACGGACCTTAAACCAGCTTCTTCTTTTTCCGGTAGTTCTCACGAAATTCTTTAGGAGAGCAAGCCTTCTTCTTTTTGAAGATCCGGTTGAAGTTGGAAAGATTATTGAATCCGCACTCATAGCAGATTTCGGCTATTGACATGGTAGAATCCACCAACAGGCGGGAAGCAAAACCAAGACGTATATCAATGATATAGTCGGAGAGATTCTTACCAGTCCGCAGTTTGAAGAACCGACTGAAGGACACATCCGTCATTCCAACCATAGCTGCCAACTGCCCCAGGCGAATCTCCTCCTGATAATGGGCATTGATATACTCCTGCACCTTTTGCACACGGCGGCTGTCCGAATGAATATCTATCTTGGCAAAAGACGAACTGGACAATGTGCGGGCTTCTTCTTCAAAAAGGGAGAGTTCGTAGAGAATCGTCATAAACTTGATTACTGCATAGAATCCCTGTTTCTCAGAAGCAAGTGTATCGAGCAACGGATATATTTTAAGAATGGCGGACATCGGGAAACAAAGTCCTTTCTGCGCCTTATCCAACATCCGGCGGATAGAGTCAAACTGGTTCTTATTGATAAAGCTCTTGAAGAAAAGATCGGAAGAAAACTGGATCGTTATCTCCCGTATCTCTTTCGAACGACATTCGTTCTGTTCCCAGACGTGCTCCAGGTCTTTACCTGTTATCAAGACCAAATCATAGTCGCCTATCACTTCGGAAGAATCTCCGACTACCCTTCTCACTCCCGCCGCCTTCTCGGTAAAGTTCAGTTCAAACTCGGAATGATTGTGGATAGGATAAGTAAATTCTGTCTTATAACGTTCTGCAATATAAAAACAGTCCTTGTCTGATAGAGGAGTGATTTCGCGGATTATCTGATTTGGTAACGGTGTAGTCATGACAATGGATAGTTAACAATGTTTTATTATTCTAATACTTATTTCTCTATTTTTACTCCTATCCGGCGCAGGTCGGCACCCGAAGGATTCTGGAATACTTGCAAGTCAAATTCGGGAATAATGGCAAGCACATGATCGAATACGTCTGCCTGTATGCCTTCATAGGCAACCCAGACTTTATTGGCCGAAAAGAAATAGAGTTCCAGAGGGATACCGGTTTCCGTCGGCTGGAGCTGGCGGACCATGCAAGTCAGTTCCTGATTAACGGTAGGAAGGCTTTTCAGATAATTAGTCAGGTAAGCGCGAAAAACACCCAAATTTGTCTGACGACGCCCGTTTACGAGTACTGAATTGTCAATATTATGTTCTTTGTTATATTCTTCCACTACTTTCTCCGTCCGGTCTACGTAATCTTTCAACAACTGTATCTTTCGATACTTCGCCAACATCTCCGGAGTACAGAAACGCACGCTGCTCATGTCTATATTGATAGAGCGTTTCACGCGGCGGCCACCGGACTCCTGCATTCCCTGCCAGTTCTGGAAAGAGTCACTAACCAGCAGGTAAGGCGGAATAGTGGTTATGGTATTATCGAAGTTGCGCACTTTCACGGTGTTCAAGGTTACTTCTATCACCGTACCATCCGCACCGTACTTTGGCATGGTAATCCAATCGCCCACTTTCAGCATATTGTTGGCAGAAAGCTGAATACCGGACACAAATCCCATGATACTGTCTTTGAATACCAACATCAGGACGGCAGCAGAAGCTCCGAGTCCCGTCAACAACACCACCGGACTTTGATTAATCAGAATACTGATGATGATAATAGCCCCTATAAAGAAAAGGATGACTTGTGCCGTCTGCAAAAGTCCCTTCAAAGGCTTGTCCCTATATTGCTCTTTCCGGCTGTATACCTGATAAATGGCAGTAAACAACGAACTGACAAACCGCAGGAATACTGCAAGGATATAAATCATGCAAAGCCTGCGTAAGAAATCGAGCAACCCGGAATCAGCATGTTCGGGGAAAGCAATAGGAATGGCAATATAAATCAGAATCGGTGCCACCATTCTGCTAAGATGTACCATTACCTTATGATCGAATACGATATCATCCCACGTCGCCTTAGTTTGCTTCACCAGTTTTGCCACTACCCGCAAGATGATCCTGCGGCAGATTACGTTAGCCAGTAAAGCGATTCCGATAATAAACAGCAGCACTATCAGATTGTCAATCTTGTCAGCCCATTCTTCGTTCACTCCTGCCGATAGTAACGAGCGGTTGACTTCCTGCATCACTGCTCCTCCCAATTCTTCCACTTCCCCACTCGCTAATGCTACACTCACCGTATCAATTACTTCTTTCATAAATATTTTTTCTCTTTTGGTTTAGTTCTCTTTTATCTATTGTTTTTTTCATTCTCCTTTCGCCAAGTATTCCTGAATGTCCTGCCGGAGCCATTTGTAATGAAAGAGCCGTTTATAGGCTACATTCTTTTTCAGCATGATCTCTACATTCACCTGACTGTTCTGATAACAGGTCAGTTCGTTTCTAAATTGTTCATTATGTTCTGCGAGGCGTTTGATCTCCTGCTCCCGTTCACGCCTCAGAGCAGTACAGACCGGAATCAGGAGTTTCATCACGACATTGTCCATTACGTGATGTCCCTGCATATATAAATAAGTCGTTTCGGGCATTAATCCCAGTTCCTTCAATTCATCACGTAAGTTGTTCACCTGATTGACAATACGGGGAAAACGTTTTTTCAATTCCGAAAGTTTCTGATTGACACGGTGTTGTAAAGCTTCCAGACTGTGTTCGGGATGCCTCAAACTTATCTCTTTCAAAGCCGTATATGTATGGAAGTCATACATCGGAAAGGTATAAGTATCACGCTGGCGGTAGAACCAGATATTCCACAGGAAAAGCGGATATACGATTTCCGAGTAACGTTTCAGGTAAGCATCGAAATCGAGAATAAAACGGTCGTTCAGCGTAGCCTGCACACACACTTCATGAAGACTTTCAGCAAAACAATGGTAGTTTTCAATGGCGTAAGTGTAGGTCTGGAAAATATATTTGTTCCGGTTAATCTTACGGGAGGTATTGGTAGCTCCTTGCAACAGAAAATCATAGTCACTGTCGACACAGGCAATCAGGCTTCTTCCCAGTTCCTTTGTATTCAGCGTATTCATCAACACCATTTTCTTCCCTTTTGCCAGGGAGGTGGCGGAAGGAAGCATCACCTGGAAATAATGTTCGTCATCTTCAAATTCTTCGAGCAACGTACGCCAGAATGCGACATCATCATAGCTTTCTACATAAGCAATGATACGCCGGCGCGCCTTCTTCGAGTAGAGTTTATGGGCAGCGTTGAAGTAAGAAGAAGTCAGGTTATCTCTTAGTGAAGTTGCCATGTTGATAGTTACTAATTATACAAATTATGGTTTCGTTTGGGAACATCCTTTTTCAAACGTATGTTCCAACGAGGTGGATATATCGCTCACTTCCGTCACGGCGTCCAGCCAACCTTCCATAATGACGGCAGGCGAATGGGTAGTCAGGATAATCTGCACATTCGGATTCAGTTCCCGTATCATTGAAATTAATTTCTGCTGCCATTCGATATGAAGGGAAGCCTCCGGTTCATCCATAAACAGCACACAATGGCTGTTGTCCTGCACGAGTACCGTCAACAGAATTACTAACATCTGCTTTTCACCGGAAGACAGTTTATAGGGAAACAGCAGTTCGCCATCCTGATAGAAAGCAATGTCGTTCCGTTTACGGTCTATCTTCTTACGGGTATAGCTGAACAGTTCGTCAATCATATCCTGAAAACGACGTTTGGCAATCGACAGGGTCGCGGCTTTTCGCCGTTCTTCTTCATCGTTGCTCGAAAGCATTTCTATCATTTTATTGCCTATGTTGACCTGATAATCAAGATAACGGCGTTGGAGAAGGTAGAGCTGCCAGTCCAGTTCGGACTTCACATTCTTATCTGCCATACGGGCTGTAAAGTCGCCCATAATCAGGGGGCGGTCGTAACTGCGAATCACATCATACGGTATATAGGTGGCCTCGGGATTGTCGAAGAAAAGACGCACGCCGTTTTTTTCGTCGCTTTTCATCTCGCCGGAAAGGTCTTCAAGATAGCCGACGGAACGATTGAGAATCGTTGTCTTCCCCACTCCGTTAATGCCGGAAAGGATATTTACGTCGGGACGTAAATCCCAGCTTATATTAAAACGTCCCCATAGTCCGTGGATTTCGATACGACGGATATAATTGGCTTGTTGTTCCATAATATTCAAGTTTAATCAAGGCAAATATAAATAAAATGTCCCGTTTTCATGCACAAACGGGACATTTTGTTTTATCGTCTTCTCCTTTCTCTGTTTCAACAGAAATGAGACTACTTCATTTCTATCTCCGGTGTGGACGAGGACGCGGTCTGGCAGTAGTCCGCCGGGAAGATGATTACATAGTATCGCAATGTCTGCCACAACACCTTTCTTTATCATTTATCAAATGCTTATTATGATTAAGTTTTTGTCTGTGCAGGGAAGAATTATTCCCCTTGCCATTTTTTCTCAAAGTATGTCAGTTTATTTACCGGATTGAGAAAATACAAGAATAAAAAAGTTACCTTTGCCAACCGTTTTTTCTAATTAGATGTTATTCTTATAAGATTATATTAGATCACTATTATCAGCATGGACAAAAGTAAGAATCTACACGGTCATCTGTTTGCGTTGACAGCAAACGTTATGTGGGGCTTAATGGCTCCTATTGGTAAATCGGCTCTGCAAGAGTTTTCCGCTCTTTCCGTCACTACATTCCGTATGATAGGAGCTGCGGCTGCTTTCTGGATGTTATCTATATTCTGTAAACAAGAGCACGTCAACCACAGGGATATGCTAAAGATTTTCTTTGCTTCTCTGTTTGCCTTAGTATTTAATCAGGGGATCTTTATTTTCGGACTTTCCATGACTTCGCCTATCGACGCCTCTATCGTAACTACTACTTTGCCGATAGTAACCATGATTGTGGCTGCCATTTATCTGAAAGAACCGATTACAAACAAGAAGGTATTGGGAATTTTTGTAGGTGCTATGGGGGCACTTATCCTTATTTTAAGTAGTCAGGCTGCAAGTGGCGGTAACAGAAACCTTATCGGCGACTTGCTCTGTCTGGTAGCACAAATCAGTTTCTCTATCTATCTGACGGTATTCAAAGGACTATCTCAGCAGTATTCAGCGGTAACAATCAATAAATGGATGTTCGTTTACGCCTCGATATGTTATATACCTTTCTCCTATTATGACATCTCAACGATTCAGTGGGCCTCTATTTCCACCGTTGCTATCATACAAGTGCTCTATGTAGTATTAGGGGGAAGTTTCCTAGCCTATCTCTGCATTATGACGGCACAAAAACTGCTTCGTCCTACCGTTGTCAGTATGTATAATTATATGCAGCCGATTGTGGCTACGATTGCTGCCATTATTATGGGAATCGGAAGTTTCGGCTGGCAGAAAGGACTTGCCATTGCGCTCGTATTTCTCGGTGTATATATTGTAACGCAAAGTAAGTCGAAGGCTGATTTCGAGAAAGCAGGAAGGGAATTGTAATAACCACCAATCATTATTAGTTATCAGACACGGATTACACAAATTTCACAGTCCTTTGATTGACTAAAACTGTGAAGTCCGTGTAATCTGTGCCTGAATAGTTTTATTCTAGTTAGCCAGGATAGTCACTTCTGCACCGGACGCAAAGTCTTGTCCGTTCTGCGAACTCAAAGCAGTAAAGCGAATATAACGTGCCTTTACCGGCTTTTCGAACATCACCCTCTTTTCCTTTGAGTTATTAGCAAAAGTACCTTTCTTGACCGGATCACCCCATTCTTTACCATCCATGCTGACTTGAATAGAGTAATCCTTGATATTACCATTATTTCCATTCTGACGCGGCAGATAGGTAAAGCCTTTGATTTCTTTTACTTCACCTGCATCAAGATCCACCCAATGCGGATATTTGGCAACCGTTACTGAATACATTGTATGCCATATCGTACTAGGATCACCGTCAACCAGATTAGCAGCATCTCCATCGCCTGATTCCTGGCTGCTAGCATATACCACCTGCATCTGGATACTTTCTATCTTTTCAAACTTCATAACGGCACTAATATCCTTATTGTCCTTATACCATGCTTTCACAGTACCTCCATTACGCAAAGGAATAGGTTCTGTATATTCCTGTACCTTTTTACTACCGTCAATCGTATAGCAGAATACAGCGTCTTTCTTTGCCGACGTCAATTCTACCATCCCGGCAGGAGTACGTGTGATAGACAAAGGAATATCTCCGGCAGGAGCAACATTAGCAACAGCTGCCAAATTCGCACCAACAGCCGGACGGATAATAAAGCCCATATTATGATGACCGGCAAATACCCTGTCTTGAACAAGAGGGCCACCTTGACCGCAGCTATTACCACCCAAACCGGTAACTGCACAATCCAGGTGCAAATAAGTATCACCTGCTTTAGGCAATTGATATGGATGAGAAGCCAGGATCAAATCAAGAGCAGAATATTGAAGTGCAGACACCGACAGGCGATCGGTAGCTATAAAGACTGCCCCTTGTCCTGCCTGATTCGTCAATGCACACCAACGTACATCTTCATGATTACCCATATCCTGCGGCTTCGGGAAATTCACAAACTCACCCGCTACCGTATTCGTATGTTGCTCTATGAACTGGCCACTCTTACGGTCGGCATAGTTATCAATCGGTCCACGACCATAATAAGTAAAGTTAGCATATTCCTGAGGAACTTTCATCACATAGCCAAGACGTGGCAAAGTCAGGCTGGGACGAGTAGAAGTAATACTGGACTGCAATTCGATAGAACCGTCCGGATAAACCGTCCACACCTGATTGGTAATAAACTTAAAGTCATTGGCTCCAAATTTCCGGTCTGTCAGTTCCACAATACTATTCTTACCGGAACTGGTCCCCCCTTTAATGCTTGCAGCATTCGGTGCCTGCGATTCTACGGTAAAACTCAATACCATTTTACCATCCTTCTCACGAGCTGTTACCTCTATCATTTTATGTTGCAGGTTATGCAAACCATATTCAAACCAAGGAGCATAGAACCAGTTATCATTGTTTGTAAAGGCACGAAGTGCATCAAGTTTCGGTCCGTTTCCGGCCGCAATAATTGTTTTATCGCCGTATTTCAAGCTATAAATACTTCCGGTCTGCTGATCGAATTCCGCTTCAAAGCCGTCCCCTTTAATTTCGATTCTCTCTGTACTCGGGTTCATACGACTCTTCAGACTTCCCGCAGTAGCGGCAGCCACTTCACTGATTAACGGACGATCCGTAGCTTCCTTCACCAGTACCTGTTCTTCCGCCATTACGAAGTCTTTATCAGCCCAAGGCATCTTGTCTTTCAATATAAACTGCACTTTCACAAAGTACTCCGCATCTTTTTTAAACGCAGCACGATTATAGGGAAGAGAGATTTGCATCCGCTGGCGGGGAGCCAGATTAATGTCTTTCTTCAGAGTTGCCTGAATAGCCTTGCCGTCCTCATAAACGGACCACATCAAATAGTAGTCGTCCGCCAGATTCTTGAAATAATACTTATTGAAGATATCAAAGACACCCTTCTCAACATCGACAGCTTTCACTCCGATATTCTGATATACTTTTCTCACTTCATAATATTGAGGTTTCGGTTCCAGATCTCCGAACACGATTCCGTTCATTACAAACTGCCCATCATTGGGAGTATCGCCGAAGTCACCTCCATAAGCCAGATAACGCGTACCCGTTTTCGGATCGTAATTATACATGGACTGGTCTACCCAATCCCATATAGCACCGCCACAGAAGAAGTTGGTAGACTCCATAGCTTCCCAATAATCAATAAGATTACCGCAAGCATTTCCCATTGAATGAGCATACTCGGAGATATGGAACGGATATTTAATATCATATTTCCCCTGTACAGCACCACGTACCCAACCGATAGACGGATACTGATTCGAACCCATATCAACAATATCATTGTTACGTTCATATTGTACGGGACGGGAAGTATCGAACTTCTTCAACGCATCATAAGCCGCCACAAAATTCTTACCCGGACCGGCCTCATTACCTAACGACCAAATCACGATAGAAGGATTGTTGACATTGGCATGCACCATTTCCATAACACGAGCCACATGAGCATTTTGCCATTCCACCGGATGAGAAAGCGAAGCGGCACCATAATAATATTCGTGTGATTCGATGTTAGCCTCATCTTCCAGATAGATACCATATTTGTTGCACAGGAAGTACCAATACGGATCATCCGGATAGTGAGAGTTACGAACATGATTGATGTTAGCACGCTTCATCAGCATAATTTCTTTTTCCATCATCTCACGGGTAATGGCATGTCCCACAGCAGGGTTGGATTCATGACGGTTCACCCCTTTCAGTTTAACGGTCTTTCCGTTCACATAATAATAGCGTCCGGCAAGCCCGAACTCATCTTCTGACGCAGGTGTATCTTTGATTTCCACTTTCCGGAAACCTACGATAGTAGAAACCGTTTCAATAGTCCTGTTCTTTTTATCTTTCAGTTCAGCAACAAGCGTATAGCGATAAGGAAACTCCGCCGACCACTTGTTAGGAGCCTTCACCTGAAAAACAGTTTGAACCTTACCAATCTCATTCGGAACGATCTTCTCTATTACCGGAGATGAAACGCCGTCTACCAACGTATTTTCATCAGAATACAGTTTATTGGCATACAAAGAATAATATACTTTATAATCCTTGGCTGCCTTTTTATCCAAGTTACGGATATCGGCGTTGATAGTCAAAGAACCATCCGTATAAGTAGCGTCCAAATCGGGAATAGCCACCAAGTCACGGAAATGAACCTTGGGAACCGAGTACAAAGCTACCGTACGGAAGATACCCGGCAGACGGAACATATCCTGTGCCTCCAGAAATGAACCATCCGAGCTACGATATACTTCGGCTGCTACGATATTTTTGCCTTTCTGAAGATAAGGGGTAATATTGAAATTAGCGGTATTGCGCGAGTTCTTGGAGAACCCCACATACTTACCGTTAATCCAAAGATAGAAGAAAGAATCCACACCGTCGAAACTGATGAATACTTCCCTGCCGTCCCAATCCTGAGGAATCCCAAAATCGCGGCGGAAGGAACCAACCTCATTACGGTGCTTATAAGTAGTCCAGTTAGCGGGCGGAGTACGCATCACTCCTCCGCGCCAGTCGTCTACCTTCACGCTATGTTGGAAGATAACCGGTTGATTGACATAAATAGGAGTTCCATACTTCAAGCTTCCGTCTTTCTGAATACCATAGATATTCCAGCTCGACGGTACAGGGATTACGTCCCACGAAGTCACATCATAATTCGTCTGATAGAAATCTGCCGGACGGGAATCGGGGTCGGGTGCCCAATGAAACTTCCAGTCGCCATTGAGAGACTGCCAGAACTTACTGTTTTCGGGCAATACTTTGCGAGCACTTTCCAAGTCTTGAAACGGAAAGAAATAAGCATGCGGCTGCTCCTTATTGAGTGCCAAGTTTTCGGGAGATTCCCACTCCGCTCCTGTCGGAGCATTCAAGGTAGCATAGGTAAACCCTTCCAAAGGTTGGTCTGCGAAACTCTGTACTGTGAGGGTGCAGCACAGAAGACCTGTTAACAAGGTTTTGTTCATAAGGTATTTTAAGTCAATAAATAATATTCTGTGTCCAATATTCATGGTTCTCTGAATGTAAATACAATCAGAAAGCATACCACCCCTATTTTTTCATCCGCTTTTTAACGTTCTTTTTCTAGTCGTCCCGTTTCAGGTCTGCGAAATAAGTATCGAGTAGGCTCTTTGCGGCTATAAATGATGTCAGATTTCCTTGCAACACTTGCTGTTCCTTTTCCAGAAGCATGGCTTCAATCTTCGGATTATGATAGAAACTGTCACGAAGTTGTTCGTTGATCGTTTCATACATCCAGTATTTACTTTGCTCGTTACGACGATATTCAAAATAACCGTTGGTCTTCACAAAGTCAATATATTCATAAATCATATCCCATATCTCCTTAACTCCGATATTATAAAAACCGGAATAGGTCAACACTTGGGGAGTCCATCCCGATTCGGGAGCAGGGAAAAGATGCAAAGCGTTACGAAATTGAGTAGCAGCCAGTTTTGCACGTTCCAGATTATCCCCGTCGGCCTTGTTGATCACAATGCCGTCGGCCATTTCCATAATACCGCGCTTAATGCCTTGCAACTCGTCTCCTGTACCTGCCAACTGAATCAGCAGGAAGAAATCTACCATAGAATGAACAGCCGTTTCACTCTGTCCCACCCCGACGGTTTCCACAAAAATCTTATCGAATCCGGCAGCCTCGCAGAGTACAATCGTCTCACGCGTTTTGCGTGCCACTCCTCCCAACGAACCTGCCGAGGGGCTAGGGCGGATAAATGACTTCGGATGTACGGAAAGCTGTTCCATACGCGTCTTATCTCCTAAGATACTGCCTTTACTACGTTCGCTACTGGGGTCGATAGCCAACACAGCCAGCTTTCCTCCTTTTTCAAGCACGTGCAAACCGAATACATCTATCGAAGTACTCTTTCCCGCGCCGGGAACTCCGCTGATACCTATACGGACAGAATTTCCGGAATGAGGCAGGCATTTCTCTATCACCTCTTGTGCTACGGCCTGATGTTCCGGTTTCACACTTTCCACTAATGTCACAGCCTGGCTCAAAATAGTAATGTCGCCTTTCACAATCCCCTCAACAAACTCCGCCACCGAAAGCTGACGTTTTTTCGGCTTACGTTTCAGGTAAGGATTTACAGACGAAGGCTGCTCGATGCCTTTGTTGACAGCAAGCCCTTTGTATTCTCCACTATTTTCAGGATGTTCCATAGCCATAGAATTTAGCGTTTGATATTGATTTCAACTTTGGGATTCAACGGGTCGTTTGTAATCATAAGAATGCGTAAATGATGCTTCTTATTACCGACGTCACGTTTACGAATCGTTACTTTCAGCTTCGTCATTCCGTCCGGCGGCAACACGGTCTTTTTCAGACTAACGCCCACAGAAGAATTAAACACCTGCAACTTACTGATTACTAACGGAGTCTTTCCGGCATTAGCAATCAAGATATTGTAGCTGGCTTTCTTTTTCTTTATCAATGGTACACTGAGGTCTATATTTGTTTCCGAGATACGGATAGCCGGCGCGTCCAACGAATCTTTCGCCGTCATCCGCGAGAAATCGGGAAGTAGAATAGCCGAAACGGGAATTTCATTATCCTCACTGACCTTATCACCGGCAAAACGGGAGAGATAGACGGAAGTCTGTGTCAATCCGTAATCATTCAGTTGGCTGGCATCCAGCGTCAGTTTGACAGTTCCTTTCTTTCCTTTGAGCAGCACTTTAGGTTCCGCCTCCATTTTCAGGTAAGGAGGAAGATGCATCAGTACCGGTTCATAAGGACGGTCGGAAAGGTTGGCAATGCTGAACGTCATAGTTGGTTGCTGTCCGCGATATACATCGGGGAAGGCAAATTCATCCCGGTCGATACGGATATTACCGATAGCGAAAGGATGAGTCTTCGTATAATCCTTTATTTCCTGCACCACTTCACCCGTAAACTTCAGATAAACCAGATTCGGAGTAGCATTGCTATAAATACCAACCGACTTCTCGAAACGTCCCAATGCTTTGGCATCAAATGAAGCCTTTACAATTCCTTTCGCTCCGGGAGCAATCGGTTCTTTTGTCCAGTCGGCCACGGCACAGGCACAAGAAGTGGTGACGTTGGTCAGCACCAAAGGCTGATTTCCGGTATTGGTAATGGTATACTCCACTGTCACCGGACGTTTCCATTCTATTTGTCCGAAGTTGTGCGTCTCCTTATTAGAAGAAATACGAGGTTGGGCGACAGCTGCCAAAGTGACAATAAGCAGAAAAAATATAGATAGTAAACTACGTTTCATGTGATATATTTTATTTTGGTGTACAAATGTAGGAGTTTTAGATGAGATATGAAACGTATTGAAAGGATTATTAACGGTGAACGTTTACCGTTCACCGTTAATAAGTTAATTATTTCACTTCTACCGTCATTGAAGCCGAATGAGAAGCATATTCCGGCGCATAGGCACATTGCATGGTTGCCAGCCCCGTTTCGTAAGTTCCCGCACGACTGACACGGTAACTATATTCCAGTACATAAACTCCCTTCCCCAAGTGATCGAAGAAGAAATTGGTAGAAGCATCTTTAATGTCCACATAATAGCCGATTCCGTTATTCCAGCGATAACCGGAGACACTGCCGATCGGCTCGAAACAAGCGCCACGCTGATCTTTCAACTGTAGAAAGTCCATTGCACGGTCTACACGGATACTCAAACGGGAAACAACCTTATCACCTACCTGAAGCACCGTCTTTGCCGTGACCGGTTGCAGCTGAGGGGTATCATTCACCGTACGTTCCACATATAATTGTTTCTGTACATTTAACTCACCTCCCTGTTGCTTCACATCCTTGATCGGCGATTCATATTCTGCATAAACAGCTCCCCAGGCAATCCCCGGATTTCTCTTTTCCACTTCAATCTTGCGGGCATCCATGACATTCTTCTGTGTAAACGAACGTTTGATATATCCCAGTCCCGGCACCGTAGTCTTGCTCGGACTCACCGTTTCCAGTACTTCATTGGCAATCACAATCCGTACATCGCCCTGATTGTCAAGCAAATTAGTACCTTTCATCAACAGTGCATACACCGCATCTGCCGTAGTTACAGGGGAATCCCATTGTTGCGTCTGCTTCTGTTTCAACAGCCAGAGTTTCATTTCTTCCACCGTTTCGCTGTTTCCGCCGATCAATTCCAAAGCTTCCATAACGTCTACATGAGCCTGCATCCTCATTCCTCCCCACGCATAAGGATTCTCGTTGAAAGCGAAGAACATCCCCTGTTCGTCCGTCTTTGTCAGATGTTCTTTCAGAGAAGCAACAAATTCCTGCGCTTCTTTCTTTTGTCCGGCTTTATCGAGCACGATAGCAGCAATCGCCTTCGTATTCATTGAAGCTGCCGGAAGCAACTCTTTCACTTTAGAAAGATAATAAGCATACGCAGCTTTATTGGCAGCAGGAACCTGTCCGCCGGAAATAGCGACAATATACAGATATTGCAGGATAGAGCCCGACACTCCTGTGAACTTCACTCCTTCTTTCTGTGCTTTAAGAATATTTTTGTATTCTTCCAAAGCTGATTGGTGAAGATAAGTCAACGCCTTTTCCTGTAAAGCAAGTGCTGGTCCGTCCAACTTCTCACCGGTCAGCAGAGCAAGGCGAGCATTCAATTCGGCAATATAGGCCGTGACATAACCGCTGCCGTTCATTCCTTTATACCATGACCAGGCACCGTTGGAATTTTGCAATTCCTGCAATCTGGTCAGTGCAGCGATATTATTGTTACGGATATTATTCAAGTCGAACAGTGTAGCGATACGCTCTTTCTGCTGTTCTTCAGTCTGTGCTTCGAGTACCCATGGAGATTCGGACAACAGAATATTCTTCACTTCCTGATTCTTTTGCAAGTTGCTCAAGAAGGTTTCCTTCGTACCGCCCTGAAGTCTCCAGCTATCAAACACAGCCTTGATGCGTGGCTGACTGTTCATTATATACGAAGCCAATGTATTCGCATAGTAGGCGGTAGCCCATGAAATAGCGTTATTATTGACCGGAAGGCTCAAAGAAGGCAATGCCTGAATAGCATACCAAGCAGGATTTCCGGTAAATTCAATCGTCAGTTTACGGTCTGTTGCCGTTTTATTATGCCGGTTGAACAAACTGTCGAGCGAGAAGGTGCGAGTTTCTTCTCCACGTATAGGCATGGGCAGTGTCTCTACCAAATGTTCCTTGTTGCTGAGTACCGGAACCAATTGTTGCTCTCCGTCGCTAAATGTGCCGCTATCGGCTATCATCCGACAACCCAGTACCTCGTATTTATCACTGACGGTAAACATGAAGTTCACGCCAATTGTCTTGCCTGCCTCAACGGAGAACTTCTGTTTCTGTGTGTCGACAACCTTCTCCGTCACCGGATCGAAAAGAATCATGCTTACTGTTCCTGCTTGCGGCTTGCCAGTCATGTTAGAGACAGAGGCAGCAATAGAGGTCTTATCGCCCACACGCACGAAACGTGGCAGATTCGGGGTCAGCATAAATTCTTTACTGGTAATAGCTTCTCCGTCCAGCGTTCCCATTAACATTCCCTTGGTGTGAGCATATCCACGGAAATTCCAACGTGTCAGACTTTCGGGCATAGTGAAAGAGAAAGAAACCTCTCCCTGCTCATTGGTACGGAGTTGGGGATAGAAGAAAGCAGTCTCGGCAAGATTTGTACGCAAGCCGGCAGGAGCTTCAGGAAGCGCTTCTTCTCCGGAAGCGGCATCGGCCTTTCCTGCTGCCATTGGCACTAACTCCGATTCAAACATTGTATCCGCAGCATCTTCGGAAACTAGCGCCGATGCATATCTCACCGCATTGCTCCGGCTTACAACGCTGCCTGTCACCGACATTTTCTTTTGCACTGCATATCCTCTGACCACTACTCCATCAGCTATGGATTCTGACATCGCATATGCATTTCTTATATCAGGCTGCATAGCGAATCTGTCATACAACATTGCAGGTACTTTGAGAGACTTACGATCCCACCAATAATTGTAGGAGTTATTTCCAACATATCCGTTCATCCAATCGGAATAAGGAAGCAGTTGCTGGTAGTAAACCCGGAAATCCTGCCGGCGGTTCCAGATTTTATCAAGTGAGGCATCATACATCGTCGCCAACATTTCGGCATGAGCAGCCTGTCCCTGCGGTGTCTTGATTGTCAGTTTCCATTCCTCTTTCTGTCCGGGACGCAATTTATCACGGAATACGTCCCACTTCATCACCAATGTCTTGTCCGGCAAACGTTTTCTCGCCTGAACCCGTTCCTGATAAACCTGTCCGTCCCTCACCATACAGAAGTTCACGAAGATACCGTTACCGTAACTTTCCTGATACGGATATTGAAAACGAACAATCGTATCGGACAGATTCAGTGCCTTGCTTTCCAGCAGTTTATCACCGCAAAATACATTCATCATTATATAGGTATCCTTTTCCGAAGTTCCGAAATAGAATACCGCCGGATGAGCAGTGTCAAATTCCGTATTCTCTGCATAGAACCACACGGCGGACTGAACAGGCGGACGTTTGTCGTCAGAAGAGAAAAGAATCGTATTTGCTTCCGCCGTCACTTCTTTTCCCTGGTTATCTTTCACCGTTGTCTTCAGCACATACGGCCCGGAAGAAAATTTCCCCCAATTGAAGGTCATCTCCTTATTAGAAGTAAACGTTCCGGTTGCAACCGGTTTCTCGTCCAGTTGCTTGTAATCCTTATCTTTCGCCGGATATAAAGAGTATGTACCTTTCACTTCCACAGGCTGTCCGTTCAGATTCTGTGCTTCAAACACAATGTTGAACGGCCTATCCTTGCAAATCTTTTCTTTCAACTCCGTCTGCAAAATCAATGAACGCTGTCCTGCCGAAATCATCTCCGTAGACGACTGTGTTTCACCTGCCGCATTGGTAACAGTCGCTTCAACAGAATAACGATAATATATTTTATCATTATTCTTATAATCTGCACTTTCTTCCAGGCGAACCGGGATCGTAAATTCTCCGTTCCCGTCGGCAGTCACTTCACCCGAAGCAATCTGTACAGCCTCCGAAATCCTCCAGAAACTGCGAACAGAACGCTTCACCGTATACTTCACCGGAAGGTCCTGAAGCATCACACCGCTATAAGACTGTATCTTGCCTTTTACCTGCACTTCATCTCCGAGTCGGTAACTTTCCGTTTGCTTTTCAAACGTAATATCGAATGTCGGACGTTTATAATCCTCCACACGGATATTCGTTCTACTTTCTCCCGCCGTCAAAGAAAACATTCCGTTCAGACAGGCCGAAGGTAATGCGAAATCGGTGGTAAACGAACCGAATTCATTGGTACGTACCGACTTACGCCCCACTTCCTGATTATTTGTGTCCAACAAAGTGACAGTATAATCTTTACCGGGAAGCACATTGGCTGTATCCGATTTCTGCATATAAGCAATACCTTTCACATACACTGTCTGACCGGGACGGTACAAGGAACGGTCGGTCAATAACGTCATACTTTCCGTCGCTTCATCCTCATCATCGTAATAACCGTAGCTTCCGCCGTAAATACTTCGTTTCGGCATGGCTGTATCCACGCCTTTCGAAGCTTTCAAATATCTGTATTCGGATTTCCAGGGGAACACCACTTTTCCTTCTTCTCCCGTCGTAAACTCCTGCAACACTTTTTCGTCATTACTATACAATATTATCTTTGCGTTGGGTACAGGATGCCCGGTTTGAGCGTCCAAGGCCGCCACTTCATACTGTTGCCCCGGCAAACGGCACGTCAACACTTTGAAGCGGGTCACGTTAAACTCACTTTCACTATCCCGCTTGGCACGAATATCAGGAACAATACGCATGACGTAAGCTCCCACTTCCGGGGACTTGAAAGTGAACACCGTGTCCTGCGTCCGATAATCTTCCGGACGAAGAACCGAATAATGCTGTTCCTTCACCAACTTCTTCGCTTTATTAAAAAGGCGTACCGTAAAACCGTCCAGATTCTTATGCGAAGCTCTCAGTTTAATTTCTTCGCCGGGAAAAGCCTGGCTGATCACATTGACATTCAAATAAGGAGATAGAATCTCCTGCCTCAGATTCTTCAAAGCATTAATCCTATGGTAAGACGGATAAAGTCCGATTGCCTCGTCACACAGTTTCAAGGCACTTACCGGCTGGTCTTTTTCAATTGCAAACTGAGCTTGCGCCAAATAAACTTCAGCACATATCGGTTCCGATTTGAATTTGCTTTTCAGTTCATTCAATGCAGCCAAATAAGGATCTTGCGTCAGTCCTATCAACCCGTTTTTAGCCTGGAAGGAACGGAACGCCTGATCCGCCATGCGTCGCCACTGCAAATAGTTGAGCAGTGCCAACACGTATCCTTCGTTCAGACCGGCTGCCTGATAGGCGGAAATCATATTTCCATAGATAGATATAATATCCTGTTTTACCGGATCCGAAGAAATATCGCCCGGTAATGTTCCGCTACTAAGTCTTTCTATCCGGTTCAAGGATTCTATGCCACGGGAAGCCAACAAATGATACATATCATGGTGATAATATTCACTAGTCTCCCCTAATTCCACAAAAGGAATATAATCGCGTGAGGACGTTTTGAGCAGCAGCACAGAGTCTGCCAGAGCCTCTTTCACATTTGTCCGCACTTTCTCTACGAATATATTTGCTGTCCATTCGCGTAGATCTGCGGAAGGAGCTTCCTCCACGATTTCCGTCCTTCTCCGGAGCTCCCATTGGTTATTGGCTGCATAATCAGCATAGATTCCCGCTATCAATGAGTGCAATATAGCACGGTCCATAGGCTGTTTTGTTTGTTTCGCCCATTGTTCCAGCCCGGTCAGACCGACATAAAAACTGTCGGGAGTCACTATTTCCTGATATTTCATCCTCCACATATATGCCTTCAGCATCTGGGCGGAATTCTTTTCTTTTTCTCCCTTCCGGTAAATCTCGTCAGTCAATTTTATTACTGTTTTAGGCAAACTCTTTTTTCCTGCCTGTTCTACTTCTTTCCATAATTTGTCGAAACTCTGTGCCTGCACTGCCGGAATCACTCCCAACCATAACAGCACCACCATACAAATCTGCCTTATTTTCATAATCTTTCTAGTTTAAGTTCGCTATAAGTCTCACTGTATAAATAACAAAGTAAAGAAATAAAGTTTAAACAATCATCTTTTTTTGAATAAATATAATAGATTTGCACAATCATAACAGATATAACAACCACAATGATTGTGATCATAAAACAGAGTTATCGCCGTTAATCCTCTCCTAACAAATTGTTTATGATATATATCTGTCACCTGTCACGAAACACGACCTAACCAAATGATTATGAGCAACTAAAGATGTGACAGCAACAAGTGACAGCAGCAAGTGACGGCAATAATGCTGTCACCTGGAATTGGATTGAACATGAAAAACTGACACTACGCCTTAACACTGTTGGTTTCGCGGCTCGAAACCCTGGTTCCATACGCTGGAAACTTCAGTTTCAGTTACTTGAAACCATTAGTTTCTTACCGATGAAACCATAGTTTCTAACTGATGAAACTTTAGTTTCAAGCAAAGGAAACTAACTTGAAGCGTAACTGCGTGTAGGCGAACCTGTTTCTTTCCCCCAAAGAGATACTTGACATATCAATAATTTTCTAAATTAAAGTATTGTTTCCCTTGTCGGTTCCGGATAATATGAGTAATTTAGCAGTCTCAACGATCACAAAGACGCTGACAAAACAAATTATTATCAAATTAATGAAAATTACTCAATTTCGTAAGAATGAAGATACGATAGCGCTCAGCGTAATGGATCTTGATATACTGGTAAATAAGATAAAGACAGAAATAAAATCCCGCCCTGTTTCTACATTCAGAGAGCATCTGCGATATACCCTTTCCGATGAACGGTGTATGTTTGCCGATAAACTGCCCAAGATAATTCCTTCCGCTGAATTCCGTAAAGTAAACGGTCAGAAACAGATGAAAAACTACAACGGTATTGTAGAACTGACCATCGGTCCTTTATCCAATAAGTCGGAAATCGCTTTAGTGAAACAAAAAGCCTGTGAGCAACCACAAACCCGTTGTGTTTTTATGGGTTCAAGTGGTAAAACGGTGAAAATATGGACTACCTTCACCCGACCGGACAACTCGCTTCCTAAAACACGGGAAGAAGCGGAACTATTCCACGCCCATGCTTATCGACTGGCTGTGAAATGTTATCAGCCCCAAATCCCATTCGATATACTTCCCAAAGAACCGACTCTGGAACAATATTCGCGATTATCCCACGATCCGGACATCATATATCGTCCGAATTCAGTCCAATTTTATCTCTCTCAACCATCATCAATGCCCGAAGAAACCACTTTCCGGGAAGCGGTTCAGGCGGAGAAATCTCCATTGACTCGTGCCGTACCGGGATATGATGCGGAAAATGCCTTCCTGATGCTTTTCGAAGCCGCTTTTCGGAAAGCGTATGCCGATCTTCGGGAAGCGGGACTTGAATTGCGTGAAGGCACATGGCATCCTTTAGTCGTTCAACTGGCTAAAAACTGTTTTGCTTCGGGACTTCCGCAAGAAGAAGTCGTGAGACGTACCGTTTTCCACTTCTATATGTATAAACAAGAAGAGCTTATTCGGCAAATGATCGGCAATATATATACCGAGTGCAAAGGCTTCGGCAAGAATATCAGCCTAAGCAAAGAGCAGCAACTCGCCTTGCAGACTGAAGAATTCATGAAACGCCGCTATGAATTCCGCCATAATACCCAAATTGGTGAGGTAGAATATCGTGAAAGGCTTTCTTTTCGTTTCCGCTTCAATCCTCTCGACAAACGTGCGTTGAACAGCATTGCTTTGGATGCACAAATGGAAGGCATCCCCTTGTGGGACAGGGATATTAGCCGTTATATTTACTCCAACCGCGTCCCTGTATTCAACCCGTTGGAAGATTTTCTCTACCGGCTTCCCGCATGGGACGGTAAAGACCGTATTCGTGCATTGGCAGCCACCGTCCCTTGTAAGAATCCGTATTGGATGGATTTGTTCCACCGTTGGTTCCTCAATATGGTTTCTCATTGGAAAGGAAGCAATAAAAAGTATGCAAACAGTGTTTCTCCCTTACTCGTCGGACCGCAAGGAACACGTAAATCCACCTTTTGCCGGAGCATAATGCCCCCTTCCGAGCGTTCCTACTATACTGACAGCATTGATTTCTCCCGAAAGAAAGATGCCGAACTTTACCTCAATCGTTTTGCGCTTATCAATATCGATGAATTTGACCAGGTGAGTTCGACACAACAAGGCTTCCTGAAACATATTCTGCAAAAGCCTGTACTGAATGTGAAAAAACCTCATGGCAGTGCCGTGCTTGAAATGCGTCGTTACGCCTCATTCATAGCCACGAGCAACCAAAAAGACTTGTTGACCGACCCTTCCGGCAGCCGTCGTTTTATTTGCATCGAAGTGACCGGAGTGATTGATACCAACCGTCCGATAGACTATGAGCAGCTTTACGCACAAGCTATGTATGAACTGGAACATGGCGAACGTTACTGGTTCGACCAGGAGGAAGAAAAGATCATGGTGGAAAACAACCGTGAATTTGAACAAGTTCCGCCGGAAGAGCAACTTTTCTTCCGTTATTTTCGTGCCGCACAGCCTGAAGAAGGGGAGTGGCTGTCTCCAGCAGAGATTATGGAGGATATTCAAAAAGGCAGTTCAATCCCGATGTCTGTCAAGAGGGTTAATTCCTTCGGAAGAATACTGAAAAAGCAAGAAATCCCTTCCAAACATACGCGTAGCGGTACGCTTTATCATGTTGTAAGACTAATAACCAGGTGACAGCAAAAATGCCATCACCCTGCTGTCACCTCTTGCTGTCACAGTCTTATCGGTTCATTACTAAACTATTAACTCCTAAACTGTGACAGATGACAGCAACTTACCAAATATATTCTTCTGTGTAACGTTGGTAAGTTGGCTCTTCTTTTATCCCTTTATTACGGAACAGTTGTTTTATATAGGCTTGGTCTTTAGGCATAAGCCCCCGTTCTCCACGATAGAACCGATAATATCCCGTTTTCCCGTAGTGTCCCACTAATTGTATTCTGATACTGACTGCATCCTCATAAGGGATTCTGTCGAGCAACCGTTTTAGTCCCCACGCCACATGAACTTTGACAGCAGTCTTGAAACATTCGCATTGGTTCCCATCCGCAGGATAACGTGCCGGATTAATGATAGTGATATATAGGTTGTCGGTTGTATCAAGTTGTGTAGCTATGTGGCGCAGGCATTTTGAGGCTTGTGGACATTGAGCGTTGAGGCAACGGGCAAAATTGTAAGGGACAGACAAACTGTCAGGTTCTTCTTTCATCTTGTTGGGCTTATTTTATTTGTGAAATACTGTTGTAAATATAGCAAACAGAATTCTTCACAAAAGTAGGACTTTATTTTGGGAATGGGAAGCGTTGGGATTGTTTTATTTGTATGTTATGGGGATTTCTTATCAACATTTGGTAATTAGGGATACTCAATACATATCCCTAATTATTTGCAGCAAGGTTTCTCTTTCTTGTTTAAGGTTCTTTATCTCTATTTTTAGCCAATCAATTTCTTTGTTCTTTGAGGAAATCAATTCATCTACAACTCCCTTAGGGAAATAATTGTTATAAACGAAGTTGAGTATTTTATAAAGGTCATCTATTTCTCTTTTTTTAAGCTCTCAAATTGTTCTTTCTGTTTCTCTAACAGTTTCTCAAAGAGTTCAATCGTTTGTTCTATGGGAAAATTATTGAATGTTTGGTTATTACCAATTGCATTTTTTACACCGCAATTCTCGTAAAAATTATTTGTGTT
>ENA-OVGI01000563-OVGI01000563.1-human-gut-metagenome-genome-assembly--contig:-NODE-563-length-25724-cov-4.645954_pt1 | contig 25724 bp, 25 predicted proteins | sample MGYA00237771_ERZ505421 | MGnify/ENA primary metagenome ERZ505421 (study PRJEB26158, sample SAMN06016378) | human gut metagenome | biome: human gut; feature: ankylosing spondylitis patient; material... | reverse complement strand
ATGCCGTATTTGCAGTACCAGCGTACGGCCCACAGAATGATGTCACGCTGAAAATACCGGCCTTTGAATGGGTTCATGTGCAGCTCCATCAGTAAAAGGGGATGATAAGTTTATCACCACCGACTATTTGCAACAGTGCCCTGTGGAGCACGATCAGGATGGCAGAGGAGAAGCTGAGTTCTTATTACCGGAAATCGATTATTCCCCGGTATCTGGTAACTGGCGCTCCCTTCCTTCTGGCCTGATGTATAGGCTCAGCGAACTCTCTGTTCTCAGCTACGAAGCTGTCGTGTGTGTAGATAATGTGTTTGTTGAAGATACTCCTTATGGTGGAGCGGGTGAATATAGTTTGCATAAAAACGCAGCTATGTTGGGAGTAAAAGCACTGCGGTTATCACGAGAACTGAGAATGTTATGTGGCCTCCCTCTGCACGGCCTTTCCGATACACTATCGCCAACGAGGTTGGTATTGTTGAAAGCCAGAGGTAAAACACTCCAAAAGGAGTACGAAATGGTAAAGAAGTCTAAAAAGACCGAGCAAGAGATTGAGGATTTCATAAAGGGGACATCATGAGTGGCCCACAATTGCTTTCCCTGCCAGGTTCTTTTTTAACGCCTCCGGCAACATTACCTGTTGCCATTGATTACCCGGCTGCGCTGGCACTACGTCAGATGGCACTTGTGCAGGACGAATTACCAAAATATCTGTTGGCGCCGGAGATCAGCGCCCTGCTCCACTATGTACCGGATCTGCACCGCAAAATGTTGCTGGCCACCCTGTGGAACACGGGCGCACGTATAAACGAAGCGCTGGCGCTGACGCGGGGAGATTTTTCTCTGGCGCCGCCATATCCGTTCGTACAGCTGGCCACGCTCAAACAACGGACTGAAAAAGCGACCAGAACGGCAGGCCGTGTCCCTGCTGGCAGTCAGGTGCATCGCCTGGTTCCCCTGTCCGATACACAATACGTCAGCCAACTGCAGATGATGGTGGCCACGCTGAAAATCCCACTGGAGCGCAGAAACAAACGAACCGGAAGAATGGAGAAGGCGCGCATCTGGGGAATCACCGACCGCACAGTTCGCACCTGGCTGAATGAAGCTGTAGAGGCCGCTGCGGCCGACGGCGTGACGTTCTCTGTTCCGGTTACCCCACATACTTTCCGCCATTCCTACGCGATGCATATGCTGTATGCTGGTATTCCGCTGAAGGTGCTGCAGAGCCTGATGGGGCACAAGTCGATTAGTTCGACAGAGGTGTACACGAAGGTGTTTGCGCTGGATGTGGCTGCACGGCACCGGGTGCAGTTTTCGATGCCTGAGTCCGATGCTGTCACAATGCTGAAAACAGACACGCATAAGTCACAAATCATAATTATGAATTGTGATTTATTCTATAAAAGAAGAGACCACTGCAATATGTGATCTCTTGTATGCAAGGGTGCTTAAACAGTGTGAATTCACAAGTGTGATTTCATAAGTAATAACTTCTTGATTATTACGTTAGTGTTTTTAAGTATTGCTCAAGGGCTACTCTGACGATGGCACTTACATTTTTTGGATCTTTACCATTGCGTTTATTCCTCAATGCCAGATCTTCTATTGTGACAAGCATGCTTTCACCAAGAGAGATTGTCGTCCGACATTGTTTTTCTGGTTCGGGTTTTTCCGGCGCGCCGTATGGTTTATCCGCAAGGCGCTGAGCCAGAGCCTCTGCTTGTTCTACCGTAACTGCAGCTCTGTTTAATGCTTGCTGGCTGGGTTTCTTCACCATGGGCCAAATACCTCATTCATTAAATGTTCAATTTCTGCTCTGGCTGCTGTATTGTTCGTTTCTACTACACCGGTGCCGTTGCTCATGCAATCGCGATAGACTTTTCTGAAACAAATAACTGAATCCAGGACTTGAATTGTTGGGAATTCTTCAAGATATTCAAGGAATTCTTTTCTCTCATTTCCCCTCAAAACCGGATTGGTTGTTGCCATACTTTGTAAACAATAAACCTTAAGTTCCGGGTTAAGGTTACGCATTGCGTCTATCTGTTGTTCTAGTTCTGTAAGAGTATCCAGATCTGGTTGAGAACACTGTAGTGGCGCAATTATTTGATGTGCGACAACTCCACTCGTTATGAATTCCTTTGAGTTTCTTCCTGCGACATCCACTATTACATCATCGAACTTTTCATTCAGAGCCTGTAGTGTTTGTGTCAGGTTATCAAATTTCTCAACAAGGGTTATTGCTGGTAACAGTCCTGCAGCTTCTCGTTCCGCATGATGTTTTGCGGCTGTTCGTTGTAGATCTCCGTTTAACAGGCAGACTTCCCTTCCTTTATTTGCGAGAGCAATAGCCAGGTTTGATGCAATGGTAGTTTTCCCTGAACCACCTTTGTTCCCACCAACTACAGTAATCATTGCAACCTCATAAATGTGATGTGTGAAGTATGATGATATTTTGACACGGTAACCTGATGTGTCAACATGCATTCATATTTATGAAGTATGAAATATGTCATATGATGTAATATATATTACTTGTGTTTTGTGATTTCATAACTATGATAGTGCTCAAATTGAGTATTACCTTGCAACCAGAAACAGTGATTTACTCAGATTGAGTATTTAAGGGGCTATAGATGAACGTATACTGCGATGATGGTTCAACAACAATCAAGTTGGCATGGAATGACAATGGGAAAATCTGTAAGTCGTTGTCGCAAAACTCATTTCGTCATGGATGGAAGGTTGACGGGTTAGGGATTCGCCAGACATTTAACTATGAACTGGATGGTAAAAAATACACGTATGATGAAGTTAGCAACCAATCTATTCTTACGACTCATATTGAGTATCAATATACGGATGTTAACCTGTTAGCTGTGCATCACGCTTTACTGAATAGTGGATTAGCGCCTCAGCCTGTATCATTGACTGTGACTTTGCCTATCAGTGAGTTCTACACGAAAGAGTGTCAAAAAAATGAACTCAACATTCAGCGTAAAATTGAGAATTTAATGAGGCCGATTCGTCTTAATAAAGGCGATGTTTTCACCATTGAACACGTTGATGTGATGCCTGAATCATTGCCAGCTGTGTTTTCTCGTCTGGTCATGGATAAAGTTGGTCAGTTCGAAAAATCGCTGGTAGTTGATATTGGCGGCACTACGCTTGATGTTGGTGTTATCGTTGGTCAATTTGACTCTGTAAGTGCCATTCATGGTAATTCTGGCATTGGTGTGTCTTCAGTTACGAAAGCTGCAATGAGTGCATTGCGCATGGCATCCAGTGATACCAGTTTCCTCGTTGCAGATGAATTGATTAAACGTCGTAATGACCCGGACTTTGTTCGGCAGGTTATAAATGACGAAACAAAAACTGATCTGGTCCTTAATACCATTGAGGGGGCTATTGCCAGTCTGGGGGAGCAAGTAGTCAATGAGCTCGGTGATTTTCATCATGTGAATCGTGTTTATGTTGTCGGTGGTGGGGCCCCGTTGATCTATGATTCGATAAAAACGGCATGGCACCATCTTGGGCAAAAAGTAGTGATGATGGAGTCGCCACAGACAGCACTGGTTGAAGCTATCGCGGCTTTCAAAGAGGAGTAATATTGTGGACGATGAACGGAAAAGGAAAAAATTCACACTTTATCTGCATCCGGAAAAAGCTGCAGACTTTCAAACTTTGGAAGCGATAGAGTCCGTTCCGCGTTCTGAGCGTGGTGAGCTGTTCCGGAATGCATTTATTTCTGGAATGGCGTTACACCAACTTGATCCTCGCCTGCCTGTATTGCTGACTGCCATTTTGAGCGAGGAGTTTTCAGCAGATCAGGTTGTAACCTTACTCAGTCAGACGACAGGATGGAAGCCTTCTCAGGCCGATATCAGAGCTGTGTTGACTGAACTCGGTGCTTTGCAATCTGCTGAAAAAATGCCTCCTTCTGCTACTGATTCGGTGCAGGAGGCAATGAATGATGTGCGCCTTAAAATGCAAAAATTATTCTGATATATCAGAATGAAGCAATGGGGATCTCAGTCCATTGTGTTGTATACGAAGGCGAGAGCATTTCCCGTTTCATTTGCCATTCAGGGGCGGTTCCTCGCCCCGCAAACCACACTTTCCCTTTTCCAGACTGGTTCAGTTCATCGAGTGTTTTCATTAACTTTTCGCTGTTTTTACGGGGCTGGATCTCATCAAATAATCCCGGCTGCGCTATACCCGATGGTGTGAAATCAGCCAGCATGACTCCTGCCTTCATATAGCGGTACCCTTCACGCCAGACATGGTTTAACGCTCTGCATGCTGCGGCAATAATGTCCCGGCTGTCCTGTGTGGGTAATGGAAGCTTTTCCACAGCGGCATTGCTGTAACAGGGTTCTTTTACTGCAAAGGGGGATGTCCGTACAAATGTCGTCACCTGCCGGCAATACTGACGCTCCCCACGTAGTTTCTCTGCGGCCCGCTCTGCATACTGAACAACAGCCTGGTGCATGGCATCTTTGTCTGTGATTCGTTCACCAAAACTGCGACTACAGACAATCTGCTGTTTTGCCGGTGGTGCTTCTTCCAGGGATATGCAGGACTCGCCGTTGAGTTCGCGTACCGTACGCTCAAGAATGACGCTGAAGTTTTTCCGGATGAATGCCGTGTTAGCCTGCGCCAGCTGCAGTGCTGTGTTAATACCCAGCGCATTCAGCTTTTCCGTCAGTCTGCGTCCTACTCCCCAGACCTCACCAACTGGCTGCAGCCCCAGTAGCTTCAAGATCCGATTACGGTTTTCTGCCTCCAGCGCGACCACACCGGAAAACTGTGGCCATTGCTTTGTTGCCCACTGTGCACTTTTAGCCAGCGTTTTTGTAGGCGCAATGCCCACCCCCATGGTGAGTCCTGTCCAGCTCTTTACCTGTTCCCTGAGCTGATGACCAAAAACCTCCGGAGAGATGCAATGATTTATCCCCCGCAAATCAATGAACATTTCATCAATTGAGTAGGGCTCAACTGCGGGAGAAAGCGACTCCAGAACAGCCATGACCCGTTGGCTCATGCTGTGGTACAGCGCATAATTGCTGGAAAATACATGTATTTTCTTCTCCAGGCGCATCTGTCTCACCTGAAACCAGGGCTGCCCCATTCTGATGCCAAGGGCTTTTGCCTCCGGGCTGCGCGCGATCACACAGCCATCGTTATTGCTGAGTACGATGACCGGTTCGTTGCGAAGGTCCGGGCGGAAAACTTTTTCACATGAGGCGTAGAAACTGTTGATATCAGCCAGTGCAAACATCAGCGTAACTCCCGCGTCCTGTGTATCACGTGAGTGACAACACCAAAAATACAGATGTTTTCCGGATACAGTGTGCGGAATTCCGGGCTGTCTGAAACCGGCTCCAGTGCCGGGCGTGGGCGCAACAGCAGTCGTTTGACGGTGAACTCACCGTCGATCTCAGCGATAACGATGTCCCCGTGTTGTGGTTTCTCGGCCCTGTCCACTACCAGCAGATCACCATTCTGCACGCCAGCCTGGTTCATCGATTCACCGCTGGCGCGCAGAAAGAAGGTGGCTGCAGGTCTGCTGATGCAATAGCTGTTCAGATCCAGTTCCTGCTCAGCATAATCAGTGGCAGGCGAAGGAAAACCGGCCTGGCAACGATCGGCAAACAACGGTCGCACGTAACTGTCATCGCCTGAAGGGTCAGCCGGACGGTGATAAACGGTACTCATGCTGCAGGCAGCCAGCTGTCGTCCTGCCAGATTTCTTCCAGCAGAGACAGGATACGTTCTTTATCCTTGTCGTTGCGGGCTCCTGTGACAGATACAGACGGGGCGCTGCCCTGGTCAATACGCAGCCAGATTTCCGGGTAGTGTGGTTTCAGACGTTGTTCGATTTCATTCTGTAGCGCCTGAAGTGTGCCTGATTTGAGGTTTTTTGTGCTCTGGCGGTCGAAAAGAATTTCAATGCGGATCATGTTCTCATCTCCCTTTTTTATTGCTGTATGTATATACAGTATTCTAATAACTGAATCCACACACAGTCAAATGTCATTATTGTGACTAAAAAACGCTCAATTCTCTGAGAGTGTGGCTGTATGCCTGCTGTGGACTGCTGTGTCCAGCTTATCCACAGCATTTTGCGCACGGTTCTGTGAATAAAATACCTGGTTACCCAGGCCGTGCCGGCACGTTAACCGGGCTGCATCCGATGCAAGTGTGTCGCTGTCGCCGGCCTCCTCACCCGGTCACGTTTCGTCGTTCCTCCTCCACGCGCTGCGGCTTCGGGGCCGCACCTGCATTCGTATGCGGTCGCCCGGTTACAGGTGCGGCACGGCCTGATGGAGGCCGCATGTGAGAGGAGAATTCCCATGCCAAACTGGTGCTCGAATCGTATGCATTTTTCTGGTGAACCGGCACAGATTGCTGAGATTAAACGACTGGCCAGCGGTGCCGTCACACCGCTTTATCGCCGCGCCACAAATGAAGGTATTCAGCTGTTTCTGGCCGGAAGTGCCGGACTTCTGCAGACCACTGAAGATGTGCAGTTTGAACCGTGCCCCGGACTGACGGATGCCGGACGTGGTGTTGTATCGCCGGAGAATATCGCGTTCACCCGCTGGCTGACACACCTGCAGAACGGTGTACTGCTGGATGAGCAAAACTGCCTGATGCTGCATGAACTCTGGCTGCAGAGTGGTACTGGCCAGCGTCGCTGGGAAGGATTACCGGATGAGGTCAGGGAAACCATCACCGTGCATTTCACCGCAAAAAGAGGTGACTGGTGTGGCTTCTGGAGTAACGAGGATGTATCGGTGTGGTGGAACCGTCTGTGTGACAATGTACTGCCGGAAAAAACCATGCCGTTTGACCTGCTGACGGTTCTGCCCACCCGCCTGGATGTTGAAGTGAATGGCTTTAACGGTGGTGTTCTGAACGGTGTTCCTTCTGCGTATCACTGGTATACGGAACAGTATGGCGTGAAGTGGCCTGTGGGGTATGAGGTGAATATCAGCCGTCAGGGAGAAAACTTCATTCAAGTGGATTTCGACACGCCGTGGTGTCAGCCGGAAAGCAACGTTGTTGCAGAATTAAGCCGCCGTTTCGGCTGCACGCTGGAGCACTGGTACGCCGAACAGGGCTGCAATTTCTGTGGCTGGCAGCGATATGAGCGTGGAGAGCTTGTTGATGTGCTGTGGGGGGAACTGGAATGGTCTTCCCCGACAGATGATGATGAGCTGCCGGAAGTCACCGCGCCGGAGTGGATAGTCGACAAGGTGGCGCATTACGGGGGATGAAGTATGACGGAGACGGGCGGGCAACCGCCCGTTTCTTTTCCGACAAAGGATGTCGCCGTGCTCCTCTTTTTACTGCGCCGGCTGACGCGGCGCGGCAGGAACGCTGCCTGTGGTCAGTGTCCCGCGTCCGGCGGGCACGGGACGGGCGCTTTTACTGCTCCCGGCTGGCACCGGTGACAGTGTACGCCAGCCTGTCGCCCTTTTCTGATGAACGCCCTTCAAGCCGCTTTCGCGGCATATTCTCGCCGTCAAAAAGACGACGGCTGCGATATTCCACGGTCGGCCTGACCCGTTACCGGACGCGGTGAACAGCCCACAGGCAGCGGGGAACGGGCACCACAGGGGTGCCCTCCCGGTGCCCTCTGTAAGAGAAGGAGCGTTGTTATGTCCCGTTTTGTCCTTGGTAACTGCATCGATGTTATGACGCGTATCCCTGATAACGCCATTGATTTCATATTAACTGACCCGCCATATCTCGTCGGTTTTCGTGACCGTTCCGGGCGCACCATCGCCGGCGATAAAACCGATGAATGGCTGCAACCGGCCTGTAATGAAATGTACCGCGTACTCAAAAAAGACGCGCTGATGGTGAGCTTCTACGGCTGGAACCGCGTCGATCGCTTTATGGCCGCCTGGAAAAATGCGGGATTCAGCGTTGTTGGTCACCTGGTCTTCACCAAAAACTACACATCGAAGGCCGCATATGTGGGCTATCGCCACGAATGCGCCTACATCCTGGCAAAAGGCCGTCCACGTCTGCCACAAAACCCGCTGCCGGACGTGCTGGGCTGGAAATATTCTGGCAATCGTCATCACCCGACGGAAAAGCCCGTTACCAGCCTGCAACCGCTGATTGAGAGCTTCACACACCCGAACGCAATTGTGCTGGACCCGTTTGCAGGCAGCGGCTCAACCTGCGTCGCCGCCCTCCAGTCCGGACGCCGGTATATCGGTATCGAGCTGCTTGAGCAGTATCACCGTGCCGGGCAGCAACGCCTTGCCGCCGTGCAACGGGCCATGCAGCAGGGGGCCGCGAATGATGACTGGTTTATGCCGGAGGCTGCGTAAATGAACTATGCCGGACACGAAAAACTTCGCGCCGACGTGGCGGAGGTGGCCAACACCATGTGTGACCTTCGGGCCAGGCTGAACGATATGGAGCATCGCTGTCGCTTTGATTCCGATGTGCTTGTTGAACGCCTGACACGCCAGACGCTGTATCGCGCCAATCGCCTGTTTATGGAGGCGTATACCGAAATTCTGGAACTGGATTCCTGCTTCAAAGATTGAGAAGGAGACGAGAATGTACGGAACATGCGAAACGCTATGCCGGGAGCTGGCAGCAAAGTATCCGGGAGACGCGCCGCTGATGCTGGTTATCTGGTCCCCGGAAGAGATTCAGGCACTGGCTGACGGTATGGAAATTTCTCTGACCGATCATGAAATCAGGACCGTCCTGGCGCGCATGGAGGACATCCCGGAAGACCAGCGGACTGAATCCGGTATTTCTTCCGCCGCGGTGATGGAGATTATCAGCAACGTGAGCGAAAACCGCCAGGTGACCGTCCCTGCTGAACTGCTGGCGTCCCTGATTCAGACCGCTGAACAGGCACTGTGGAAACGTGAGTGGGCCGCCCGTGATAACGGCCTCGCCGTCCCGGAATGCGTTACCCGCCGTCAGGCGGTGGTTAATCAGGCCCGCACCCTGCTGAAAAACAACACACACGAAAACAACTGATGTTATCGCCGCCTGCCCTGCGGGCGGCGATACAGGGAGAACGCTTAATCATGAACGAAAACAGCACGCTGAACGCACTGATTTGTCGTCACGCCCGTAACCTGCTGCTGGCGCAGGGCTGGCCGGAAGAGACGGATGTTGACCAGCGAAATCCGAACTATCCGGGCTGGATCAGCATTTACGTGCGGCTGGATGCGCCCCGGCTGGCGACGTTACTTATCAACCGTCACGGCGGCGTACTGCCGCCGCTCCTGGCCTCCGCCATTCAGAGACTGACCGGAACCGGGGCGGAACTGGTACTGTCCGGCAGTCAGTGGCAGTCGCTGCCGGTACTTCCGGCAGACGGAACGCAGGTGTCTTTCCCGTATGCCGGAGAATGGCTGACCGAAGACGAAATCAGGGCTGTTCTTGATGCGGTGCACGATGCGGTACGAAGCATCTGTTACCAGGTGGCAGAAGATGCGCGGCGTATCCGTGCGGCGCTGACCACCACCGGTCAGACGTTGCTGACCCGCCAGACGCGCCGCTTTCGCCTGGTCGTGAAGGAAAGCGATCACCCCTGCTGGCTCGATGAAGATGACGAAAACCTGCCCGTGGTGCTCGATGCCATCGTGAACCGGGGAGCACGTTTTTCGTCGGTGGAAATGTATCTGGTCAGTGAGTGTATTGAGCATATCCTGTCCAGTGGGCTGGCCTGCGATGTGCTGCGTATACCGGATGAACCGCCCCGCCGCTGGTTTGACCGTGGTGTTCTGCGGGAGGTGGTCCGGGAAGCCCGGACCGAAATCCGCAGCATGGCGGATGCCCTGGCAAAAATCCGGAAATGATGACACTGGCGGGGTAAATCCCCGCCTTTTTCCTGCCGGTCCCCGGACAGAGCACAAAGGAAGTCGCCGCCGGCTCCGCTTTACCCGGCCATGCAGGGCATGGCCTTGTGGTTTTTCAGTTATGTGGCCTCAGCGTCGTGTGCGGGCTGTGCCGTGCCTCCATCTTAGCCGGGCTGGCGTTGATGCAAGGGTACGCTTCGCCGCTGCGGTCACCCGGTCCCTCCTTCCCGTCTGCCGTGATTTTCCGGTCGTTCACCCGCTCAGATTTCGCGGTCTCACCCTGCAACTCCCGTCAGCCGTGTGCGTCAGGCTGCGGCTTCCCTTGCGCCCCTGCATCCCCGCCTGTTCGCCCGGCTTTTATGGAGGCACGGCACCGCCCGGTGTCGCGGAATATGTGAACAACGGAGGAAAACATCATGCAATATGCGAAACCTGTCACTCTGAATGTTGAAGAGTGCGACCGTCTCTCCTTTCTGCCGTATCTGTTTGGCAACGATTTTCTGTATGCCGAGGCGTATGTGTACGCGCTGGCGCAAAAAATGATGCCGGAATATCAGGGAGGCTTCTGGCACTTCATCCGCCTACCGGACGGTGGCGGTTACATGATGCCGGATGGCGACCGTTTCCACATGGTGAACGGTGCAAACTGGTTTGACCGTACCGTGAGTGCTGATGCCGCAGGCATCATCCTGACCTCCCTTGTGATTAACCGCCAGTTGTGGCTGTACCACGACAGCGGGGATGCAGGACTGACCCAGCTTTACCGGATGCGCGATGCGCAGTTGTGGCGTCACATCGAATTTCACCCCGAATGCAACGCGATTTACGCGGCTCTGGACTGATTAACGGACGGGGCGGCAATGCCGCCCCTGTAAAGGAGACGAGAACATGTACTGTACTGTTAAAGAAATTATCCGCGAAGTGCTGGATACAGACGTGCCGGACAGTGAATGCGTTTTTGCCGTAGTGCTGACCCGTGGGGATGTGCGTCACATAGCCCAGGACTGGAGTCTGACAGACGATGAGCTGGAAACCGTCATGCAGCGGCTGGACGATGCCTTTGAATATGGTGCGGATGTCAGCGTTGTTCACGGCGTTGTTCGTGAACTGATGGAAGAAAAGCGCGCCAGCCGTCAGGTGACAGTCCCGGCGGTGATGCTGGAAAAAGTGATGGCGCTGGCAGGCAGTGAAATGAAGCGCCTGTATGCCGTCGGGAGTGAGAACGGGGGCGACGGTGACGCATTCGTCAGGGAGGAACGCGAAGCAATGGACGTTGTGTTACAGGCGCTGGACGGGGAGACGATGTCATGAATATCAGCACAGAAACCCGCGAAATTCTGCGTAATTACAGGGCCGTGATTAATGCGCGGCGTCGTGAAATGGGGCAGAAACCGCTCACCACCGCGCAGATTGTTGATGAAATCTGCGATTTTGTGGCGAATCAGCAGGCGGTTTTCCTGGGCGGTCACTACATCTTACAGGGTAGCAGAAACAGGTGATACAGGGGCAGGCGGTGGAGGCCGCCTGTCAGTCCGCGCGAAAACCCCTGGCAGGCTGACGCCTGCCGGAAGGGAAGCGGGCCACGCTGGCGCGTCGCCCGTTACCCTTCCCGTCTGTGATGTGTCTGACTCAGGAGTGTTTCTTTCTTATGTTATGGAACTGTTCCTGATGTTGTTGTTCCTTTATCTGCTGCTCTGATTCTGACTACTGCAGTGTTGTCCTGTCTGCCGGGCGCACCTTCGGCTCCCGGCTGCCTGGCGGCATCCGGTCGTCAGGCCCGACTCCGACAGGCAGCTGCTGGCGCACCTGCCAGTCTCCGCCGAACCCGCTGGCGCGGTTTCGGGCTGTCGCTACGGTCCGATGCGTGAAAACCCCGGGCTTGCAGCGACCGTTCCGGTCGCGCCGCCTCTGTCGCGCCGTGGCCTGCGCTCCTTACATCCCGGCAAAAGGCCGCCGGGATGTAAGGCGCAACGCCGTTTCGCAAACCGCGCTTCACGTCGTTGCGGCGGGTCCCTGCCCGTTGTTGTGTCCGGTGCCATTCACCTGTTTAAGCCCCTGTCGCCGGGGGCATAGACAGCCACAACCGTCTCCGCCAGTCCAGGGGTGAAATGTACATCCCGCAAAACTTTTTGCCCAAAAGCAGGCAAAAACTTTTGCGGTCTGCCCCCGGACAGTCGTTTCCGTCCGTGGCAGTGATGCCCCTTGCGGCGAAGGTTCTCAAAAAGGTGATGGTGAATACCGGAGGGAACAAAAGGCAGGTCCCCGCAAAACGTCAAAACCGCGGCTCCCGAAACTCAAAAGATGATGGGGGCTGAAAACATCAACAGAAGGAGGCACATCATGGCAGTTCGTGGCATTAACAAGGTCATTCTCGTAGGACGCCTGGGAAAAGATCCGGAAGTCCGTTACATCCCCAACGGGGGCGCAGTGGCAAACCTGCAGGTGGCCACATCAGAAAGCTGGCGTGACAAACAGACGGGGGAGATGCGGGAGCAGACAGAATGGCATCGTGTGGTGCTGTTCGGCAAGCTCGCGGAAGTGGCAGGTGAATATCTGCGCAAGGGCGCGCAGGTCTACATCGAAGGTCAGCTTCGCACCCGTAGCTGGGAGGATAACGGTATCACCCGTTACGTCACCGAAATTCTTGTTAAGACCACGGGCACCATGCAGATGCTGGGACGTGCCGCAGGTGCTCAGACTCAGCCGGAAGAGGGGCAACAGTTCAGCGGTCAGTATCAGCCGGAACCACAGGCGGAGGCCGGTACGAAAAAAGGAGGCGCAAAAACGAAAGGCCGTGGACGTAAGGCCACGCAGCCGGAGTCGCAGCCGCAACCGCCGGAGAGTGACGATTACGGGTTTTCAGATGATATCCCGTTCTGAACGACTGACTGTGACAACCGCCCCGTCCTGTGCGGGGCATCACCGGAGATATGAGGATGAGCGAATATTTCAGAATACTTCAGGGACTGCCTGACGGTCCTTTTACCCGCAAACATGCCGAAGCCGTTGCCGCACAGTACCGGAACGTCTTTATCGAGGATGACCACGGCGAACAGTTTCGCCTGGTTGTCCGTAATAACGGTGCAATAGTCTGGCGTACCTGGAATTTTGAGGACGGTGCCGGGTACTGGATGAACCATGTCATCCGTGATTTCGGGATTCTTAAGTAAGAGAGGTGCCGGACGGGGATCACGTCCGGCAGACATACAACCACCCCGGTCAAAGGAGAAATATATGTCAGTTACAGAGTCTAAGGTAAAAACGGAGCGTAAATCCAGCCGTAAACCTGCAAAAACGCAGGAAACAGTCCTGTCGGCCCTGCTGGCGGAGACGGCTGAAGTGAGCGTGCCGCTGGCCTCGCTGATTAAGTCACCGCTGAATGTGCGCACGGTGCCGTATTCTGCGGAGTCCGTCAGCGAACTGGCAGAGTCCATTAAGGGCGTCGGCCTGCTGCAGAATCTGGTTGTTCATGCCCTGCCAGGTGACCGTTACGGTGTCGCCGCAGGCGGTCGCCGACTGGCAGCACTCAACATGCTGGCAGAGCGCAACATCCTTCCGGCTGACTGGCCTGTCCGCGTGAAGGTTATTCCGCAGGAACTGGCGACTGCCGCATCAATGACTGAAAACGGTCATCGTCGGGATATGCACCCTGCCGAACAGATTGCCGGATTCCGCGCAATGGCGCAGGAAGGCAAAACACCTGCACAAATCGGTGATTTGCTGGGCTATTCACCCCGCCACGTTCAGCGAATGCTGAAACTGGCAGACCTTGCGCCTGTCATCCTCGATGCGCTGGCAGAAGACCGCATCACCACAGAGCACTGTCAGGCGCTGGCGCTGGAGAACGACACCGCGCGTCAGGTGCAGGTGTTTGAAGCCGCCTGTCAGTCGGGATGGGGCGGTAAACCGGAAGTACAGACCATTCGTCGTCTGGTGACCGAAAGTGAAGTGGCGGTGGCGGGGAACAGTAAATTCCGCTTCGTGGGGGCTGATGCCTTCTCGCCAGACGAACTGCGCACCGATTTGTTCAGCGACGACGAGGGTGGCTATGTGGACTGCGTGGCGCTCGATGCCGCCCTGCTGGAAAAACTCCAGGCTGTCGCAGAGTTCCTTCGGGAAGCCGAAGGCTGGGAATGGTGCGCCGGACGCATGGAGCCTGTCGGTGAGTGCCGTGAGGATGCCGGAACATACCGCTGTCTGCCGGAGCCGGAAGCGGTGCTGACCGAGGCGGAAGAAGAACGTCTGAACGAACTGATGGCACGTTACGACGCGCTGGAAAACCAGTGTGAGGAATCTGACCTGCTGGAAGCAGAAATGAAGCTGATGCGCTGCATGGCGAAGGTCAGAGCGTGGACGCCGGAGATGCGTGCCGGAGGTGGAGTGGTGGTGTCCTGGCGTTATGGAAACGTATGTGTCCAGCGTGGTGTGCAGTTACGCAGTGAGGATGATGCGGCTGACGACGCTGACCGCACGGAACAGGTGCAGGAAAAAGCGTCAGTGGAGGAAATTAGTCTGCCACTGCTGACGAAAATGTCCTCAGAGCGCACGCTGGCAGTCCAGGCAGCACTGATGCAGCAACCGGACAAATCCCTGACACTGCTGGCATGGACGCTCTGCCTGAATGTGTTTGGCAGCGGAGCGTACAGTAAACCAGCACAAATCAGCCTGGAATGTAAACATTATTCGCTGACCAGCGATGCGCCATCGGGGAAGGAAGGTGCCGCATTCATGGCGCTGATGGCAGAAAAAGCCCGTCTTGCTGCCCTGTTACCGGAGGGATGGTCACGGGACATGACGACATTCCTGTCACTCAGTCAGGAGGTGCTGTTATCCCTGCTCAGTTTCTGCACCGCATGCAGCCTTAACGGTGTCCAGACCCGTGAGTATGGTCACACGTCACGCAGTCCGCTGGACACGCTGGAGAGCGCCATCGGTTTTCACATGCGCGACTGGTGGCAGCCGACAAAAGCAAACTTCTTCGGACACCTGAAAAAGCCGCAGATTATCGCAGCCCTGAATGAGGCAGGACTGTCCGGTGCTGCACGGGATGCAGAGAAGATGAAGAAAGGTGATGCGGCTGAACATGCAGAGCACCATATGAAAGACAACCGCTGGGTGCCTGGCTGGATGTGTGCACCACATCCACAGACGGATACCACTGAACGCACCGATAACCTGGCTGATGCCGCCTGATAAACAACCACACCGCCCCGCCGGAGACGGGGCGGCAGCAAGGGAGATACCGTGATGAAAACTGAACTGACCCTGAATGTATTACAGACCATGAGCGCACAGGAATATGAAGATATCCGGGCAGCCGGAAGTGATGAACGTCGTGAGCTGACACACGCCGTGATGCGGGAACTGGATGCGCCGGACAACTGGACGATGAACGGCGAGTACGGCAGCGAGTTTGGCGGATTTTTCCCCGTCCAGGTCCGTTTCACGCCTGCCCACGAACGTTTCCACCTGGCGTTATGTTCACCGGGCGATGTCTCTCAGGTCTGGGTGCTGGTTCTGGTGAATGCCGGTGGTGAGCCGTTTGCGGTGGTTCAGGTACAGCGGCGGTTTGCACCGGAAGCCGTCAGCCATTCACTGGCACTGGCGGCGTCACTGGACGCGCAGGGGTACAGCGTCAGTGACATCATCCATATCCTGATGGCGGAAGGAGGTCAGGCATGAGCGCACGTTCACAGGCACTGGTTCCTCTCAGCACAGAGCAACAGGCCGCATGGCGGGCGGTGGCGGAGACCGAAAAACGCCGCCATCAGGGTAACACGCTGGCTGAATATCCGTATGCGGGGGCGTTTTTCCGCTGTCTGAACGGAAGCCGCAGGATATCGCTGTCTGACCTGCGATTTTTCATGCCGTCCCTGACCGCAGAAGAACTGCACGGCAACCGTCTTCAGTGGCTGTATGCCATCGATGTGCTGATTGAAACACAGGGCGAGGTCTGCCTCCTTCCCCTTCCCGGTGATGCAGCAGAGCGCTTGTTCCCGTCGGTGCGGTTTCGTGTCAGGGAACGCAGTCGCCATAAATCCGCGCTGGTCATGCAGAAGTACAGCCGCCAGCAGGCGAGGGAGGCAGAGCAGAAAGCCCGTGCGTACCAGGCGCTGGTCGCTCAGGCTGAAATCGAACTGGCATTCCATTCGCCGGAAACAGTCGGAAGCTGGCATGCACGCTGGAGTGACCGGGTGGCAGAGCATGACCTGGAAACCCTGTTCTGGCAGTGGGGCGAGCGTTTTCCGTCACTGGCCGGAATGGAACGCTGGCAGTGGCAGGATATGCCATTCTGGCAGGTCATCGCAGAGGCTGGTATGGCGGCAAGGGTGGTCGGTCATGCTGTTCGTGAGATGGAGCGGTGGATGGTGCCGAACAAACTCCGGGAGGCAGCGTGATGCGGCAACAATCACACGGATTTCCCGTGAACGGTCTGAATGAGCGGATTATTTTCAGGGAAAGTGAGTGTGGTCAGCGTGCAGGTATATGGGCTATGATGTGCCCGGCGCTTGAGGCTTTCTGCCTCATGACGTGAAGGTGGTTTGTTGCCGTGTTGTGTGGCAGAAAGAAGATAGCCCCGTAGTAAGTTAATTTTCATTAACCACCACGAGGCATCCCTATGTCTAGTCCACATCAGGATAGCCTCTTACCGCGCTTTGCGCAAGGAGAAGAAGGCCATGAAACTACCACGAAGTTCCCTTGTCTGGTGTGTGTTGATCGTGTGTCTCACACTGTTGATATTCACTTATCTGACACGAAAATCGCTGTGCGAGATTCGTTACAGAGACGGACACAGGGAGGTGGCGGCTTTCATGGCTTACGAATCCGGTAAGTAGCAACCTGGAGGCGGGCGCAGGCCCGCCTTTTCAGGACTGATGCTGGTCTGACTACTGAAGCGCCTTTATAAAGGGGCTGCTGGTTCGCCGGTAGCCCCTTTCTCCTTGCTGATGTTGTACGGGCATGAACAACCTGACTTCAGGAAGGTCGTTTCCCTTCAGGAACGGGGATGAACGCGCGCCTGCGGCGCCCGTTCTTTTCCCCCGCCTTCTCTGGTTATGGCCTGTCAGAAATCACATCACCTTCCCTGTGATTATTCTCTTTTTCTTCCTGCTCTGATTCTGACTACTGCAGTGTTGTCCTGTCTGCCGGGCGCACCTTCGGCTCCCGGCTGCCTGGCGGCATCCGGTCGTCAGGCCCGACTCCGACAGGCAGCTGCTGGCGCACCTGCCAGTCTCCGCCGAACCCGCTGGCGCGGTTTCGGGCTGTCGCTACGGTCCGATGCGTGAAAACCCCGGGCTTGCAGCGACCGTTCCGGTCGCGCCACCCTTGTCGCGCCGTGGCCTGCGCTCCCGGCATCCCGGCAAAAGGCCGCCGGGATGTAAGGGGCAACGCCGTTTCGCGCACGCGCTCTCCGTCGTTGCGGCGGGTCCCTGCTCATTGCCTGCCGGTGCCACACACCCGTATGAGTCCCTGTCGCCGGGGGCTGATACAGCCACAACCTGCCGCACTGACTGTCCAGGGTAAATGAACAGCCCACAAAATTTTTTACCCAAAACCCGGTAAAAAATTTTGCGTTCTGCCCAGGACAGGTGCGTCAGGCCGTGGCAGTGATGCCCCTTGCGGCGAAGGTTCTCAAACGGGTGAAGTTCATACCACAGGGAATACAGCAGCAGGTTCCCGCGAAACGTCAAAACCGCGGCTCCCGAAACTCAACGGGTGATGTTCTTTAAAAATCAGGATTTATTTCAGACTCCGGCAATACGCATTTATGTGTTCTGTCAGTCATCCGGCTGGCAGGTAATGAGAACGCAGGAACAGAAGGAGGAAAACACCGGAGAACGTCAGACGCAGATATGAAAAAAGCAGGTCAGGGACCTGCTTAATCCACACCGCAGAGACTGCACGAACAGTCTTTACGGTTTCATTAATTAACGTCATAAGAGGCTAAATTATGACAGTAAGTATTGTTTCACCTTCCGCAGCGGCTGTAAAGCCCCGCCGTCATCCCCGTTTCAGACGCGAAGACATCCCCGCGCCGGAAATTGACCCCGTGCTGAAAGCCTTCGGGCGACACATTGCCCGGAGTTTTCACCGGGGGCGTGGTGTACACATCCCCGCCATGAAAAACACGGCCTTCGGGCAGGTGCTCCGCACACTCGAACTGAAACGCGCTTTTAACTGATGAGGTGAGCCGCCCCGCGAGGGGCGGCAACAGACGGAAGGAGAACATTTTATGACATTAGCAGCAATCACCATGACCGCCCCGGAAGCCGCCAGCCCTGTGCAGATGTACCGCGCGACCTACTCACCGGATGACAACAAACTGCGCCTGTATGCCGTGTCACGTCTTGACCCGGAGACGTATAAAAAAGTGCATGATGCCGGTTTCCGCTGGGCACCAAAACAGGCGCTGTTTGTCGCGCCAGCCTGGACACCGGGCCGGGAAGACGTGCTCCTCTCACTTGCCGGAGAGATTGAGGATGAAGACAGCACGCTCGCTGAACGTCAGGAAGCACGGGCGGAGCGGTTTACCGGATACAGCGGAAAGCGGGCCAGTGAATCCGCACAGGCACTTGATGAAGTGGAAAGACTGGCCGCGATGATCCCGCCCGGTCAGCCCATTCTTGTGGGGCATCACAGCGAACGCCGCGCCCGTCGTGATGCGCAGCGTATTGAAAACGGCATGAAACGAGCCGTGATGCTCTTTGAACGTGCGGAATACTGGGAAGAGCGGGCGCGGTCGGCACTGCTTCACGCGAAGTATAAAGAACGTCCGGACGTTCGCTGGCGTCGTATCAAAAAAATCGAAGCTGATTTGCGCAAGGCTGAAAAGACCATCGCGCAGTCGCAGAAATATCTGACGATGTGGCGGGCTGAATCGCTGGATCTGAATATGGCAAAACTCATCAGCAGTCATGACCATATCAGCGCCTGTTTCCCGCTGGATACGTATCCGCGCCCGGCAGAAAAAAGCCAGTATGAAGGAAGTCGATCGTTATGGTCGGCCCTGGATGATGACATCATCACCACGGAGCAGGCCCGCGAAATTGCGATCCGCTGTCATGAACGGCAGATTCAGCGTCAGCAACGCTGGGTTAACCACTATCAGAACCGCCTGATCTATGAGCGTGCCATGCTGGACGAAAGCGGCGGCGTGGTTACCCGGACACAGGATTTTGAGCCGGGCGGACAGGTTTTCAGCCGGGGCGAGTGGCTGACTATCATCCGCGTGAACAAAAGCAACGGGGCGGTGAGTTCAGTCACAACGCCGAATTACAGTTTTCTCGGGTACAGCGGCACGATGAAAGTGACGCCCGATCGCATTACGGACTACAAAGCACCATCGGCAGAAGAGGCTGCCGTCGCCAGTCAGGCCGCTAAGCGTCCGCCGGTAGTCAACTATCCGGGGGAAGGTTTCCGGGAAATGACAAAGGCACAGTGGGCCGCCCTGCCCCGGGACTGTAAGGCCGTGCGCAGTGTGGCAGAAGCAGAAGACCACGGGGCATACCGGTACCGCCGCACAATGGACAATAATTTCCGCCTGGTGAATGTGTATATCTCCGACATGAAAATCACGGAAATCCCACAGAAATAAGGTATATCCCCCCGGGAAAATCCCCGGGGGATGACGGAGATAATGATATGCACAGTCAGTTAAGAGAACGTATCCGGCTGATGCGCGCAAGGCTGGATAACGCCGCGCCGGTTGCTGAAATCCGGGCTGAATCTCAGCTTTTTGTGACTCCTGCCCCGGTCTGTGATCGCCTGGTGATGCTGGCGGAGATCAGCAACCGTGATCACATTCTGGAACCCTCTGCCGGCACCGGGGCCATACTGCGGGCGATTCGGGATACCGCGCCGGGGGCCATGTGTGATGCGGTGGAAATCAACAGCGGGCTGGTCCGGTATCTGCGGGAAAATTTTAACGGTGTCAGGGTTCAGTGTGGCGACTTCATGGAATGGCAGCCGGTGCAGTATTACAGCCGGGTTATCATGAATCCGCCGTTCAGCCACGGGCAGGATATCCGGCATATCCTGCGGGCCTTTTCCCTGTTGCGTCCGGGGGGCGTGCTGGTCGCCGTCTGTCTCAACGGACCACGCCAGCAGGAGAAGCTGTTACCGTTTTCTGACGTCCGCGAGGAGCTGCCGCGCGGCACGTTTGCTTATACCGATGTCCCGACGATGATTATTCGTCTGCGTGCCTGAAGACGCCGGGCAGGCGGGAGGATAAATGCCCGTCTGCCCGCGCCGGGAAAAGACCGCGCGCCGGTGGCGCTGAAAGGGGCCGCGCTCACGCGCCGCCCCTTTCATTACGCGGACGTTCTGATGGGGGCTTCTGTTTCTTCATGCCTGTCATTTGTCTGTTACTGATGTTGTTGTTCCTGCTACTGTTCTTCTTTTTCCTGCTGCTCTGATTCTGACTACTGCAGTGTTGTCCTGTCTGCCGGGCGCACCTTCGGCTCCCGGCTGCCTGGCGGCATCCGGTCGTCAGGCCCGACTCCGACAGGCAGCTGCTGGCGCACCTGCCAGTCTCCGCCGAACCCGCTGGCGCGGTTTCGGGCTGTCGCTACGGTCCGATGCGTGAAAACCCCGGGCTTGCAGCGACCGTTCCGGTCGCGCCGCCTCTGTCGCGCCGTGGCCTGCGCTCCTTACATCCCGGCAAAAGGCCGCCGGGATGTAAGGCGCAACGCCGTTTCGCAAACCGCGCTTCACGTCGTTGCGGCGGGTCCCTGCCCGTTGTTGTGTCCGGTGCCATTCACCTGTTTAAGCCCCTGTCGCCGGGGGCATAGACAGCCACAACCGTCTCCGCCAGTCCAGGGGTGAAATGTACATCCCGCAAAACTTTTTGCCCAAAAGCAGGCAAAAACTTTTGCGGTCTGCCCCCGGACAGTCGTTTCCGTCCGTGGCAGTGATGCCCCTTGCGGCGAAGGTTCTCAAAAAGGTGATGGTGAATACCGGAGGGAACAAAAGGCAGGTCCCCGCAAAACGTCAAAACCGCGGCTCCCGAAACTCAAAAGATGATGGGGGCTGAAAACATCAACAGAAGGAGGCACATCATGGCAGTTCGTGGCATTAACAAGGTCATTCTCGTAGGACGCCTGGGAAAAGATCCGGAAGTCCGTTACATCCCCAACGGGGGCGCAGTGGCAAACCTGCAGGTGGCCACATCAGAAAGCTGGCGTGACAAACAGACGGGGGAGATGCGGGAGCAGACAGAATGGCATCGTGTGGTGCTGTTCGGCAAGCTCGCGGAAGTGGCAGGTGAATATCTGCGCAAGGGCGCGCAGGTCTACATCGAAGGTCAGCTTCGCACCCGTAGCTGGGAGGATAACGGTATCACCCGTTACGTCACCGAAATTCTTGTTAAGACCACGGGCACCATGCAGATGCTGGGACGTGCCGCAGGTGCTCAGACTCAGCCGGAAGAGGGGCAACAGTTCAGCGGTCAGTATCAGCCGGAACCACAGGCGGAGGCCGGTACGAAAAAAGGAGGCGCAAAAACGAAAGGCCGTGGACGTAAGGCCACGCAGCCGGAGTCGCAGCCGCAACCGCCGGAGAGTGACGATTACGGGTTTTCAGATGATATCCCGTTCTGAACGACTGACTGTGACAACCGCCCCGTCCTGTGCGGGGCATCACCGGAGATATGAGGATGAGCGAATATTTCAGAATACTTCAGGGACTGCCTGACGGTCCTTTTACCCGCAAACATGCCGAAGCCGTTGCCGCACAGTACCGGAACGTCTTTATCGAGGATGACCACGGCGAACAGTTTCGCCTGGTTGTCCGTAATAACGGTGCAATAGTCTGGCGTACCTGGAATTTTGAGGACGGTGCCGGGTACTGGATGAACCATGTCATCCGTGATTTCGGGATTCTTAAGTAAGAGAGGTGCCGGACGGGGATCACGTCCGGCAGACATACAACCACCCCGGTCAAAGGAGAAATATATGTCAGTTACAGAGTCTAAGGTAAAAACGGAGCGTAAATCCAGCCGTAAACCTGCAAAAACGCAGGAAACAGTCCTGTCGGCCCTGCTGGCGGAGACGGCTGAAGTGAGCGTGCCGCTGGCCTCGCTGATTAAGTCACCGCTGAATGTGCGCACGGTGCCGTATTCTGCGGAGTCCGTCAGCGAACTGGCAGAGTCCATTAAGGGCGTCGGCCTGCTGCAGAATCTGGTTGTTCATGCCCTGCCAGGTGACCGTTACGGTGTCGCCGCAGGCGGTCGCCGACTGGCAGCACTCAACATGCTGGCAGAGCGCAACATCCTTCCGGCTGACTGGCCTGTCCGCGTGAAGGTTATTCCGCAGGAACTGGCGACTGCCGCATCAATGACTGAAAACGGTCATCGTCGGGATATGCACCCTGCCGAACAGATTGCCGGATTCCGCGCAATGGCGCAGGAAGGCAAAACACCTGCACAAATCGGTGATTTGCTGGGCTATTCACCCCGCCACGTTCAGCGAATGCTGAAACTGGCAGACCTTGCGCCTGTCATCCTCGATGCGCTGGCAGAAGACCGCATCACCACAGAGCACTGTCAGGCGCTGGCGCTGGAGAACGACACCGCGCGTCAGGTGCAGGTGTTTGAAGCCGCCTGTCAGTCGGGATGGGGCGGTAAACCGGAAGTACAGACCATTCGTCGTCTGGTGACCGAAAGTGAAGTGGCGGTGGCGGGGAACAGTAAATTCCGCTTCGTGGGGGCTGATGCCTTCTCGCCAGACGAACTGCGCACCGATTTGTTCAGCGACGACGAGGGTGGCTATGTGGACTGCGTGGCGCTCGATGCCGCCCTGCTGGAAAAACTCCAGGCTGTCGCAGAGTTCCTTCGGGAAGCCGAAGGCTGGGAATGGTGCGCCGGACGCATGGAGCCTGTCGGTGAGTGCCGTGAGGATGCCGGAACATACCGCTGTCTGCCGGAGCCGGAAGCGGTGCTGACCGAGGCGGAAGAAGAACGTCTGAACGAACTGATGGCACGTTACGACGCGCTGGAAAACCAGTGTGAGGAATCTGACCTGCTGGAAGCAGAAATGAAGCTGATGCGCTGCATGGCGAAGGTCAGAGCGTGGACGCCGGAGATGCGTGCCGGAGGTGGAGTGGTGGTGTCCTGGCGTTATGGAAACGTATGTGTCCAGCGTGGTGTGCAGTTACGCAGTGAGGATGATGCGGCTGACGACGCTGACCGCACGGAACAGGTGCAGGAAAAAGCGTCAGTGGAGGAAATTAGTCTGCCACTGCTGACGAAAATGTCCTCAGAGCGCACGCTGGCAGTCCAGGCAGCACTGATGCAGCAACCGGACAAATCCCTGACACTGCTGGCATGGACGCTCTGCCTGAATGTGTTTGGCAGCGGAGCGTACAGTAAACCAGCACAAATCAGCCTGGAATGTAAACATTATTCGCTGACCAGCGATGCGCCATCGGGGAAGGAAGGTGCCGCATTCATGGCGCTGATGGCAGAAAAAGCCCGTCTTGCTGCCCTGTTACCGGAGGGATGGTCACGGGACATGACGACATTCCTGTCACTCAGTCAGGAGGTGCTGTTATCCCTGCTCAGTTTCTGCACCGCATGCAGCCTTAACGGTGTCCAGACCCGTGAGTATGGTCACACGTCACGCAGTCCGCTGGACACGCTGGAGAGCGCCATCGGTTTTCACATGCGCGACTGGTGGCAGCCGACAAAAGCAAACTTCTTCGGACACCTGAAAAAGCCGCAGATTATCGCAGCCCTGAATGAGGCAGGACTGTCCGGTGCTGCACGGGATGCAGAGAAGATGAAGAAAGGTGATGCGGCTGAACATGCAGAGCACCATATGAAAGACAACCGCTGGGTGCCTGGCTGGATGTGTGCACCACATCCACAGACGGATACCACTGAACGCACCGATAACCTGGCTGATGCCGCCTGATAAACAACCACACCGCCCCGCCGGAGACGGGGCGGCAGCAAGGGAGATACCGTGATGAAAACTGAACTGACCCTGAATGTATTACAGACCATGAGCGCACAGGAATATGAAGATATCCGGGCAGCCGGAAGTGATGAACGTCGTGAGCTGACACACGCCGTGATGCGGGAACTGGATGCGCCGGACAACTGGACGATGAACGGCGAGTACGGCAGCGAGTTTGGCGGATTTTTCCCCGTCCAGGTCCGTTTCACGCCTGCCCACGAACGTTTCCACCTGGCGTTATGTTCACCGGGCGATGTCTCTCAGGTCTGGGTGCTGGTTCTGGTGAATGCCGGTGGTGAGCCGTTTGCGGTGGTTCAGGTACAGCGGCGGTTTGCACCGGAAGCCGTCAGCCATTCACTGGCACTGGCGGCGTCACTGGACGCGCAGGGGTACAGCGTCAGTGACATCATCCATATCCTGATGGCGGAAGGAGGTCAGGCATGAGCGCACGTTCACAGGCACTGGTTCCTCTCAGCACAGAGCAACAGGCCGCATGGCGGGCGGTGGCGGAGACCGAAAAACGCCGCCATCAGGGTAACACGCTGGCTGAATATCCGTATGCGGGGGCGTTTTTCCGCTGTCTGAACGGAAGCCGCAGGATATCGCTGTCTGACCTGCGATTTTTCATGCCGTCCCTGACCGCAGAAGAACTGCACGGCAACCGTCTTCAGTGGCTGTATGCCATCGATGTGCTGATTGAAACACAGGGCGAGGTCTGCCTCCTTCCCCTTCCCGGTGATGCAGCAGAGCGCTTGTTCCCGTCGGTGCGGTTTCGTGTCAGGGAACGCAGTCGCCATAAATCCGCGCTGGTCATGCAGAAGTACAGCCGCCAGCAGGCGAGGGAGGCAGAGCAGAAAGCCCGTGCGTACCAGGCGCTGGTCGCTCAGGCTGAAATCGAACTGGCATTCCATTCGCCGGAAACAGTCGGAAGCTGGCATGCACGCTGGAGTGACCGGGTGGCAGAGCATGACCTGGAAACCCTGTTCTGGCAGTGGGGCGAGCGTTTTCCGTCACTGGCCGGAATGGAACGCTGGCAGTGGCAGGATATGCCATTCTGGCAGGTCATCGCAGAGGCTGGTATGGCGGCAAGGGTGGTCGGTCATGCTGTTCGTGAGATGGAGCGGTGGATGGTGCCGAACAAACTCCGGGAGGCAGCGTGATGCGGCAACAATCACACGGATTTCCCGTGAACGGTCTGAATGAGCGGATTATTTTCAGGGAAAGTGAGTGTGGTCAGCGTGCAGGTATATGGGCTATGATGTGCCCGGCGCTTGAGGCTTTCTGCCTCATGACGTGAAGGTGGTTTGTTGCCGTGTTGTGTGGCAGAAAGAAGATAGCCCCGTAGTAAGTTAATTTTCATTAACCACCACGAGGCATCCCTATGTCTAGTCCACATCAGGATAGCCTCTTACCGCGCTTTGCGCAAGGAGAAGAAGGCCATGAAACTACCACGAAGTTCCCTTGTCTGGTGTGTGTTGATCGTGTGTCTCACACTGTTGATATTCACTTATCTGACACGAAAATCGCTGTGCGAGATTCGTTACAGAGACGGACACAGGGAGGTGGCGGCTTTCATGGCTTACGAATCCGGTAAGTAGCAACCTGGAGGCGGGCGCAGGCCCGCCTTTTCAGGACTGATGCTGGTCTGACTACTGAAGCGCCTTTATAAAGGGGCTGCTGGTTCGCCGGTAGCCCCTTTCTCCTTGCTGATGTTGTACGGGCATGAACAACCTGACTTCAGGAAGGTCGTTTCCCTTCAGGAACGGGGATGAACGCGCGCCTGCGGCGCCCGTTCTTTTCCCCCGCCTTCTCTGGTTATGGCCTGTCAGAAATCACATCACCTTCCCTGTGATTATTCTCTTTTTCTTCCTGCTCTGATTCTGACTACTGCAGTGTTGTCCTGTCTGCCGGGCGCACCTTCGGC
>ENA-OVGI01000551-OVGI01000551.1-human-gut-metagenome-genome-assembly--contig:-NODE-551-length-26507-cov-4.411349_pt1 | contig 26507 bp, 23 predicted proteins | sample MGYA00237771_ERZ505421 | MGnify/ENA primary metagenome ERZ505421 (study PRJEB26158, sample SAMN06016378) | human gut metagenome | biome: human gut; feature: ankylosing spondylitis patient; material... | reverse complement strand
AATAATGTCTTGCCAATAGTCACCACCGGCAATAGCGTTCAGCTCTTCTATTGATTGGAAAGATTTGTCCATTTTGGTAGGATCGTATTCAACCAGATCATCAAATATTGTCTTTCACTAAATGATGTCCCTAATGCATGGCAAGCCTCTCTAATGAATCCGAAAGAGTTCATATAGACAAGAAGTTCAATAGAATTAAAATTATTCTTCGATAGTTCATCAAATATTGAGCAGTTTAACGCTTTTATTCCATAAGGGTAAATATACAGAAACACATTGCAACGTTCCTTGCCCTTCAAAACATTGGTAATGTTGTCCTCATATTTTTCCTAAATAATTTTTACCCAAGGATAATTTTTCAAATTGTTACGCAAATCGTCTGCATAGTTCAAATCAATAAATGTCGCTTCTATTTGCGTGAATTCCATACTGGTACTTTCTTGACACTTATTGATCACTTCGAGTGCTATTAGAGGCGAACCTGGATTTCCGTCGTCAAATTTTCCTTTTCCCGCAAAGCAATCTACATATACAAGTGGTCTGTATGTATGAAGGATTTTGGAAACATACGGCATAAAATAGCATCCAAGCAACTCATCCTTAACAACCGACCAGGCTTTCTTTTCAACAAAAAAATCGTTATTTTTCTTTGCCATATAATTCTCCACAATCTGAAAAACCGTCCATAATGCTTATACCGAGTTATAGTTGTGTTTGCTGAACGGTTTCCAATAAACACAAGAGAACCTAAATTATTCTTCTGAACTGTAAAACTCCTCTAAAACATAGGTTTTAACAGGTGTTATGTATAACTCGTATTTTATAACCAATTTAACCAAATCATTTCCATCAATTAAAGTGATAGGAGAGCCTTCTCTTGCGGCCTGTCTTGCAGAATTTGTAAATCGACCATTAGTAATGAACACTCCGTAATCGGCCTGATATTTATTCATCGCACCCAAGAATTGGTTAATTTCCGGTTCTCTTACAGGCGCTAGATTATACCGCTTACACTGAATAACAACTCTGGTTGTACGGAAATCGTTGGTATCGGTATGATAACCATAGCCATCAATCCCACCATCATGACTAATTTGAACGCCTTTTTCTGTAAATTCAACACCCATGCGATTTAACAATGCTCTTGAAAAAGCTTCAAACTTTTTGGGTGTCATTTTCGCAATCGCAGCAAGCAGTTTCTCTTTGAAATCATCTTTGATTTTTTCTTCTCCCTGCATTTCTTCCTCGTTGTCGGAAATATCAGCGACTTTGTTTTTCTTGTTATTTTGGCTCAACTGCTCCCAATGCTTTTTAGATGCTTCAATAATATCTTTTTTGACATCAAGGCTCTCCACATCTAGATATAATCCTTTTTCGGTCAGTGTAATAGGAGAGGTATTCGTATATGTCAATAATCCGATAAAGAATAAATCTTTAATTGCAAAATTGAATTTAAAGTTGAACTCCTTATATGTGTTTCCGGTTTTCTTGGACTTTTTTTCTATTTCTGCAAATTCCGCAATTTGATCATCCAAGTCAGCGATGCGTGCCTTTATTTCAGAACGCTCTAACTGACCGCCAGCTTCTTGTAACACCTTCAATATCGGCTTAATTAAATAAGCAATCTTGCTGTCAGAAGATAATTGTTTAATATTCATAACTACTGTCTCCGCTTATATTTGGGTAATCTGATCTATCGCATATAGCGGCAGATTGACGAGCCATTCTTCTTTTTTGTAGTCCGCCATAGAGGTGCGAACAGAAACTTCTGGCGAGAATTTTTCTTGATAGGTTTTTAGGCTCTTGGCTCTAAGATTTACTTCTGCCTTTACTTCAACTGGTATAATCTGCTCACCTGTATCAACGACAAAGTCAACTTCGCAGGAGCCTCTGTCGTTGGTGTAGTAATAAACATCCAAATCCTCGATGGTTTTTAGTTGCTGACAAACATACTGTTCCGTCAAAGCACCCTTAAACTCAACAAAAAGGTCATTGCCATCGAGTAATGTGCGCTGGCGAAGTCCCGCCATACAACCAAGTAGTCCCACATCTACCACAAACAGCTTGAATGCTTTCAAGTCCTCATATGCTCGCAACGGAATGCCTGCCGCATTGACACGGCTGACCTTATGAATAAGACCGCAATCGCTGAGCCACATAATTGCGGTTTCATAATCCTTTGCACGAGCACCTTCACGAACAAGTCCATAGATAAACTTTTTGTTTTCTTTTGCTAACTGTGAGGGGATGCTGTTCCACAGCATACGGAGTCTCGGTACGATTTCATTCGGAGCGTGCTTGGAGAAATCCTGTTCGTAGGCTGCGAGAATTCGCTTTTGAATTTCACGTACCTCGTTGAAATCTTTATTTTCTGCAAAGCTTTGTACAGCCTCAGGCATTCCACCAACAAAGTAATAATGCTTCAATGCATCAATATAAGTCTGCTTAAAGCTTGTAATCATCTGGAAGTCTCGACTATCAAGCAGTTCGGCGAATCGCCCTTTATCGGTTGCCATCAAAAACTCCTTGAAAGAAAAGGGGTACAGTTTTAAGAAATTCACCTTTCCAACAGGGAAGGATGTCCCTTGATGTAAAGCGATGCCAAGCAACGAACCGGCGCATACAATATGATACTGTGGCGCATTTTCATAGAAATATTTAAGAGACGAAAGTGCTCTGGGAACTTCCTGCACTTCATCAAAAATCAGTAAAGAATTATTTGGGTCAATTTTTCGACCCACATACAGTTCCAATCCCATAATCAAGCGTTCTGTGTCCAGATCAGACGCAAACAGCTCTGCCATTCTGGAATTGGAATCAAAATTGATATATACGGTATCCGCATACGCCTGTCTACCAAATTCTTTCATCAGCCAAGTCTTGCCGACCTGACGTGCGCCTTCGATGATTAAAGGCTTGCGGCATTTGCTTTGTTTCCATTTCAATAGCTTTTCGATAGCAATTCGGTACATACACGCACCTCCGTCATTATAATTCAAGTATAGTATATCACACAATCACATAAAATACAACGAGTTTTAGATAAATTATCTCACTTTTTACAACGAATAAAGCTATAGCAGCTCAAATGTTGAATCAACAAATAGACCTCCTTAAAGGCAATCCATGTCTGCTTCGATGGTTATTCTTCCATAACTTTCAACACCATCCTTGCGCCCAACTTAAAACTGTTTTGGAATATCAAACAATCTGTTAGGGTCTGGTATTCTCACACACAGTTCGTATATTTGGCGAACAGCTCTTTCTGTTCATCCGTCATGGTGGCTCGGAGCTTTTCTTTCTTCCTACAAATAGCTCCAGTAATTTTTTGCACTCCTTGCAAGAAGAAGTATCATACTCGGTTGGCTCGATGTTGCCATACCAAAATTCTGCAAGGATTTTCATACCACATCCTCCTCGTAGATCATTTCTCGGAGAATGATTTCCTCGGCTCGGTTGCGGATGCTGTTCATAGCGCCAACACATACCATTTGATTGTGCTGCTTCATGCGTTCTGTCACGCCTTCAGTGGATTTCATTTGCTCAATAATACGTTCCAGGCGGCTCTGCGCCTGCTCGTTCAAATCAGCCAGATACGTCCACAGATCACCACTAAGGCACAGATCATTGAAGCGGATAGGGTTATACTCCTTGATATAGTCTCTGTGAATACGCCCCAACCGACCAATAGGTCTGTTTCCTTCTGGTAAACGAATACCGGGAATATAGTAGTCACCGCAACGGATATAGTTCAGTTCCTGCATCATATGTACCTCCAATAAGATTCAAGCATTCTGTTAAAGATAGAAAAAGGCGATACCTGGTTGTGAAAACCAAGTATCACCAATCTTTTCTTATAGCACTCCTGTACGGCAGCTACCCTATGTCAGTAATGTTTTCATACTGTCTTATTAGAAACTACCCTTTCGAGCCTCCTTACCGCAAATGTTCTACCAAATCAAAAGTTATATTTAGTTAAAAGCAACTTTTGATAGTGTTTAACAAATCGTATTACTTTTTGGACTTTGATTTTGTTTTTGTAACTTCGTCAAGTCCGATAAAATACATACCTTTTCTCTTTGTTTTTTCAAGATGGATTTTTTCCAAATCAACAATCAAATCCGTATAGGAATTATTTTCAGGTTCGATAAAACAGAATATTCTGAATTTACCGAAAGTTACGGTTTTGTCGGCTTTATGTGCAGAATCGGAATATGCAAGAATATTCGTTTCTCTATTCGGAACTGTTGCGAAAAGAACCTGTTCACCTGTTTTCTTGTCTTTTACTTTGCAAGTTCTGATAAAGGTATATTCACCTGAATAAGTATCGTCCGAAAGTTCAATGTGTTCAAATGCAGTATATTCGGCATTTCGGTTAATCATAGAAATTCTGTTGTTTTGCTTTGTATAAACTGCAGGAGAAACTAAATCAGTTCCTTTGTCGAGCATGAGAACAAAATTACTACTTGGCAAATCCATTAAAGCATCATAAACAAAATGTTTAATTCTGTTCTGTCTTTTATTTGTAAAAGAAGTTTCCACCTCAACAGAATCAAATTGTCGATTATCTAATATATGTGAAACAATCAATTTTGATAATTGAAACAGAATCAATAATATTAGAAAAACTATGCCAAACGGATTACCCTCTGAATAAAAATAAGCTACAGTGTAATTCAACATCATCCACCCATTCAAATTGTTGTTCATGTAATTATCAATCTGTTCGCCAATCGTATTTATCAGTTAAAACATTAAGTTCAACATCATTTATTACCACAACCTCATCAGATTTCCAGTATAAAGAAACATCTTCCTGATGATATTTCCAATAAATATTACGGCATTTACTTGTTTCGGAATCCACTACCTCACATCTTACCGAAAAATCCGTAGTCGCATTTCCTGAACAAAGATAAGCATTAACCGTATATTTTCCATTTGGAGATACTGAGGAATCAATCAATTCGCCTTTAGGCAAATTATCTAAGCCACACCCTGAAAGGAAAGCACATAGCATAATCATCAAAACAGCAAGAAAGTTTGTAATAATACGTTTATTTTGCATTTTAATGCCCCCTGAAACAACAGCTGATAATTTTATTATACACAATGTAACAAGTTATAGCAATACTCATATAACAAATTATTTGCTCAATATACAAAAACTGTACAACCGAAAAAGGCTGTACAGTATCGGAATTATTCTTTATAAGAAACTATTTCTTTTCAGTAAGAAGCTTATTGAGCTCGTCCATAAAGGTGTTAATATCCTTGAACTGGCGATAAACAGACGCAAAACGGACATATGAAACCTCGTCTATATTCTTGAGCTGATCCATTGCAAGCTCACCGATTTGCTTTGAAGTGATTTCACGGTCAAGGCTTGACTGAAGCTGAGCCTCAATATCATTGACCATATTTTCAATCTGTTCAATTGAAACGGGACGCTTCTCACAGGCACGGAGAATTCCGCCTGTAAGCTTGTTGCGGTCAAAAACCTCACGGGATTTATCACGCTTAACAACAATTATCGGAACAGTTTCAATCACCTCATGTGTAGTAAAGCGTTTGCCGCATCTCAGGCACTCTCTTCTTCTGCGGATTCTTTCGCCGTCATCGGCAGAACGAGAGTCGATAACCTTGCTTTCTTCATAACTGCAATATGGACACTTCATATGAAAACCTCCGAATAATTATTCCCTAAAATAATTATAACATACCGTTTTCAAATTTCAAGTATAGAAAATTTACAATTTAATTACACTTTTATTGCATCAGAGATTGCGGTAATGCTTAACATTTCTCTTCTTTCTTTTACGCTTACCGTGAATTTTTGAAATAATAAGGTAAATGATGAGAACGAGAATGATAAGAGCGATAATCACGATAAACCAATAGGACTGAAATACTGTGCCGATGATGTTGAACACATAGAGAATTCCGCTGCGTTCAATCTTTTCGCCTGCAACAACATTAACCTCGGCAAACTTCTGCTTTTCGCTGTTTGCATCTGCTTTGTAATAGATTGTTGCCTTGCCGACTACCGAGCCTTTGTCAAGCGGTGCGTCAACGCTTTCGGGAATATCCTGTTCAATAATTATATTCTCATCTGTGCAGTCTTTCGGAACAATTGCACTTAGGTCGGTTTCGGGATAAAGCAATGTACTGTTTTTGCCCCATGCAAGGTTAACCTTTACTTCGCAAAGCGGCTTTGACGAGGTGGCTACCGTGTTCATTTCAAGACTTGTCAACGCCCAGCGGAAAAGGTCTGCCGCATCGGTCATTGTTGCGTAGTCCTCGGTCACACCTTCCTCATACGGTGCGTGAAGGAGAATTGCCATATATGAATAGCCGTCTGCCGACGCTGTCGTTACAAGACATCTGCCTGCCTCGTTAGTCGTACCCGTTTTGATGCCCTTTGCGTACATATAGTAATACTCACCGCCACGGTTGGCGTCAATGAGGTAATTGGTTGTTACAAGGGCTGTATCGTCACCGTCACAAGTGTATGTACAGGTATTTGTGATTTCTTCAAAGCGAGGAAGAGTGAGCGCATAGGTTGTGATTTTGTACATATCACGGGCGGTTGTATAGTGGTCGGGATCGTGAAGTCCGTCAGGATTTGCAAAATGAGTGTTTTCGCAACCGAGCTCCTTTGCTTTTTCATTCATCAGCTTGACAAAGTTATCAACATTGCCTTCACCGATATAATCGGCAAGAACCATTGCGGCATCATTACCCGAGGGAACCATCATGCTGTAAAGCAGATCGATTGCAGTCATACTCTTGCCGACATGATTTTCAACATTCGCAAGGGAACTGCCTGTGTTTTTGAGAACATCAAGAACCGACTGCTTAATCGGAATTTTTGTATTATCAAGATCGGCAATGTTTTCAACCGCAATTATGTAGGTCATAATCTTTGTTGTTGACGCAGGGTAACGCTTTGAGTCGGCATCTTTTTCATACACGGTCTGACCTGAATCCATATTTACAAGAAGGATTGAGTCCGACTCGGTTTTTACATCATTAGGATAGGACGCAGCACCTGCCGATGTGAAAGCGGAACAGATAATGATGCAAAGCATACAGAGAAGTGAAAGTGTTTTGGTTATGTTTTTTCTCATTTACTTAATTCTCCCATTTATAGTTTTTCAGTTTAAAGCATTTTGTCCGCCACGCTCAAACAGGCGGTCTACCTCTGCTTTTAACAGTCGTATTTCATCGTTTCGGATATCGCCGTAACGGTCCATTATGCAGTCTGCAATTTTTTGAGATAGTTCAAGGCTTTTTGTGTCGGCAAAATCGGCAATTGACATCTGCGGAAGTCCGTGCTGTCTGTGACCGAAAAAGTCGCCGGGGCCTCTCATTTTCAAATCTTCATCGGCAATGACAAAACCGTTGTTCGTTGAACACATGACCTCAAGTCGTTCTCTTGTTGTCTTACTGCCCTTGTCGCTGATAAGAATACAATAGGACTGCGAACTGCCTCTGCCAACCCTTCCTCTCAGCTGATGAAGCTGTGAAAGTCCGAATCTTTCGGCATTTTCAATCACAATAACCGTAGCATTCGGAACATCAACGCCGACTTCTATTACCGTTGTGGCAACAAGAACGGAATACTCATTCTCGACAAACTTACGCATAACCTCGTCTTTTTCATCAGACTTCATCTGTCCGTGAACTATGCCGACTGCTATTTCAGGAAATTCCCGCAACATCAAATCTGCGGCATATTCTTCGGCTGACGCAACATCGTCAAGCTCGCCTTCTTCAACGAGGGGACAAACTATATACGCCTGTCTGCCATGTTTTACTTCACTGCGGATAAAGTCATACACTCCGCCACGCATTGCAGAAGTTCGCAACACGGTTTTCACGGGTTTTCTTGACGGCGGAAGTTCGTCAATTATTGAAATGTCGAGGTCGCCGAAAATGATAAGTCCGAGGGTTCTCGGAATCGGAGTGGCACTCATAACAAGCAGATGCGGATTGTTGCCCTTGCCGAGAAGCTTTGCTCTTTGTGCAACACCGAATCTGTGCTGTTCGTCGGTTACGGCAAGCGCAAGATTTTTAAACTCGGTTTTATCGGTAATGAGAGCGTGTGTTCCGATTACCATATCAATCGAACCGTCTGCAAGTGATTTTCTGATTTGTTTTTTTTCGGATTCCCTGAGTGTGCCTGTCAGCAGACCAACCTTGATATCCGTATTTTCAAAAAGCTTTTGAAATGTTTTGTAATGTTGTCGGGCAAGGATTTCAGTCGGCGCCATAAATGCGGTCTGAAATCCGTTTTTGGCAACCGTGTAGCAGACCGAGGCTGCCACAGCCGTTTTGCCCGAACCTACATCGCCCTGAACAAGTCGGTTCAGCGGAGATGATTTGTTGATTATATCGTTTATGCAGTCCGACACCGCCCGTTTTTGGGCATTTGTCATTGTGAACGGCAAAAGCGATTCAAATTCTTTTGAATAATCCTTTGTGATTTCAAGAGAGGTTACTCCTCTGCTGTGGTCACGCAGATTTCTCATTCCGAGGTTCAGCACAACAAGCTCTTCGGTAACAAGCCTTTTTCGGGCTGCTTCAAGCTGTTGGCGGTTCTTCGGAAAGTGAATGTCAAACAATGCCTGTCTGAGTGAGCAAAGGTCAAATCTTTCTCTTATGGCATCGGGCAAAGGATCCTTAATTTTTGACGGCAGCATTGAAAGTGCCTGTCGTACGGCTGATTCAACCGATTTACTCGGAAGTCCTGCCGTTTGTCTGTAAATCGGACGGATTTGTGTTCCCTTGACAGCAGGAGCAAAAGTCGGAGATACAATCTGCATTCCGTAGCTGTCGGATGAGATTTTTCCGTAAAAGAAATATTCTCTGCCCTGTCTGAGCATTGAGCTGATGTATTTATTGTTAAAAAACACAAGCTGAATTGAACCCGTTTCATCATAGACTGCGGTTTTGGAAATAATTCTTCCGCCGCTTATTCGGGTATCGTTTACAGATGTTGCGACAACAGCCTTTATGCAAACGGTTTCACCGTATTCAAGCTCGTCAATATGCTTGATGTTGCTCCAATCCTCGTATGTGCGTGGATAGAAATTAATCAAATCTCCAACGCTTTTAATCCCGAGTCTTGCAAAAAGTGCGGCACGCTTTTCACCTATTCCGTTCAAATTTGTAACGGGAGTTTTATAAAGTGATGTCATACCGCACCTCCGTTATACAAAACGGGAGCATAACCGTAAAAATTATGCTCCCTGAAAAAATCCGATTTAAATGCTTATTCTACGCTGAGAATAAAGTAGTAAACAGGCTGGTCGCCCTTTACAAGAGTAATATCGGTTCTTGAACCGAACTTTTCACGAAGCTCTCCATATGCCTTTTCTGCCTCTTCCTCACTTACATCCTCACCGTAGATAAGAGTAATGAATGAAGTGTCACGGCTGACCATATCCTTTGCAAGCTTGACAAGAGCCTTAACTGTGCTCTTTTCTGTGATTGTAAGCCTGCCGTTTTCAAGAGCGATAATGTCGCCCTCTTTGATTTTCTTACCGCCGAATTCACTGCTTCTTGCGGCAAAGGTTACAAGACCTGTGCCCACAGACGCAAGTGCGTCCGTCATAAGCTGTGCGTTGCTTTCGGCAGAAATCTCGGGATCAAAGTTGAGCATTGCCGTCATACCCTGCGGAATTGTTCTTGTCGGAACAATGATGACATTTCTGTCTTTTACCATCGGGATTGTCTGCTCTGCGGCAAGAATGATGTTTTTATTGTTTGGAAGAACGAGAACATTCTTGGCAGGAGTTGCCATAATTGCCTCATAGATATCGTCTGTACTCGGGTTCATACTCTGACCGCCCGAAACAACATTGTCACAACCGAGGTCTTTAAAAAGGTCTTTAAGACCGTTACCTGCGGCAACTGCAACAAAGCCGAAATCGTTTTCAGGTTCTGCGGGAACAAACTTTTCCTTTTCAGCCTTTTTCTTTGTTGACTTGACATTCTTGTGCTGTTCCTTCATATTCTCAACCTTAACCGTGAGAAGTTGACCGAACTCAAGTCCTTTTGAAAGAGCATTGCCCGGCTGTTCCGTATGAACATGAACCTTGATAATCTCATCATCATTTACAACAACTACGCAATCACCGATTGATTCAAGATAACTGCGAAGCTCGCCGATTTCGGTTTCAATCTCGGCATTTCTGCCAACGATAAACTCTGTGCAATATGTGAATCTGATATCATCGTCAAATTCAGCGGCGGCACTTTCAAATGTGCTGACGGTTGCAGGAGCTGTGTCATCGTCAGCTTCAATCATAATGCCGTTCTTAATTACAGAGAGCATACCCTCAAAGATTACGCAAAGGCCCTTACCGCCTGCGTCAACAACGCCTGCCTTTTTAAGCACGGGCAAAAGCTGAGGAGTGATTGCAAGCGCCTCGTTAGCCTTGTCAACGATTGTCTGCCATACAGACACAACATCTCTGTCATACTTAGCGGCTTCGATACCTGCCTCATAAGCCATTCTTGCAACCGTGAGAATTGTTCCCTCTGTCGGTTTCATAACAGCCTTGTAAGCGGCGTCAACACCGATTCCAAGTGCTGCGGCAAGATTTTTGCCGTCAACTTCTTCAATGTCTTTAAGTCCCTGGGCAAAGCCACGGAAGATTAGTGAAGTGATAACACCCGAATTGCCTCTTGCTCCACGGAGCATTGCAGAGGCTGTGATACCTGCGGCATCACCTGCACAGGTACCGTCAAAATCTTCAAGCGCTGCAACAGCCGCATTGACTGTCATTGACATATTTGTACCTGTGTCTCCGTCGGGTACAGGGAAAATATTAAGATCATTTATACTGTTTTTTTGGTTTGAAATATTATTCGCACCGGAAATAACAGCCTGTTTGAGAATTTGTCCGTTTATCATTTAGGCACATCTTTTTAATGTACTTTTCTTAATCAACTGCACAAGCCGATTTTACACCGACAAACGCAGTTTTACAATAATTCACATTATAACATTATACATTATCAGCTTGTTTTTTGCAATAGTATAATACACTAATTATCTGCAAAAAATGCCGACTTAATCGGGATTGTTTCATATTTTTTGACAATTGGAAACAATTTACTTTATGCTGATTTGTGTTATTCAATACGCATTGACTCGGCTGAAACACACTTTCCGCTTTTGTCATCAACATCAAAAAGCGTACATTCCATTTTGCATTCTCCGCTTGCAAGGTCAAAGCGCTGCGGAAGCTTATTTTTCAGCTTTGCAATTATAATTTCGCTCTTTACACCGAGAACGGAATTGATTGTACCCGTCATTCCCGTGTCGGTTATGTAGCCGGTTCCCTTCGGGAGAACCTGTGCGTCAGAGGTCTGAACATGGGTGTGTGTTCCGAACATTGCGGAAACTCTGCCGTCAAGGTAATAACCCATTGCCCTTTTTTCACCCGTTGCCTCTGCGTGAAAATCAACAATTATAATTTTGCTTTCAGCCTGTTTAATCATTTTATCTACACATTCAAAAGCGCAATTCAGGTTGTTATCCATATAGGAATTACCCATAATATTTATAATCGACACAATTCTTCGCCCTGTGTCAACATTAATTATACCTTTGCCGGGTGTTGAATTTTCGGGAAAATTGGCTGGTCTGACAATGAAGGGATTTGAGTCAAGGCAGTCATAGACTTCTTTTCTGCGGAAAGAATGGTTGCCGAGTGTAATTGCGTCAACTCCGCTGTCAAAAAGATGCTTTGCAGACACGAGAGTCAGTCCGTTACCGTCAGCGGAATTTTCACCGTTGCAGATTACAAAATCAACGCCTTTCACCTTTTTGAGCGTGGGAAGATTGTTGCGAAGAAATTCACAACCGATACTGCCTACGACATCACCTATACATAAAATTCTCATAGTTATCCCTCCGTTTGTGTCCGATTGCAAAATTTCAGTCGTTCAAAGCAAAACATACAAATTGATTATAACACAACTTTTCTATTCTGTCACATCAAAATCAACCTGATCTGCAATATTTTCGTTAAAAATATAATCTGTTGTCACCCTGTAGCTACCTTTATTTTCTTTAACGGAAATTTGTTTTGAAATAACCTTGCTTTTATTCTTTGTAAAAATCTCATAGAGAATACAATCAGCCTTTGCAATCTCCTCAGCCTTGTTTTTACTTACAGAGTTTTCGGTTGTTACAAGTTCACGGTCGGTTCTGATTTTAAGTCCTACCGGCAGAACAACATCATTTATAAACAGATTTTCTCCGTGAACTGTGCTTACAAAATTGTCGTAGTTTTCAAAGGCAAGGTTACAGGGAAAATCAAGCCATAAAAATCTGAAATTTTTTCTGTCAACATAATTTTCGTCAGCGTAACTGTAGGTTACTTTTTTCGAAATTGAAAGCGTTTGCTGTTCGGTAATGTCGGCATAAACCTTTGCGTTTGCTCTCAAGTAACGCATATCGCCCTGCTTGGTTTCGTCAAGACCGCTGACAAGAATCTGACCGTTCACAACTCCGCTGCCCTTTGTAACAACAGGTCTGCCGTTATATGCCTGAATCTGTGTTATAACTCCGTCCTTAATGGCTTTTACATTGCAAGGATTTTTTGAGGTGTCAAGCTTCGGCTTTTTGTAGGTTTCCTTAACTTCAACCGTGACAAGACTGCCCGTTATGTTTATGCTCATCCAGCGGATATCGTCACATTTCAGCTGAATATTGCGTTCTATCTGATCTGTATCAAGATTGTTTTTCCACACACCGACAGAAATCCCGTTATCACCAAGTAACGATTCAAGATATGTATTGCTGATTTCCTCTGTACCCGAAATTTTTACCGACCAGATAAAATTTGAAAGAAAAATACAGAGAATAATTCCGCATACCGCACCTGCAAAAAGTCCTGCTCTCTTCTTATAGCGGTTAATAATAAACGGCAGTCCGTGTTTGGCTGTTATTCTTGTTTTAACCCTTGATTTGCGTGCAAGGATTCTGATTTTTTTGTAGTCGGAAAGGTACATTGAAGCTGATATTGCGTTCTTTTTCGGAACGGGATTCCAGAGATTCACACCGTTTTTTGCGGTTATGTTCATAAATCTTTCGGGAAATTTTCCGCTTGCGGTAAAGTCCACACTTCCTCTGAGAAAGCGTATTATTTTAAGGAGCATAATTTCACCTCACGAAAGAAAGTTGATGTCGGTTACAAAGCCTTCAATTTCAACGCAGGAGCTTGAAATGCATTTCAATGTCATTCCTCTCCCGCAAAATGAAATTACGGTTTTGCAGGTATTAATTTTTATGCTTTCGCTGTCATAGAGCAAAATTCCCGTTGAACCCTCAACGGTTATTCTGCGGTTTCCGAGCATCTCTATATACGGCATTGTTCCCATATCAAACATCGGAGAAGGCAATCTTTCGTTTTTATCGGCAATTCGTTTCTTCTTTGGCAAAAAAATCTCCCCTGTTTTCGTTTCTCATTTATTTTTATGCAACTGCCGTCATATATATTAATTGGTGATTAATATGTTCCTGAGTAAAAGTGCCGTAAAGGCGGTGAATATTTTTAAAGCAATCGGAATTTTTCTTTTATGCATTACGGCTCTTTTGTTTTCAAAAGAATGTTCAAAGGGTGCTGAAAACGGCATAGGCTTGTGCCTTTCAACGCTTGTACCGTCACTTTTCCCTTTCATGGTGCTTGCCTCATATATTACAGATAGCGGTCTTGCAGAAAAAATCGGCAGACATCTTTCATGGCTGACAAAACCGCTTTTCGGACTTGACGGTTGCTTTGCATCGGCAATAATTCTCTCTCTTGTCGGAGGTTATCCCGTTGGCGCAAAGGCGGTAAATTCGCTTTATAAAAAAGGTACGGCAAGTGAAAACGAGTGTAAACGGGCAAGTCTGTTTTTGGTGTGTTCGGGACCGGGGTTTCTTGTAAATTTTATAGGTGCACAGCTTTATTCGAGCATTGAAGTCGGGCTTATTATATTTGCCGCCCAATGCATCTCGGTTTTTATACTTGGATTCGCATTAAAATTCGTTTACAGAAATAAAGTTGATGATAATTCCAATTCGGAAATATTAATAAGCACTCCGCAAAAAGGCGACGCACTTGTAAAGTCTGTTCTTGACGGTGCAAGGGGAATGTTTGCAATCTGCGCATTTGTGGTGCTGTTTTCGGCATTTACTGAGATTTTCTGCTCACACATTACGGATGAAAATATTCAAAAACCGTTTTTGATACTCACGGAAGTTTGCAATGCGGTTACTGCGGTATCGAAAGATTTGCCGATTGAGGTTGTTGCATTTTCGGCAGGATTCGGCGGACTTTGCGTACATTTTCAGATTTTCTCGGCACTTGGAGATATTAAGGTAAATAAAATGTTATTTTTCTTTTTCAGAATTTCACAAGGATTTATCACCGCATTGCTTACGCATTTAGGAATAAAACTTTTCTCCGTCACAACCGATGTTTTTTCAACATCAACGGTTGAAAATTTCAGTTTTTTCGGAGGAACTGTCCTTTCGGGAGCGGCTTTGCTTTTTACCGCTTTATGCTTTTTATATTCACTCAAAAATTACAAACAAAATTGACGGAGGTTACTTTATGTGCGGAATAGCAGGATGGATTGACCACTCACAGGATATGAGCGAAAGAATTGATTTGCTCAACAGAATGTCTGAAACGCTTGACAGGCGAGGTCCTGACGAAAACGGTTTGTACATTAACCGAGGGGCGGCGCTTATGCACAGGCGGCTTGTTGTAATTGACCGTGAAAACGGCAAACAACCGATGTCGGTTCGTCACAAGGACACGACCTATGTCATTGTCTATAACGGCGAACTCTACAACACAGCCGAGCTTCGTGAGGAGCTGAAAGCATCGGGGTTTCATTTCAGAGGTCACAGCGACACGGAGGTTGTGCTGAAATCGTACATTAAATACGGTGTTGACTGCTGCAAAAAGCTGAACGGAATTTTTGCCTTTGCAATCTACAACACAAGCGACAAATCGCTGTTTTTGTGCAGGGACAGAATCGGCGTTAAGCCGCTGTTCTACTATGAATACAACGGTGGCTTGCTGTTTGCGTCAGAAATAAAAGCGTTGCTTGCAAGCAAGGTTGTGAAGCCTCAAATTGACGAACAGGGACTCAATGAAATTTTCTTTTTAGGACCTGCAAGAACGCCTTCGTTCGGAGTTTTCAAGGGAGTATTTGAGCTTAATCCGGGCGAGTGTGCAATGTATAGGCACTCAAAGCTTCGCCGAAAAAAATACTACACCGTTGAGGCAAAAGAGCATACAGACAATGAAGTAACTACCATTGAAAAGACGAGATATCTGCTGACTGATGCAATTCAGCGACAGCTTGTGAGTGATGTTCCGCTGTGTTTTTTCCTTTCGGGAGGGCTTGACAGCAGTATAATTGTCAAGACCGCATCAATGTACAACAAGGAACACAAACTCGGCAAAATCAACACCTACTCGGTTGAATACCGTGACAACGAAAAATATTTTCAGAAGAGCAATTTTCAGCCTACTCCCGACTACGAATTTATTTCGATGATGTCAAAAAATGCCGACACAAAGCACAGGGAAATTGTCCTTGACAACACGCTTGTGTGCGACGCACTTTATGAAAGTGTTCAGGCAAGGGATTTGCCGGGGTATGTTGATGTTGACTCGTCACTTTTGCTCTTCTGCAAAGAAATCAAGCAAAACTACACCGTTGCACTTTCGGGAGAATGTGCAGATGAACTTTTCGGCGGATATCCGTGGTATCACAACCATGAAATACTATTTGAGGATTGTTTTCCGTGGTCAAAAAGCCAGGATATTCGCAGGAGCATTCTCAAGGACGGTGTGCTGAAAAACGGCGAGGAGTATGTCAGACAAAGGTATCTTGACACAATAAACCTTGCCCCAAAGCTTAAAAGTGACACCGACCTTGACAGGCGAATGCGAGAGATGTTCTACCTGAATTTTTACTGGTTTATGCAATGTCTGCTTGAGCGAAAAGACAGATGCTCAATGTTCAGCGGACTTGAGGTAAGAGTGCCGTTCTGCGATTACAGACTTGTTGAATATGCGTACAATATGCCGTGGGAATTAAAGGCATGGGGCAACCGTGAAAAGGGAATTGTGCGAAAGGCTTTTGAGGATATTCTGCCCGAAGAAATTTGCTGGCGAAAGAAAAGCCCGTACCCGAAAACGCACAATCCGATTTACTTCAATGAGTGTGTAAAAAGGGTTAGAAAAATTCTTAAAAAGCGTTCAATTCTAAACGAACTGCTTGACCGAAAAGGGATTGAAGATATCATTGAAAATCCCGATAAAATCACAAATCCGTGGTACGGTCAGCTGATGAAAGCACCGCAGATTCTTGCGTATATAATCGAACTTGACTACTGGTTTGATAAATATAATGTTGAAATAGTGTAACGGTTATGTTAAAATCTGAGTGTAAAAAGCATTGGGAGATGTAGAAAATTAGCCGTAAACAATATATTAAACTGACCGATTTCTTCAAGAATAACAAATCCGCAAAAAATGTGTTGAAATTCGTATATAAAATTTTTCCGCTGTTTGTATTTGCAAGCTATCCGATTTTGCTTGTATATACATTTTTGTGGCAAAAAGATTTGTTTTTAAAGTCACTGACTGTGCCTGCGGGGGTGTTTTTGGGAATAACACTTCTGCGAATTATCATAAAAGAAGAACGCCCGTATGTACGGTACGGAGTTGCGCCTGTTTTTGCAAAGAACAGCAAGCCCGACAGTATGCCGAGCCGCCACACCGCAAGCGCATTCATCATTGCAATGGCAATTTTGCGGTTCAATGTGTGGGCAGGGGCTGCATACCTCTTCATTGCGGTTATGATTTCCGTGTCAAGAGTGTGTGCAGGAGTACATTATGTGCGTGATGTCATAGTCGGTGCAACAATAGCAATCCTCTGCGGAATTGTATTTTTGTTTTTGGTGTTTTAATATATAATTGTGCAAACGGTAACAATGTTACGCTCAATCATAATTTTTAATTTAAAAAGCCACAGTAGATTTTAACTTTCTACTGTGGCTTTTTTGTTGGTTGTTAAGTTGTGTAATATCTGTTTATGTAACAGCGATATTATTTTTTGTCGTCTGTTTTTTCTGTAAGGTCGATGATATCGCCTGTGCAATGGGGACATTTTGTGGCTTTGATATCAATATCACTGAAACAGAACGGACACTTTTTTGTTGTGGGAGCTTCTTCGGGTTCAGTTTTTTTGCCGAGTGACATAACCTTGTTGACAAGCTTTACGATAAGGAAGATTACGAAAGCCATAATCAGGAAGTTGATTACCGCTGTGATAAACTTACCGTACATAATTGTTGCGCCGTTGATTGTAACCTGAAACTGGTCAAAGTTGACACCGCCGAAGATACCGAGAATCGGCGAAATGATGTCGCTTGTGAGAGAAGTTACAATTGCCTGAAAAGCCGCACCGATGATAACGCCGACTGCGAGATCAAGCACATTTCCACGCATTATGAATTCCTTAAACTCCGAAAAAAACTTTTTCATTTTGCCCTAATCCCCTTATTTAATTTTCAAAATCAGCCAAGAATTGCCTTATGGTAAACCTTTTTACCCTTTTTGATTACAACATAGCCTTTTTCAAAATCAGACTTTGCAACCTTTGCGTAAACATCTGTTACCTTTTCATCGTCAACAGAAACACCGCCCTGCTGAATAAGTCTTCTGCCCTCACCGTTTGAAGGAATGAGTCCGCACTTCTTCATGAGGTCAAGAATCCCGATTTCACCGTCTGCAAAATCAGCCTCTGTAAGAGTTGTTGAAGGCATATTGTCAGTATTTGTCTTGTTGCTGAAGATTGCTCTTGCGGCCTCCTGAGCCTTATCAGCCTCCTCTTTGCCGTGAACAAGCTCTGTAAGCTCATGAGCAAGAATTTCTTTTGCTTTGTTGATTTCACTGCCCTCAAGCTTTGCAAGCTCATCAATTTCTTCAAGCGAAAGGAATGTGAGCATTTTAAGGCACTTGATTACATCGCCGTCATCAACATTTCTCCAATACTGGTAGAAATCGTAGGGGCTTGTCTTTTCGGCTGAAAGCCATACTGCACCCGACTGGGTTTTACCCATTTTCTTACCCTCTGAGTTGAGGAGAAGGTTGATTGTCATTGCATATGCGTTCTTGCCGAGCTTTCTTCTGATAAGCTCTGTACCGCCGAGCATATTGCTCCACTGGTCGTCACCGCCGAACTGCATATTACAGCCGTACTTCTGATAGAGGGCATAGAAGTCGTATGACTGCATAATCATATAGTTAAATTCAAGGAAGCTGAGTCCCTTTTCCATTCTCTGCTTGTAGCACTCTGCACGAAGCATATTATTAACGCTGAAACAAGCGCCTACATCACGGAGAAGTTCAACATAGTTAAGGTCAAGAAGCCAGTCTGCGTTATTTACAAGAAGAGCCTTACCCTCAGAAAAGTCGATAAAACGGCTCATCTGCTTTTTGAAGCAATCAACATTGTGCTGAATTGTTTCCTTTGTCATCATCTGACGCATATCTGTTCTGCCTGACGGATCACCGATCATACCTGTGCCGCCGCCTACGAGTGCAATTGGCTTGTTGCCTGCCATCTGAAGTCTTTTCATAAGGCAAAGAGCCATAAAGTGACCTACATGGAGGCTGTCGGCTGTCGGGTCAAAGCCGATATAGAATGTGGCTTTACCGCTGTTTACAAGCTCTCTGATTTCTTCTTCGTCCGTAACCTGAGCGATAAGTCCTCTGGCTACGAGTTCTTCATATACTCCCATATTTAAAAATTCCTTTCGATTTTTGTCAGTTAAACAATAATATTATAACATTATTTAATTTATAGTCAACCTTTCAGGCATGAGTTTTGGTGCAAATCTCGCCGTTTTCTACTGTTATCATAACGGTTTTATCACTGTCTGTCCGATAAACATTTTTGCACACGCTGTTAAGCAAGGCTGTTATATAGTAATCGGGAAGTGCCGTATCGTCAGCCGAAACGCTTATTACAGCGGTTTCGGGGCTTGCCTTTGCAAGAAAATCTTCACTTGAAGAATACTTACTGCCGTGGTGTGCAACCTTGAGAACATCGCATTTTAATTCTTTCTCGGAATTAACCATTGATTCTTCCCTTTTTGACGAAATGTCGCCTGTAAAGAGAAATCGCTTTTCGTCATATTCAAGCATTGTTACAAGCGAATTATCGTTTGTGTTGCCGAAGTTCTTTTCGGGTTGATAAAATTTAAAGGTCATATTTCCGATTTCAACGGGTTTGTCTGAAACGGGAATTATGGTTTTTATATTATTTTCTTTTATAGAATTAACAAGCTTTTCGTATTCGGGTATTTTGTGACTGTCGGAATATTTTCCGAAATAAACAACATCCGTACCGAATTCATCTATGATATCGGGCAGCGAACCGATGTGGTCGCTGTCGAGGTGTGACACGATTACGGCATCAAGATGAGTTACCAAACTGCGTTTGAGATAGGCAGTAATTTTATCGGTCACAAGATTTGTTCCTCCGTCAATCAGCACGCTTTTATCTCCGCATTTAATCAGCGTACAATCAGCCGAACCGACATTGATAAACGAAACAGAAAAATCGGACTCCATATCGGCTGAAATCCCAAAAAATGTATAGACATCGTTCCAATCGGGAATTCCGAGAGGTTTTCCGAATGAAACAAGCAGTACACAGGCAATGAAAAGTACGCATACCGATATTTTCAGTATGAAAAAGATTTTATTTCTTTTTGTTTTTTCGTCTGTACTTTGCGAACTTATCTTTGCCGTTTTTGCCTCTTCCCTTCTGATTCTGCGGATTGCGGTTGTTGTTCTGTTTTGAATAACCGCCCTGTGTTTGTCCCGCCATCGGAGTTACAAGACATTTTTTATCGTTACCGATTAAATCCCGTCTGCCGGCTTTGATGAGTGCTTTGATTACAAGCGGTTTGTTTTCGGGAATGAAATACTGCAGCAACGCCCTTTGCATTGCCTTTTCATTTTCAGACTTCGGAACATAAACCTCTTTGAGAGTGTACGGATCAAGCTCCGTATAGAACATACTCGTTGAAATTGTACCCGGAGTCGGATAGAAGTCCTGAACCTGTTTTGGGTGAATGTTTTCACGCTTGCAGAAAAGCGCAAGTTCTACGGCATCCGAAAGTGTTGAACCTGGGTGTGAGCTCATCAGATACGGCACGACATACTGGTCTTTATTTTCCTTGCCCGTAAAATCGTAGAACATCTTACAAAAACGCTTGTAGCTTTCAATATGCGGCTTGCCCATTTTGTCAAGAACCGCCGCTGAACAATGCTCAGGGGCAACTCTCAGCTGACCGCTGATGTGATACTTTACAAGTTCACGGAAAAACTCGTCATTTTCATCTTCAATAAGATAATCAAAACGGATTCCGCTGCGGATAAACACCTTTTTAATGCCCTTGAGATTTCTCAGCTTTCGCAGAATATCAAGATATTCCGTGTGCGACACCTGCATATTAGGGCAAGGTGTCGGTGCAAGACATCTTCTGTTTTTACAAAGTCCGAGCTTTTTCTGCTTTTCACATGACGGAAGTCTGAAGTTTGCGGTAGGTCCTCCGACATCGCTTATGTAGCCCTTGAATCGTGGATTATCAAGAAAACTTTCAGCCTCCTCAATAATACTCTTTTCACTTCTGACGGTTACCGCTCTGCCCTGATGAAAAGCAAGTGAGCAGAAATTACAAGCGCCGAAACAACCACGGTTGTGTGTGATTGAAAACAGTACCTCGTTAATACCGGGTACGCCGCCGAGACTTTCATAACACTTTGGATACCAACGCTCATACGGCAGAGAATAGACATAATCAAGCTGTTTTGTGTCAAGGGGCTGCATCGGAGGATTCTGCACAAGAATATACTTTCCGTGCCTTTGAATGAGGGTTTTGCCCCTTACGGCATCAGCCTCCTCAAGCTCTCTGCGTGATGCAATTGCATAGTCACGCTTGTCCTCTTTTACACGCTCATAGCTTGGAAGTTCGACAACCGACTTTGGCACATAATCGTCTGTACGAATTTTATAGCAAACACCTCTGATGTCGTAAAGCGATTCAACAGGATAACCCTCGGAAAGTCTTTTTGCAATTTCAATTGTCTGCAACTCGCCCATTCCGTACACAAGCAAATCTGCCTTGCTGTCGAAAATAATTGAGGGCATTACCTCGTTTTTCCAATAATCATAATGAGCAAATCTTCTGAGTGATGCCTCAAGACCTCCGATTATAATGGGAGAATCGGGATATAGCTTTCTGATTATGTTGCAGTAAACTGTGACTGCTCTGTCGGGACGCTTGCCGTTTTTACCGCCTGCCGTATAGGCATCATCATGTCTTTTACGCTTTGCAACCGTGTAGTGGGCAACCATACTGTCAATGTTGCCTGCCGACACCATAAAACCGAGCCTTGGTTTTCCGAACTGTGTAAAATCATCATCGTTTTTCCAATTAGGTTGTGCAAGGAATACTGTTTTGTAACCGCAATCCTCAAGAACTCTCGTGATTATTGCCGCACCGAATGACGGATGGTCAACATAGCTGTCACCGCAAACATATACAAAATCGACTTCGTTCCAACCTCGATCACGCATTTCTTTTGCGTTCATCGGTAAAAAAGCCATATTGAACCCTCCTTTATTTATTAATCGGCTCTGTTTTCAAGTACATTTCTGCGTTCGAGCCATTCGTTGTAGGTCATAAGAACATCTCTCGGTTTTGAACCCTGATGAGGGCCTACAACTCCCATTTGTTCCATATCGTCAATCATTCTGCCTGCTCTTGCGTAGCCGACCTTGAGTCTTCTCTGCAAGAGTGAGGTTGATGCCTGTCCTGCTTCAATTACGCACTTGATTGCCTCTTCCATTTTGCTGTCAATATCAAGACCTTTGTCAGATGATGAATCTGAATCACCCGATTTTTTGCCCTGAGCAATTTCTTCTGCAGCAATTCTTTTAATTTTTTCTTCGATTTCAGAATTATACTGAGCCGAATATGCTTTCTTTATGTAGTGGGTTACACCCTCGATTTCTTCATCGGAAGCGTAGCAGCCCTGAACACGAATAGGCTTTGGAGCGCCTACAGGCGAAAACAGCATATCGCCTCGGCCGATGAGCTTTTCACCGCCGCCTGTATCAAGAATTGTACGGGAGTCTGTGTTTGAACTTACCTTGAGTGAAATACGGCTCGGTACATTCGCCTTGATAAGACCTGTGATTACATTAACGGTAGGTCTTTGGGTTGCAAGGATAAGGTGCATACCTGCGGCACGAGCCATCTGAGCAAGTCGACAGATTGAGTCCTCAACCTCGCTCGGAGCCGCCATCATCAAATCGGCAAGCTCGTCAATAGCAATTACAACACGGCTCATTTTTTCTTTGGCAACGGGAAGTCCGTTTACTTCAAGAACAGGCTGAACCTCTTCTCCCTCTTCATTAACAACAGGTGGATTTTTCTCCATATAATTCATATTTTTTTCAATAAGAGAATTATATGAATCAATATCCTTACAATCGTATTCGGAGAAAATTTTATATCTCTGGAGCATTTCGTTTACTGCCCATGCAAGCGCACCCGCCGCCTTTTTGGCATCGGATACTACGGGAATGAGCAAATGCGGAATACCCTTGTATTTTGAAAATTCAACCATTTTCGGGTCAATAAGCAAAAGCTTTACTTCATCCGGAGTTGCCTTGTAGAGAATACTCATAAGAATTGAGTTTACGCATACGGATTTACCTGAACCTGTTGTACCTGCAATAAGCAAGTGCGGCATTTTGGCAAGGTCGGTAACAACAATTTCACCGGAGATATCTCTTCCGAGAACGGTTGTGAGCTTACTCTTGCTGTTTCTGAACTTGTCCGAATCAATCAATTCACGCATTGTTACCATGCTTACAACCTTGTTCGGAACTTCAATTCCGACTGCCGCCTTACCCGGAATAGGCGCTTCAATACGAACACCGTTTGCGGCAAGGCTGAGTGCGATATCATCGGAGAGATTTGTAATTTTGCTGATTTTAACACCGGGGGCAGGCTGTAACTCATAGCGTGTTACGGACGGACCTCGGCAGATGTTTACAATGCTTGCCTTTACACCAAAGCTTGTGAGGGTATCAATAAGCTTTTTGGCATTATTCTGCATTTCTTCCATTGCATCGCTGTCATCGGAATTTAGCTTTGGTTTGAGCAACTGAATCGGTGGGAACTGATACTTTTTTTCTTCCTTTTGAGAATTATCGGAACGAACAGCTCTGTCAAGCTGTTCCGCAATTTCGTCGCCAGCCTCCTCACTGTTGTCTTTTTTGCTTTTGAGAAGTGCTTTTTTGACGATGTTCTCAGTTTCGGCATCAGGCTTGACCTCTGTCGGTTCAGCCTTAGAAGCTGACTTTTCGTTTGAGATATCCTCTGCAATTGCAGAAACCGTATTGTCGGCACTTTTGCCCATAGGTTTGCTTGCACGATTGATTATGTTGATGAGATCCTGTGACAGATCCTTGTCTGCGGCATTTTCTTCCTTTGAATCGGCAATATCCGTGTCAATTCCGTTTACTGCCGACTTTGCTTTCTTGACCTTTGTCTTTTTGTCATCAAGCGGAATGTCAATAAAACTTCCCGAGGACTTTCTGTTTTCACCTTCAAGCGCAATGTCGATATCGCCTCTTTCGGCAAGCTTTCTCTCACGGTTTTCTTCTCTGCGTTCTCTGCGGACTCTTGCCCTCTCCTCACCTGCTTCACGGATATGTACAGCTGTCCTTGACGCCGCAGCTGTCATATCTTTAATAGAAATGTTCGCAACAATAAGGATAAGTGCGGCTGTTACAACAAAGCTTGTAAAAAGTGCGGCTGTACTGCCGAACAGGACAACAAGCGGATAGCCGAGCAGTCCACCAATTATTCCGCAGTCGAAAGTCATATACCTTGAGGTGTCGGAGGCATCCTTGAACAGATTGCCAAGACAAGCAAAAAAGTTCATATCAGAATATTTTGCACCGCTGCCTGCGTAAATCAACGCCCCGATAAACAGAATTATGACGACACAAAGGAAAAGCTTCAGCTTATAGCGTGCAACCTGTTTCTCCTTTTCGGTCATAACACACAAATAAAAAAGCGTTACGGGAACAAGAAAAATTCCGAATCCGAGAACTCCGAAAAAGAAACTGCGTATCATTGTCCAGACATTTGAACCTTTTATGAAAATTATGCAGACAAAAACAGCCGCAACGGCGGCATAGAGGATTGCCCTTACACGCGGCGAAAGTCCGCTGCTCCTTTTCGGAACAGCGGATGCTTTGGTTCTGCTTGCAGTTTTTGCACCTTTTGATGAGGTTTTTGAAGAAGTCTTTTTCCTTCCCGACGCAGTATTTTTAGTTTTGTCAGCTTTATTTTTGTTAGCTGCCAATAAAATCACTCCATTTAAAATTTATGCAATTGGCGCACCTGTGAAAAGGTTTACGCCCGTGTTCATTTCGATGATTGAAATTACAATAAATGCAACACCGACAACCGCTGTGTAGATTACAAAAATTTCCATTTTGTCGGATTTCAGGAACCACTTGAAAATTACGATTGCAAGATAGCCTACAACTGCGGAAACCGCCATTCCGATAATCAGCGGAATAAATTCAATATTGCTTAAACCTTCGGGTGACTTGATTGCATCCACACCCTCAAGAAGTGCCGCCGCAAGGATTGACGGGATACCGAGTACGAATGTGTAGTCAAGTGCCTTCTGCTTTGAGATTCCTCTCATCTCACCGACCGAAAGTGTTGAGCCTGAACGGGAAAGTCCCGGAAGGAGTGCGGCACAAACCTGTGTTACACCGACAAGGATCGCGTCAACAACATTAAAATTATCTCTTGTTGCCTTGGCATTGCTCTTTGTTGCAAGATGTTTGTGAGTTGAGGCAACACTCTTGCGGTTACGAATAATACCGATTGTTAAAAGTACGCTTGTGAGAATGAGCGAACAGGCAGTTACTATGAGAACAGGACTTGCGGAAAGCTGGTCTGCAAGGTCCTTGAGTTTCATATCTGTTCCGGGAATTGGCAGAAAAAGCAAGAACAGCGGTATAAGACCGATGATGAGCATTACAACGAGATTACGGTTGTAATTCATTTTGCTCCATTTGAACTTGCCCGTGAAAATATCCTTGAGCATAAGGAAAAATTCTTTGATAAGATCCCACACAAGTTTGTGGTAGAATGCAACAACGGCAACAAGTGTGCCGACATGGAGCATTACATTAAAGAAAAGATTGCTTTCGCCTGTGCCTGCACCGAGAATGTGCTGTGTTATTGCGAGGTGGCCGCTGCTTGATACGGGCAAAAATTCGGTAAGTCCCTGAACAATACCCTGAATAATAGCATCTAAAATTGACATGGTTATGTATTCCCTCCAAAAAATAAGTTTTACAAATCTTCTTTGTTATTTGTACGCTGAAAAGCCGTATGGGTTGGCATAATTAAGATTTCATACAAATCATAAGCGTCACAATATATATGTATTCGGGCAAAACGCCCGAAATTATTTTTCCTGCTTTTTTGAGCGTGATTTTGCAGACTTTGGCTTGCTCACTTTGTTTTCTTTAATCAAATCATAAAGAGCGTCAATTGCGTCGGAAACTGTTCCGACCTCGTCAATCAAGCCTTCTTCAACAGCCTCTTCTCCCTCAAGAATAGTTCCGATATCCATTACAAGCTCACCCGTGTTAAGCACAAGCTGATTATAACGGTCTTTTGTAATATTGGAATTTTCGGCAACAAAGGTTGTGATTCTGTCCTGCATACGCTGAAAATATTCAAAGGTCTGCGGAACTCCGAGTGTAAGACCTGTTGTTCTGACGGGATGAACCGTCATTGACGCACTTTTTGCGATAAAGCTTTTCTTTGCCGCAACAGCAAGCGGAATTCCTATTGAATGACCTCCGCCGAGTACGATGGAAACGGTCGGCTTTTTCATTCCCGAAATCACCTCGGCAATTGCAAGACCTGCCTCAACATCTCCGCCGACTGTGTTAATCAGCACAAGCAGTCCGTCAATTCTTTCGTCCTCCTCAACCGAAACAAGCAGAGGGATGACATGCTCGTATTTTGTGGTTTTGTTTTGTTGTGAAAGAATGTAATGACCTTCAATCTGACCGATAATCGTCAGGCAATGCAGCACACAGTCCTTATGAGTTGTGAGAACAGAACCTGTTTCGCCGATTCGGTCTGTTTGTTCTTCACTTATGGGGCTGTCGTTTGCGAGCTTTTGCGGATCATCATCCGGCGCAGGATTTTTAACATAGTTCCCTTTTTTTGATGAGACTTTTGAAGATTTTGATTTTTGTGGCATTGTATGCACCTCCGAGAATAGTTTCACCGAAATTGCAAGCAAAATGTATGCATAAAAAAAATAAGACGCACAAGCCACACTGTT
>ENA-OVGI01000512-OVGI01000512.1-human-gut-metagenome-genome-assembly--contig:-NODE-512-length-28525-cov-94.418124_pt1 | contig 28525 bp, 29 predicted proteins | sample MGYA00237771_ERZ505421 | MGnify/ENA primary metagenome ERZ505421 (study PRJEB26158, sample SAMN06016378) | human gut metagenome | biome: human gut; feature: ankylosing spondylitis patient; material... | reverse complement strand
CAGTTCTGCATGCATGGATGGTATCAAACTCTTAATATCAGTATTCATAATATGATTTCCGTTTGTACAGATGTTGATAGCATCAGTATCAATGTCTCACGGCTTATCTTATGACAGCGAGCTGCCTCCAAGAAGCGAGGCTTGAGAAACTTACCATCATCAAACCACTTCTGGTATAAGACAAAACCATTGATATCATAATGTAATATTTTAACCTTGCGGTAATCCTTGGAATAGAAGATGAAGGCTTCATCATAACTATAAGGATCATGCTGCATTTTTTCACGGATGATTCCTGCCAAGCCCTCACGACCATTGCGCATATCAGTGGGTGTGGAACTCAAATAATAAGTTGTTCGAGAAGTGAAGTTCAGCATGGCTATGACATTTTACGCAGCAGTTCTGCAACTGCAAACAGGTTAGTACACTTGATTTCCATCTCATCACCAGTCGGAGACTTCAAAATCAGTCTCTCAACTTGCCAACCTGCAGGAGTTTGTTGCTCGGGAACAAAATTCTCCTCAACTGTCAAAGCGATAAACTCACCTTCGCCTAGCTTCTTGTTTTCATCTGGTTGAAGCTTATTTGAACGATATGATTTCTTAAACTCAATGAGCCAGTCATAATCCACTGCCTCATCCTTACAATACTTGCGCAAGCTACGACCTTTACGATTTTGGTTGTAATCCTGCATCACTTTTTCGAAATATTCCCTTGTTTCCATTATCAAACTGTTTTGATTACGGATGCAAAGGTAATATATTATATAGGTACCGCCATACGGGCTAACGGTGATTTACTAGTCATTTTTCAACATTGGCTGAGCATTCTCTCTCAATTGTTCTGCTGTAATCCAACCCTGACGATAAGCGATGTCCTCCAGACAAGCAACCTTCAACCCCTGGCGCTTCTCCAAGACTTCAATAAAGGTAGAAGCCTCAGAAAGGGAATCATGGGGTCCTGTATCAAGCCATGCAAATCCTCTAGCCATGGTCTGTACTTCAACTGCTTATCCTTCAATTACTAATGAACTTCTCACCGATGATGAAAGCCTGAGCCAATCCATCAGGAGAAGGTTGCTCGGCATACTCGAACTTCACTCCAAACTGGCTTCCATCGCCTAAGAGACGCTTGAAACCAGGCAAATCAAATGGAGTTGAGATAATCAGAATCTCACGAATTCTAGCCAACATCAGAACCGAGATAGGATAATAAATCATCGGTTTATCAAAAGGTACCGATTGCAGCGATACGCTTGGTATCGATACGGCGCTATCGCCATTTAGCCTCCACTTCCATTTCGTTTTCTAATGCAAAGTAGCCATTGCGATAACCAGCAAACTTCACTTCCGGAAACCGCTCACGGAATATCTCCACGGCCTTTTCCACCTGCTCTTGCTTAGAAGCCACAATATAGACGGTGGCTTTCACTAGCAAGCCACCATCGGAAAATATGCCATCATCTTACCAAATTGCCCCTTGTTATCCTAAGCTGCAAGGTAAGCTACAGGATTGAGATAAGTATAAACCTTATCCTTTGTTTCAAATATCTGATGAACGGAAGTTTTTCCGTTCATCAGATATTTGATATACTAATACAGATATATCCAAAAGTGTTATTCCCAACCATATTTTTTCCAATCATAAAAGCAAATCAATTTTCTCATATACGTAGAATAATTGTTATGTTTTATCAGGAAATCATTGAAGTTTTTATTGATAAAATTACCAAGAATCGGCAATTCTTCTTCCTTTATATTCAAGTAAGGTATAAGAGCTACAGCCTTCCAAACATCCTTTCCGCTATATTTTTCTATTACTTCTTGTAGGCTGCAAGTTTTCTCATCTTCGGAGAAACTATAAGACTGAAAGTCACATCCTTTTCTTAAAGTATAATTCACCCCCAATTTATTTCCACTGTAATTTTGATCACTGTTAATTCCTACTTTCGATAGATATTTATATATTGGGATAAATGCTTTAGGAGATGTCTTGGTAAGTTGAGGATAAGCATCCGTCAACACTTGTTCTGCATTCAAATCAGTATTTTCAGACAATACATCCTTTAATAATTCAACTGCTTGTATACCTCTATAGCCTACTGCTGAACGGAATTTATTTATTGCTCCGAAGCCATAAACAACCTGAATAGTCTTATCCTTATCAACTTCAGTAGATGGCAAAACATATATCTGCTTTTCAGGTTTTTCAGACTGAACAATTTCAAAGAATTGCTTTTTGTATTCTCTAAGCACATTGGCAGGAATAGAACGTTCATAGTATTGAAGGAGTTCATAAACTTCCTTAAAACTATGTGTTTTGATTTTGATAACAGGCAAATTCACTTTATTCGCCATCATTATATCCTGACGTTCTATTGTTATAGCATAATCTTCTTCTGCTATCCATTCTACAAATATGAGGTTATCCTGCAATTTTTGAATATTCGCATTATCTAAACAAGCAACAATAGATTGTAATATCTCCTGAATATTTGAATCAGATATAGAATAACCAAGAAAAACTACAGGATGCTCAATAAAAATCGTTATGAGTTTAGCCGCCAAATATGGATACTTTTTACTGAAATTATCATAATCGTCTTCAGTAAGCACCAGACTTTTAGGCTCTCTATAGCTACCATGTATTTTGTAAATTTCTCCAACACTATACGTAGAAGAAAAGATCAATTGCTCTTGTCCAATGTATGGAGTAAATTGAGGGAAAAGTCTCTCAGCCGTATCATCCCAATTTGTTGTAATGATACCATCTATACTTAATTTTTCTAAAATATGAATTTCTTCTTCATATTCTTCAGGAAAATCCCGTAAAGATTGTTTTCTAAGATATTCTGAAATTTTAAATTTAAGAACAGAGCCAGCATCTGTAATGCGATCTTGAACAGCTTTCTTGAACTCATCACCCTCATCCAAATTCCAAAACTCATCAGTAACATCTTTCGCAATCTCAGTAGCCACCTTGATCAGGGAATTTGTATTCAGTTTAGAATAATACTGTGCTAGCTTATAAGGAGCAAACATCTGTAATATTCCATCCCATTGCGGAGTATCTAAGTAATGTCGAGAAAAACCGGAACCAAGAAACAAAAAAGGAGCACCTTTTTTATTTTTGAGTATATTTATAAATTCATCTTTATTCATATTTTTTATTCTTAATACGCATACCTCAGCCATCCGAATAACAACTTCGGAATCTTCTTGAAGCAATCGTGAATCACATAAAACCTTGGTACCGATTACAGCGATAATTTGGTACCGATACAGCGCTTTCACCTCCTTTGGCAAAGGAAATAAGAATTCGGAAAGTCCCTCTTTACAGGAGATACATCGGGATTCGAAAAACCCTTTGAAAAGGGTCATTGGGATTCCCGAATCGACCTCATGAACTTCGCTTGAATGAATTGCGGCACTTTCCATGCCATTTTCAATTGTTTTTAGAAAACATCACTATGAGAACCAGTATTAGTCATCACTAAAACTAGCTCATCATTATATTGTTTCCATATCAACAGCCAATCTGGCATAATATGACATTCCCAACTTCCCGCATATTGCCCAGATAGTTTATGCGGCTTATATTCAGGAGGTAATTTTCCAGTCTCTTCAAGTAATCGAATTACTTTCTTTAGCTTTTCCATTGGAAGATTACGTTTTTTACAACGCTTTACATCCTTTTCAAAGCGACTGGTAGCTATGATTCTGTATTTCATATTCCCAACTTTTCAAACATATCATCAGCACTTTCATACTCTGTCACTCTACCATGACGAATATCATCCATTGCTTCTTCTATCCCTGACATGCTTTTCTGATGATTAGGAACAATCACAACGCCTTTCATTGCCTCAAGAACTTTCTTGAGTCCAGCCATAACACTATTATCTTCCACTTGTATAGTTAATGTTGCCATAACCTATAATTTTAAACGTTAAACTTTTCCGCAAAAGTACGCTTTTTTATTGAAACCACCAAGAAAAAAGCCGAAAATCTGCAAGTTATCAGCAAATTCCACAATGCGCCAGCCGACAAACAATCGCAACACTGTTGCGTAAGCACTCCCAGCCAGCCCCTCGTGGGCACAGGCTCCGCTGGCTGGCCAAAACTCTGGTGGCGCTATAGCAGAGCCAGCTACATCCTCTCGTCCCTGAGGGTTTCTGTCCCCCAGAACTGGGGGAACCGAAGGGGGCGTAAAGACTATTGAAGAGAGGCTTGGTGAGAAAGGTGGAGCCTTCCTTAACGGTAAGGAAGGTTTCTGTCCCCTAGAAGGGGAACCGAAAGGGTCGTAAAGACTATTGAAGGTAGGTTTTCGAAACTAGATATTATCTATCTTTATACATATTCTCATAATACTTCTGATACTCCCCAGAAGTAACATGATCCATCCATTCCTGGTTATCGAGATACCACTTCACCGTTTCCTCGATACCCTCCTCAAACTGGAGAGATGGCTCCCAGCCGAGTTCCTTCTGAAGCTTGCGAGAATCGATGGCGTAACGCATATCGTGACCCTTTCTGTCTGTTACATAAGTAATCAAATCCAAGTCAGCACCCTCAGGACGACCGAGCAATCTATCAACAGTCTTGATGACCACCTTGATGATATCGATGTTCTTCCACTCGTTGAAACCGCCGATGTTGTAAGTCTCGGCAATCTTACCCTTGTGGAAAATCATATCGATGGCACGGGCATGATCTACTACATACAACCAGTCGCGCACGTTCTCACCCTTACCATATACTGGCAATGGCTTGCGATGACGGATATTGTTGATAAACAGCGGAATCAACTTCTCTGGGAACTGGTATGGACCGTAGTTGTTAGAGCAGTTGGTCACGATGGTAGGCATACCGTATGTATCGTGGAAAGCACGGACGAAGTGGTCTGAGCTTGCCTTGGATGCAGAATATGGAGAGTGAGGATTGTACTTGGTAGTCTCCAAGAAGAACTCCTCGCCGTAAGCCTCATGGTTCTTACCGCTGGATGCCTTGGTGGTGAAAGGAGCAGGAACGCCCTCAGGGTGAGTCATCTGCAAGGCACCGTAAACCTCATCAGTAGAGATGTGATAGAAGCGCTTACCCTCGTATCCTTCAGGAAGACTCTCCCAGTAAATCTTTGCCGCCTGGAGCAGAGACAGGGTTCCCATCACGTTGGTATGAGCGAAAGTGAATGGATCCTTGATACTTCTATCTACGTGGCTCTCGGCAGCGAGATGGATGATGCCATCCACCTTGTAGTCCTGCATCAGCTTCAGCATCAGGTCGAAATCGCAGATATCGCCCTTTACGAAAGTATAGTTAGGCTTGTCCTCGATGTCCTTGAGGTTAGCCAGATTGCCAGCGTAAGTCAACTTGTCGAGGTTGATGATGTGATACTCAGGATATTTGTTCACGAAAAGTCTTACTACGTGTGAGCCGATGAAACCAGCACCACCTGTTATTATTATATTATGCATATATATTAATTATAGGGAACCCTCATCCAGGCGGTCCCATCCCGCAAAATATGGCGAGACCTCTGACGGTCCGACAACCTTAGAGCGTAGCGGTTCCGAGCACGCCAAAAGTGTGCGGTTACATCCCCGCTTCCTGAGGAAGAGGGGCTTGGGGAGAAAGTGGAGCTCCCTTTGGAAAGGGAGACGGAGGGATTCGAAAAATATTTAATACTCAAGATTCTTTGTCAAAGAAGCTTCATTCTCTTCAAGAATGGAAAGCAGATACTTGCCATAGTCATTCTTCAACATTGGCTGAGCATTCTCACGCAACGTATCACTATCTATCCAACCCTGACGGTATGCAATACCTTCCAAGCAAGCAACCTTCAAGCCCTGGCGTTTCTCCAAGACTTCGATAAAGGTTGAAGCTTCAGAAAGGGAATCATGGGTTCCGGTATCAAGCCAGGCGAATCCTCTTGCCATGGTCTGAACCTTCAGTTCCTTATCCTTCAAGAACTCTTGGTTTACTGTTGTGATTTCCAACTCACCACGAGCAGATGGTTTGATATGCTTAGCCATTTCCACCACCTTATTAGGATAGAAGTATAAGCCCACTACAGCATAGTTGCTCTTTGGATGCTGAGGCTTCTCTTCGATACTCAGGCAATTGCCTTGCTCATCAAACTCTGCCACACCATATCGTTCAGGATCGCTTACTCGATAACCAAATACAGTAGCTTTGTTATTCTGCTCTGCATCTACTACAGCCTGATGCAACATTTGGTTCAATCCTGCACCATAGAAGATGTTATCTCCCAAAACAAGGCAAGCAGAATCATTACCGATGAACTTCTCACCGATTATGAAAGCCTGTGCCAAACCATCTGGTGAAGGCTGCTCAGCATACTCAAATTTCACACCCAGTTGGCTGCCATCACCCAGCAATCGTTTGAAACCAGGCAAGTCAAACGGCGTAGAGATAATCAGTATCTCACGGATGCCTGCCAACATCAATACCGAGATAGGATAATATATCATCGGCTTATCGAATATTGGAATCAGCTGCTTGCTGATACCTTTTGTGATAGGATACAAACGTGTACCGCTACCACCTGCTAATACGATACCCTTCATGTTTATAGATTTATTATTTTAATCCTTGTTTTATATCTACGTTTTTTCAGAAGAATTTCCTTTATCTTTTTGCCCCATATTTTTCCAATATTCCTGATAGCCTTCTTTCTCTTTTTGTAAATACTCCTCACCAAACATCAAATCCAAAGACATATCAAAATATTTTTGATTTCTACGAAACTTTTTAAAGAGAATGGTTAGATATATTGACGAAACAACAACTGGCAGAAAATAAAGAAATGGAGGTAACAGATAAAAAACGATGAGGGTTATTACAAGGACTAATACTATTTTTAGCGCATAACATATTGCAGTCATGATAAAATCAGCAGCCCAAAATGCTTGTAATGCACTATTCTTTTCGAGTTGCACCTTAGCGGCTCTTGCACCATATATAAAAGAAACAGCAGACTTTACCATATACGAAATATGCTTTCTATACTTATAGTGCTTATTTGCTTTTTTCAATAACCATTGACAAACTGAATATAATACAGAACTTAGGAAACTGGTCATAACTGCCAAGATAATCAGCCCTATAGAATCTTTTGTCAAATAGTCTATCATACTAGATATCATGTTGTCACTAAATCATGCTGTTGCAGATTAAAATGCTTATTCTAACCAGCAACAGCATATGTCATATTTACTTATTGCAGAACTCCACAATCAGTTTCACAATCTTATCAATTTCCCAATCTGTCAATTCATAGAACAATGGCAATCTTACCAAGGTATCGCCATATCTGTCACAATTTGGCAACTCTCGGCCATCATGCTTGTCCTCATAATACTTGCTGCTATGCAATGGCAGGTAGTGGAATGTGGTCTGCACATCATTCTCCTTCAAGAACTTCATCAAGGCAGTACGATACTCCAAACTTGGACAGAGCAGATAGAACATGTGAGCATTGTTGGTAGCATACTCTGGGATATAAGGCAACTTCACTTCTTTGCCAATCTTACCATTCAAGCCCTCGAAATAACGGTTCCAGATATGCTTGCGCTTACCTTGAATATCATCAAGCTGCTCCAGCTGAGCCCAAAGATATGCAGCATTGAACTCTGATGGCAAGAATGAAGAACCCATATCTACCCAACCATACTTGTTAACCATTCCACGATAGAACTCGGCACGGTTGGTACCCTTCTCCCAGATGATCTCAGCACGACGAACAAAACGCTCATCATTGATGACGCACATACCACCTTCACCACTACTGATGTTCTTGGTCTCATGGAAAGAGAAAGCTCCCAAATGGCCAATGCTTCCTAAAGGACGACCTTTATAGAAAGAATCGATGCAATGAGCCGCATCCTCTACTACCAGCAAATTATGCTTTTCAGCAAGAGCCATAATAGCATCCATGTCACAAGCAACACCTGCATAGTGAACCACAGCAATCACCTTGGTCTTCTCAGTGATCAATGGCTCAATCTGCTCAACCTCCATATTAGGATTTTCTGCAGAACTGTCAGCAAATACAACCTTTGCACCTTCACGAAGGAATGCCAAAGCTGTAGATACGAAAGTATAAGAAGGTACAATCACCTCATCACCAGGCTTCAAGTTACAAAGCATAGCGCACATCTCCAAGGCATCAGTACCAGATGTAGCAAGAAGACATTTTCTGAAGCTATACTTCTGCTCAAAGAAGGTATGACACTTCTTGGTAAAATCACCATTGCCACTCATGGTTGTAGAATGACAAACTTCCTCCAAATACTTCAATTCTCTTCCAGAGAAATAGGGTTTATTAAATGGAATCATAACTTATAAAATTTAATATTATTTACAAATTGCACGTGAACACAATATTTTGAAAGATATTGCGTTTATCAAATATGAAGCAAAACAAAGACATAAAGAAGAACTTATCCGAACGCATCCAAGATGTGTTTGCGAAGTCTCTTGCCTTTATTCTCTCCATATATTTTCGTATAACAGGCCAGAAAGAACTCTAACCCTTTAATGCATTCAAGTAATATTGAAGCATCTTTTCAGCTTCAGTCTTTGAATCAAATCCTGCATCAGCCACTTCCTTGGCATGACTTCTGCGAACAGGAATATTCTTCTCAACAACAGGGATAATTTTCTCGGCCCACGCTGCTGCTCCATCATCCAAGTTGATGAAATGTCCCAGTTCACAAGCACTAGCTTCTGGAGTAACAGCCGTTGAAAAGAACATTGGTAAACCACAACTTTGGCTTTCCAATCCCACAACAGGCAATCCTTCATAGCGGGAAGGCAACAGGAAGGCATCGAAAGCGTTATAGAACTGCTGGATATCCTCTCTTCTTCCAAGCCAGGACATGGCAGGTCCAATACCAGTTTCCTTGATACGCTCTTTCATCTTCTCCTCTAAAACACCAGCACCAATGATAACAAACTGCGCTTTTTTCTGACGTTTATAGATTTCACTCATCACGTCAATCAGAAACAGAGGATTCTTTTGATGCTCAAATCTTCCGATGAAGCCATATACCACCTTATCCTCCCAACCAAACTTCTTGCGGGTCTCGTTACGAAGTTCCGGCTGATAAGAATTAAACTCAGTATTGATAGCCGTTTTGAAAATTGCAATCTTTCCTTCATCAAATGCTTTCTTACCGAACTGGAAGATACCACAATCCTCACCACATGCCATGTAATGGGTCGCATAGAGATGAGAAAGCGGTCGAAGCATATACTTTACGTATGTTTTCCACTCACCAGGAGCTGCCATTGATAAAGACTCAGAGATACGAACCTTTACGCCAGCTTTCTTGGCTGCATACATAGGGAAGAAATTCATCATACTGTTGTAAGCATGAACCACATCATACTTTTCTTTCTTGAAGAGCTCAAACAAGGCATCAGTATGTCCCTTGAGTTTTTTGAAAGATGGAACAATAAACACACGACCACCCAATGCTTCAATCTCCTCCTGTGGAATGGCATTAGAGTCATCGTTGCATACGATATCCATCTGTACCTGGGTCTTATCTATATGGCGGAAGTACTCCATGATAAGATTCTTCTTACCGCCAGACAAGATAGGACCACCTATAACTGCTACTTTAATCATAATTGTTTTTTGATTTTTCTCTATGCACGAATGGCATTGAGTAAATATTCACTCGAAGCTTTTCTAAATTGAGAAACTCCACTTTGTATCTTATTCCAATCAATATCAAAAGCCGGCTTACTATCCATATCCAATACCAATCTATCCATCAGTCCCAATCGGGTAAGCAAGGATGTAATTCTAGTATTCGTAGAAAGAGAAGCCTTTTTGTTGAAACGCTTGAACGTAAAGAAAGGACGGGAATAAATAATACTGAATACTGTACCATGGAAGGAATCCGTACATACACATTCTGCATTCTTGACCAAATTCACGAAATCAGCAGGTGAAACATGCCAAGGAGCCATATCAACATAATACTCATCAGTGGCAATGTATTGGTCCAGGTGTAGCAAGGCAACAACCTTTAATCCTTTTTCATTTGCAAGTCGCCTTACAAAATCTCTTTGTTCCGGATTATTACCCATGAAGTAACAAAACACATATTTTTCCTTTATCAAAGGTTCGTTGCTAATTACTTCGTTCCAACCATCCGCATCCAACAACAACGCAGGGTCGTTTACTAACTGTACGTCTCTTCCTGCAAGCTTTTTGATAATATCCTGTCCTGATGTTTCACGAGCACTCAGATAATTAATGCGCTTCAAGTAATGACTATATATCTTTTCATATTTTGCAGGAATACTTCCGATGCCAAAACTAGTAGCATAAGCTATCTTTTTTACATCTTGCGGCACCCAGTTCAAGGTATAATAATCAGCCATTATATTAGAAGGCAACCATAACTGATCACTTCCTACAACAACGGCATCATATTCATTTCTACTGGCCTTAGCCATATTCTCCCAAGATTCAAAAGCTCTACTTACCTTGAAGTGACTCTTGCAGAACTCATCAAATGCAGCATCTCTTTCCGCCATACCAGACTTCAGCTTCTCATTTGATTTCTGCTTGAGTTTCTTTTCTATCAGCTTGCTCTTTTCTTTTACTATCGAAATATCGAAGATATTGCTCAAAAAGTAACGCCATTTGCGTTTGTTTATATCACCCTTCAAATTATCGAAGTTGATAGCATCAGAATCAATGCCATTTTTCGTAAGAAATCTTTGGGTAGCAAACGCTTGCAACATGCCACCATAATCATGGTAGTCATAATTAATCGCTAATGCAACTTTCATATCTATCTTTTTAATTCTTACCTAATATTTTCTTCACGAATCTTTTGGATTCATTATAAATTCCCAATCTGAAAGCAATTTTGCGCAAAAAAGAATTGAGACGGACTTTGAATGTCGTAGGAAACCATTTATTGATGAATGCACCAAATTCCATTGTTTGATAGTCCTTAAAGAAATCTGCTCGCTTTGGATTCATAGGAACAGATTTAACCATTGCTATTTCATCAGCAATAAAATAATCCAGATTCTTATATTCTTCCAATCTGACAAAATCCTTAATAGCATTCAAAATGCTCATACCTTTACCGGTATGAACCAAGATGCGATTAGTACCATTATCATCTAAGTTCTTCGAAAACATCTTGACATCATAGCAATCCCAAATCGTAAAGTCAGAAACACGATAGCGTTTCTTAAACCTGCAATCATAACAAGATGGACGAACATTCATATCACTAAAGAAAGAACGCATAAACTGGTCACTTTCTACACCTTTGTGATAATCAAGTTCCGGTTTTTCATTGAAAAGAGAAAATGATGTATAGTTATAGCATAATCTCTTTTCTCTGAAGAGAATTTTATTAAACTTACCACCAATCTTACTATGCATGTAAGTTAAGTAATCCGCAAAGATTCCAGGACTAGGAATACCATAACATACAACATCAATCAAAAGGAGTTTATCGTATGTTTTGCGTAAGTAATGAACCAAACCTTCTATCTGGCATGGTGTACCGCTCATTGCCACCCATTTGCCTTCCTGTAGGTGTTTCTTGATTTCCTTAAAAGTATCTCCTATTTCACTCTGTACATACTTACTGTTACGAAACTTACCCAACTCATCCAAAGAGGTAGCAGCAGAATGCTTGACCTTAAAGTCTGAATAATCCACAGCCGCACCATAAACGATACCACCTTGATTAAGCACCCATGAAGCAATAGCTGTAAAGGAGCCTCCGGAGGTACTTTCCTTTCGAATGGATTCATCCTTTATTTGCAAAAGAAAGCCATGTTGTTCATTCTTCTTTTCAGGTTCTACATTGGCAACAGGACATACTTTCTCACATAAATGGCAGTCTATACAATGTTCAACATCAACATGAGGATAAAGGAAACCTTCTTCATCTTCAATCATTGAGATACAGTGCTTCGGACATATATTCTCACACGCCCAACAACCACAGCAGTCTTGTTTATTTACTATGTGAATCATATATTTTTATTTGTGTTCCAACTGCCAGTGACGAAGTTTACCAGCAAGCATTAATAATCCATTGAAATGGAAACAAATAACGAGAAGTACTATTTTTTTAGAAAAAGATAGTTTATTAGACCATTTATATTTTTTCAAATACTTCTGATATACTGGCAAACTCAACATAGCCAACATTTTGGATTTACGCTCATTATAGGTATATTTATTGTATGGTCCAAAGTAGCCTCTCAATATTGCTGATATAATACCAGACAAAACTCTAATGCTAAGATTCTCTTCTAAAAAGTTTTTGTTACTTTTAGTTTCTATAAAAGAATCTATTCTTTGAAAACCTAACCCCATCATATCTATTGTCTTCTCTGTCATCTTTACAGAAATGGATTCATCATTATAAATATAATGGTATAATGGTTGCTTAATAAATACGGCCTTTTCTAATTTATCGAATAGCTTCAAATTAAATAAAACGCCTTCAACTCCTTGACGTAAATCCTCATCATGGAATATATCATTCTTTAATAAGAATTTTCGATTTATAAGTTTACAATATGCACAAGCAATGAAATAATCAAAGTTCAACATATACCCCTGCAATTTTCTACAAGCATCACTATCAAATACTTGGCCATCACTAAATTTATAGTTATTGTAATGTAGGCTACCATTATAATCTTTAACCCATTCACACATGACAAGTTGCAACGTTCTATCTTCAAGAACTTTGCCAATCATACTTTCACACATTATGGGCTCTATCCAATCATCCCCATCTACAAACATTATCCAATCACCAGTTGCCAGACTTACACCAGTATTTCGTGCAGCAGATAATCCACCATTCTTTTTGTGGATAACTTTGATACGATTGTCTTTTTGAGCATATTCATCACAGATTTCCCCGCATCTATCAGGAGAGCCATCATCTACCAAACAAACTTCAATATTTTGATAAGTTTGACACAGAATACTATTTATGCATTTAGGAAGGTATTGCTCTGCATTATAGCATGGAACGATAATACTAATTAGCGTTGTTTCATTCATTTCCTTACTATTCTTTTTAAAATTTTAGACTTGCCATTTTATAAAAACGCAGTTAATTATTTTTCATCCTCAGATGATAGAGCAATAGTATCGCACCATATAAGCGATGCTTAAAAAGGAAATATAGCAATCCGTATTTATGCGACTTCATCCAGGCAAATTTAACACTTTGCTTATCACAAAATGGAAACCAGAATTTCATTCTTCGAATATCATCAAGAGCTTTTTTCTTATCAATATTAGCCATTTTACATCCGTCATTCGCATAAAACGCACAACGCGGAGCTATATACTGGCGTAATAGCTGATAAGTGTAATCAAATTCATGTTCTTTGATATCAATGTTCAATGACTTCATAGTATTTACCATCTCTGTCATTATAATCATTTTAGCTTCTTGCTTATCAGGATTCCATTTCGTTGACGTAGAAAAGCCTCTACGAATGTAATGTTTATAATAAATAGTATCAATTGTAACAAAACAATGCAGTAATGGCATTAAACGTTGCATAAACTCAATATCCTCACCACCATGCTTCAAATTTTCATTGAGCCAGAGATTATTGTCTAGAATAATTCGCTTTCTGATTAAAGAGTCCCAAAGGCAATCCATTTCATCAGCATCCACCAAACAAAAATATTCATTTCGGATATCTTCATGAGTATAAACATGGTGAGCCAAACAACTCTGCTTAATTCTTATAAGAGTATCGCCTCGATATATATATTCTCTTTTGCCCACTTTTACAAGGTCTGCATCATGTTCCATTGCCTCACTATAAGCATGTTCCAAAAAACCTTGCACAAACTCATCATCGTGATCTGAGAATCCAATATATTCCCCCTTGGCAATCTTCAATGCGGCATTACGAGCATTGCATATTCCCCCATTCTTCTGATGAATCACCACAACTCTACTATCCTTTGCAGCATATTCATCACAACGTTCTGAACTACCATCAGTGGAACCATCATCCACCAATATCAATTCTATTTCTTTCAAACTTTGAGATAGAATACTATCCACAGCAGTTTGCAAATATTCGCCAGAATTATAAACTGGCATAATTACAGATACTTTTATCCTATTCTTATCCATGTCAATTTATATTTTAAAAGCATTTTTAATCAATATTGCCATTCTTATTCTCATATATTTCAAAGAATTTATCAGCTATAAATGACCAGGATTTATTCCCACTCCAAAATATATTCTTTATATTATTAGAGTAATTAGTTAGTCTTGAGTTATTTTTAACCATATCACAAATAGTCAGAGCTAACAAATCAGGATTATTTGGTGGCACCAATCTTCCTGTTACATCATCAAGTACAGATTCTCCTAATCCACCTACATTTGTTGCCAATACAGGCTTCAACATAGCAAATGCCGAAGAAACGACACCACTTTGCGTAGCATCTTTATAAGGACAAATAACAAAAAGGGATTTTTCTATCAACCAAGAAAGTTCTTCTGAAGATATAAAACGATTTTCTAATCGAATAAAATCATATTTTTTGAATGGCTCAAAGTCGAAATACAAATCACCTTTTCCTGCAATAACACATGTTAAATCAGGTATTACAGAATGCACCTTTAACATTGCATTACACAATGTATCAATTCCTTTATATTGGGAAATATGCCCAAAAAACAAAACATACTTTTGAGGATATTCAAAGTTTGAATTACAATTAGCAAAAATACAATTCAAAGCTTCATAAACGCCTAATCTATTAGAGAAAACTTTATTTTTCGGAACTCCATATCTTTCCATAAAATCTCTTTTTTGATTTTCATTTAACAAAACCAATTTACTTGCTAATTTAAAAGAAAAAATTCTTCTGATTTCAGATAACCAATTCTTTTCACCAGAATGCATTAATGGATCATGTACTGTTTGCACCATTTTCTTTCTAAAGAAATACAAAAGGAACTCAGACAAGCCTAATTCTCCAGCTATATGAACAACTGTAGGATTTTCTTTTTTAATAGCTTTAAATAACTTAAAATAAGTAATCCAATTTGAAAAATCCGAAAAATGAGAACTTTTCCATACTATATAAACATTACATAAATTCAAGAACTTTTCAAATTTCTTCAACTCTGGAAAAATTGAAGCTTGATATATGCCTGGGGATAGGTTATATGAGCGTAAATCCAACAATCCACCACATTGTCTACCGCTTATCACTTGAATATAATAAGTAATGCGGATTCCCTTCTGCTGAAATTCTCTTATTAGAGAAAAGTCACAATCCGTAAAAAATATATTACTATAAAAAACTATATTCATATCTATTTAATTATAATATCGCTTTAATTACCTCGTCCATATAATGCAAGTATTCACATTGCATTTGTTGAGCAAAATCTGTACATTTTGCCTTGTCAAATTTTTTAATTCTATCAACTACATATGATGGGGAAGGGAATTCAATAAAATCATTATAAGAAAAAAGATTTTCTAGCAATCCTGCTCTTTTAACTATAAGATACGTCTTACTAGTTTCCTTATTATATTTGCGCTGAAACCAATTTCCCCCAAAAGTCTTAATTCCATATTCATCAAAACAATAAAAAGGAACACTATTATGTAAAGACACAACAATGGGATGCATTCTCTCTCCAATATATCCTTTAGAATACTTTATTAAAGCATACCAATCTATTGGATCTAAAGGTATTGAAATCGTTACATCTGTCGAATACAAAGTAAAATCATTTTCAGGCATAGGAAGCCATACAGAAGTTAAATGATTTTTTTTGAGTTCATTTATAACGTTTTCAATATACTTAGCATTATTGTAATGCTTTCCAAAACTTAGCAGGACATAATCCTCTGGTAGGTTAAATTTTTCGAGAATGTGTCTTTTACCTGGAATAAAATCATCACAATTTCTATTAAAACTAAAAACTGGATCAGGGCTTATTCTTGCAAAATCTTCACCTAAAACAGATGCTACCATTTGCTTTGTCCAACTATCTCGAACAGATATAAAGTTAAAATTTTTTAGTGATTTTTTCATTTTCATTCTTTCCATCGGAAGCATTGTTTTGAATGGGCAGTTTTGGGAAGAAACAGAAAAAGCTGCACATTTAACCATTGGCGGCAAACATTTAAGAAAACCGCCAAAAAATGGGTTACCATCTAATTTCTCACAAGAAAGAACATTCAACTTTTTTATTTTGAAATGATTTTTATCAAGACAAAATCTCTTAACCAATGGGGTATATTTAAAAAGAGCATCACTTCCAACTATAATTTTTTCTATATTATAGTTATTTATTACAGAAACTAAATCCTGTTCATTTCTGCAAGTTTCAGTTATAGGAAGATATTTAATAGTAAACTCCTCATGAGCAAGAATTTGCTCTCTACTCACTCTATTTTCATACATAACTTGCAAGTCTTTAGGATACCAATTTAATAATATTGGTTCATACCCTGCACGTTTCAAATAACAGACAGTTGACAATGCCTGAAGTTGAGCACCAAAATTTGGTACACAATGATACGTTAAAATACCTATTTTCATTTTATTCTTTTATTATTTTCTTTTGCTGAATCATGTTCTTATTAATATTACGATGCAATATATATAAAAACAACGCATAAGCAGCCATTCCAACATCCCATATTGCCCAAAAATCAAAAATGACCAACACCATTTTCATTACAAAAAAACCTATTAACCAAGAATCAATATAGTTCCTACGCTTTACAAATTCGACAATGTACCATATAATTGCTGATGTGCCTAACAAACCAAATTTTGAAAAATAACCAATAATACCAACATCAGCTTGATAAATTCTAAGCGTTGCCAAAGATTCTAAAATTCTATATAAACGACTTCCATTAGTTTCTAACCCCATACCAAAAAGATAATATGAGAAATCATGAGAAAACTCAGTTAAAAAATATCTGGCAGAAACAAAGCGAACAAATTCACCATTATCATCCTCTTGAGACGATACAGATTCCTTATTCATTGCACTAAAATCATCAAAAAAATTAAAAAACAGGACACCCAATGCTATGAATATTATTCCGAAAGCAATTCGTCTTTGCTTTCCTCTTAATTTTAGAATTGGAATAGCCATTAAAAGCAAGAAAGCATAAATATGCTTTCGTGAACAATAACATAATATTCCAACTGCTAAAAGAGCAAATAGAATAAAAAAATATCCTTTCTTCTGACATGTACCCATACTCGAGAAAAATTTCAAACACCAATATGCTAATGCTATCATAACGAAATCTACGCCCCATATATAATATCTATATAATCCCATTCTGATATCTATACTATTATATCCAACATATCTTCCAGAAAACCAAAAATTAGGATAAGTAAACTGTTGCCCGATTTCGAGACAAACCCAAATTACAGATACAAATGTTATTTCTTTAATTAATGAATGTACAGGGTAATCCCATCTTCTAAGTACCAAATACAGAAATAATCCAAGCGATAATCTTAAACATGCCATTATAGAATCACCATATTCCTGTCCATAAGAAATACAAGCAGGAAAAGCTCCCAAAAGAATTGTAATAATAGTCCAAACTACAATTTTATCGATTCTTTCATATGAATATCTAACCTTCCTTTTAATTAAAATTACAAAAATATAATAAGCTAAAAGAAATGTGTTAATAAACCATCCGAGCATTCCAAACCTTTCCTCTAAAAAAGGAATATAGCTCCAGAAGTCCATTACAGACACAATGCTTAATAATACTACGAAATCTCTAAACATAATTATTTTTCACCTAAAACTATTTTCTTTAGCAACTTTGAATGTCTAATCGGGATAGATATTATCAAGGAAAGACATATTGCTAATACGGAACATACAACAGAATATAAAAGCTGAGTAGCAAGACAAGTGTCAAAATTTGACACAAGCCAAAAATCTCCAATTATAGGAATTTGAACAATAAAGAATATATGAAAAATGTATATTTCAAATGTATGTTTTCCTATTACACTAAAATAGTGTTGTAAGTGCGATTCTATGCCACCCCTAAATATTTCCCAAATAACAAGAGTACCCATTATAGGCATTATATAGTGGCCTATATGTAATAATACTGAATGAATTAATCTTAATGCTTCATCCTCAAATGATAGATATCTATTTATGAAAAACATTATAAAGCCTATCAAACAAATGCTAAAACAAGATTGTATTTTTTTTTGAATAAAATCATATTTTCGCAAAAGGTACCCCCCCATATAAGGAAAATAATACAGGCAAAATTTATCTTGTTCACAATATATATTGTCCATAAATCTATCAGAAAAAAATATTCTAGAGGCTACATATATTATACATAGAATAAAAAAATCTAACGTTATTGACTTCTTTTTGTTTATTTTAGGTAAGAATACATTGATAACAATCGCTAGAATAGAAAGTTGCCACAATGAGAAAAGGAACCAATATCCAAAATATCCTCTAAATAAAACTATTAAGCCTCCTGTAACGACGTAGGGTATCAATAGTCTCTTACATTTATGGAAAAAAGCTTGTTGTAGATCATTATTCTCCTTATATGACAAAAAACCGCTCACAAAGAAAAATAAAGCCATGTGAAAAGAATATATTAAATTCCAAATTAATCCAACTTTTATGTCTTGCCATTCCATTCCTTCCCGAATCGGTAATACATTTTGCCAACAAGGAAAATTCCATGCTATAGAATGTCCCATCAACATTAATAAAATAGCGAAACCTTTTATCGTGTCTAAATATTCAATTCTTTTTGTTTCCATGAAATATTTCTTTAAATAAAATGAGATTTATCTTCTTTTGAACAGTAACCATAATCATAGTTGTTTTTTTGACGATATCCTATAATTTTTGCTGGTATACCTGCTACAATAGCATATTCTGGTACATCTTTTGTAACAATTGCACCTGAAGCAACTATAGCTCCTTCACCAACACGAATACCGGGAAGGATAATAGAACGACTACATATCCACGAAAAATTTCCAATAACCACAGCATTACCTTTTCCGCAAAAGTGAATATCATTATAATCATGATTTAAAGTCCAGATAATTGCTTCATACGCTATTGTAACATTATCACCTATCTGTAATCCCTTTCTTCCATCAAGCAATACTCCGGGACCTATGTTAACGCCTTTACCAATAGTTATACCTTTAGGATTTCGGATATGAAAACCTGTATAAAAACGTACATTTTTAGACATCTTTACACCGATAAAGCGCAAAAAACAATTTCTAATGCGATGACTCGGGAAATGGCTTATAAATTCATTTGTTAACCAAGAAGAAAATCCTGATATATATTCTGATATGAAGTTTACCATGTTAATATTTTTTTAATTATATGCTTTATCTTTCTTATAAAATGTTGCTTTTTTACATAAATATTGTATGAATGAAGAGTCTTTTCAAGATCAATTCCAAACAAGCCTTCTATAATATTACCTATATTTCGTTCATTATGTATTGAATCATAAATTTCAAATCGCTCTTGTGGAATAGACCTGTTTGTTTTCTGTAAAGCAGGCTGACAAAAAGCACTCCTCTTTTCTATATTCTGTATCTTTAATAAAGGTTCTATATCACGAATCATTTCTTTCCCTTTTTCCGTATTTATAGAAATCAAAGAAGTCCCATTTTTTTCATCTATAAACATACGTTCACGCCAAGAATTCATTTTAACCATCCAAGAATCACCAACTGTAATATCCCCATAACGATTTTCTCCTCTAAAATGACATGAGTAGCAAGATGGTCTTAAATTATAATTTATACCATTGGGACTATATGCATAACATCTGTATATAGGAGAGGCACTTCCATGACATTCATAATGTTTAGTCTGTCCTAATTTGTTCTTGTAGTCAAAGTTTATAACACCCCCATCTGCCCAATAATAATATTTTTTACTCCTGAATTTAAAATTTGATATTTTAGAAGAGAATTTTGCTTGCCAAAAATCTATTTCTTTTCTTAGTAACAATTTACTGTATACACCATGACATATTAAATCTATTGTATACAAGTTTTCATAATCTTTACGAAGAAAAGATTTCAAACCAGCAACTTGACAAGGTGTACCTGTAAAAAGAACCTTATCACCAGTTAAAAGGTGCTCTTTAATACGTTGAAAGACGTCACCTAATTCACTTTGAGCGTACTTTGAGTTCCGAATTTTTTCAATAGAATTGGTATCAGCAATCAAAATGTGCTTAACTGTCCATGTTTCTTCATCAAGCCATGCTCCACAAACAACCCCCTTTTGATCTATGATGTGTTTTGCAAGCATTGTACATACACCGATAGTTGCACTATTATTACTATATTCTCGATGAGTTGTTGTTGCAAGAATACACCTTTCACTAGATTTATTTTCTTTAGGATACAACTCTGGGCATATTTTATTACAAAGACCGCAATTAATACATTTATTTTTATCTAAAACAGGATACAAGAATCCTTCTTCATCTTCTATCATTTTTAAAGCATTATGACGACAAGAAATGGCACAACTTCCACATCCAGAACATAATGTTTTATCATTAGAAAAGACATAACATTCTTTCATAATTTAAATATTCTATTTAATCTACTAGCAATTTTATACGGAAAGTATCTGTATAACAAATATAAATAACGTGACACTTTTAGAGAACCGTGATACTTTATAAATGATGTTTTAATTCCAAATTTATTCATCATTCTATCAAGTTGTCCTTCATATTGGTAATCATACAGATAATCATTACTTTTCTTATAATGCTCCAAGATTTGGTGTATACCTTGATGAATATCTGTTGTAAAACGTAAACCAGGAACTGCATCTTTTATTTTTGAATTATCGAAAACTGCATCTAATTTACGATCCCCATATAGCATACCTTTATAATTAGGCATTACTTTCACAAGTAATTTATCGGGGATATTTATAATATTGGGGGATCTCCCTAATTCTTTATATAAACATAATAAAACATCCTTTACCTGACATGTAAAATCTGTAGTTATATGGAAGTCTTGATTAACAGCTTTTGGATTCAGAAATAGTCCCACAACACCTTCTGCAAATTCTTCAACATAAGTTAAAGTCGTTAGCGTTTGTCCATTATTCCATACAAAAAGCGGCTTGTCATGTTTTATTCTTTCTATTATAGTTCTGTGAAATTTGTAAGCTGGTGCTATACCAAAAGGGATGCGGTTCTTATCATAAGTAATATACGGTCTTATAATAGTATAATATGAACTCGAACCCTTAGATTTTTCTATCATTTTTTTTTCACAATTGTATTTCTCAATATTATAGCTCCAATCTTTATTCGGCTTGGGAGAAGTTTCCTTTATTGGAAAATCTTCTTTAGCTCTACGATAAACGCAAGCAGAGGATATAAATATGAACTGTTGGCAATTATTGGAAAATATAGAATATACATGTTCTATATCTGATGGTATACGAGAGAGGAAATCGATAACCACATCGTATTTGCCATGTTCCAAACATTGGAGCAAATCTTGTTTGCTATGAAAGTTACCTTTATAGATTGTTACTCCTTTAGGGAGTTTTGAATTGTTGTTTCCTCTGTTCAGTACGGAAACTTCTATTCCTTTGTTGACAGCCAAACGGCATATGGCAGTACTTAATGTACCAGTACCTCCTAATAACAAAACTCTCATCATTTTTTCATAAATTTAGTTAATACCAATATTAGTTTGTTTTTTATAAATGTTCTTTCTTCTTTTTTACAGCCAATAAGAACTATAACAAATGAAGTCCAGATAAGAGTAAACAGAAGAGAGATTATGAGTGATATCAAATTACCTGTTGTAAACATCTTAAACAATAATGGTGCGACAACTGATATGATGGTTACAATGATTACATTTATATAAACATGCTTTAAATACCCAAACAAATCCAACTGTATCATATCCCTTAATAATAATAGTCTTGCTATCTGAACTGTGACACTAAAGAAAATGGCAATGATAAATACAATTTCCGGAGATGCTCCTAATCTTAAAAAAATATAACTTGTTGGTAAATTCAAAAAATTTAGTCCACCAGCAATAATTTGGTATTTTTTTATCTTTCCTGTCGCCAACATTGCTGTTATTAATGGTGACGCAAGAGATTCATGCAGAGCAAATATCAATATTAACTGAACAAAAATGACAGCATGCTCCGGAACTAGTTTCAGCCATATAACCAATATATAATGGGTGTTGATTAATATCGGTAGTGATAACAGAAGGAGCAGGTAAAATGAGAAACGTGCTCCCTGGAATATCAATGTCATCATATACTCCTTGTTGCCAGAGGCATACGACTTTGTGATTTGTGGATTAAGAGCCGTCATGAAGTTCTGTACAAAACCAGTTATGGCAGTATTGACTTGAACTGCTATCCCACGAGCTGCATTTACGGATGGACCACAGAAAAGGTTTATAACTATATTACCACCTTGATCTCTTAATATACTTGCAGCAGCTCCGATAAAATTCCAACCTGCAAAGCCAAACATTTGCTTTAATATATCTTTATCCCATCGAAAGTGATAAGTACAATCTGAAAAATGCTTTGTACAATAATGACCATATGCGAAGCGAACGATTAAAGCTACAATACACATCAATATCGCATAATATATAAGTTTGTCAAATGGTGACCAAATTATCAAAAAGGCTATTGTCAGTTTACCGATGGCTTCCAAGATACTTATGTATGCAAAAGCAGACATCTTCTCGTGTGCAATAATAGCTGCATTATATGGAACACTGATAAGGTTTATGACAAAGGTGATGATTGAAAACTGTAGCACCCAGTTTGCTGCAGTCATTCTGTCTGCAGGTATTGTCATCTTTGCATTCAAGAACCACACACCTACCGTCTCAATCAATACAACGATTATTAGAGACAGCAACAATTGTATTGTTACAGAAGCAGAGAATATCCTATTGAGCTTACTTTGATCTCCTTTTCCTAATTCGTATGTAATAAATCGACTGATGGCTGCAGACAAAGACCCTGATATGACAGAGAACATTGCCACAACGCCACCAACAACATTATATATACCGAAGTCCTCAACTCCCAATGCATTTAATATGACACGGCTTGTGTATAGTGAAACCACCATCATGAAAAGCATTCGGAAGTATAGAAGCAATGTATTTTTTGCTATTCGTTTATTATTTTCTGATGTTTGATTTGACATTTACTTTTCTATTGATTTTAAAACTCATATCTTTCATTCCGCATAATTGATTCATCCTCAACTTCCTGCAAATGAAAGGACTCTATCAATATCTGATTTATATACCATTTCTTGTTTAAAGAAAGGCAGGCTCCATACCGAGAGCCGAAAAGTAGCTTATAAAATATGCCCCAGGCATTTCACCTGCCATAATTATTTCCTGCTAAAATTCCAAATTCTTTTTTAGTGTTTGATCTCTCTCTTCAAGGATTGAAAGGAGATACTTGCCATAGTCATTCTTCAACACAGGCTGTGCATTCTCTCTCAACTGTTCTGCAGTAATCCAACCCTGACGGTATGCGATACCTTCTAGGCAAGCTACCTTCAAGCCCTGTCGCTTCTCCAAAACCTCAATAAAGGTAGATGCTTCAGAAAGAGAATCATGAGTTCCGGTATCAAGCCAGGCGAATCCTCTTGCCATGGTCTGTACCTTCAGCTGCTTATCCTTCAGGAACTCTTGGTTTACTGTTGTGATTTCCAACTCACCACGAGCAGATGGTTTGATATGCTTAGCCATTTCCACCACCTTATTAGGATAGAAGTATAAGCCCACTACAGCATAGTTGCTCTTTGGATGCTGAGGCTTCTCTTCGATACTCAGGCAATTGCCTTGCTCATCGAACTCTGCGACACCATAGCGCTCAGGATCGCTGACACGATAACCGAAGACGGTAGCCTTGTCGTTCTGCTCTGCATCTACTACTGCCTGATGAAGCATCTTGTTCAAACCTGCACCATAGAAGATATTATCACCTAATACAAGGCAAGCAGAATCATTACCAATGAATTTCTCTCCGATAATGAAGGCCTGGGCTAAGCCATCTGGTGATGGCTGCTCTGCATACTCGAACTTGACTCCGAACTGGCTTCCATCGCCTAAAAGACGTTTAAAACCTGGCAGGTCAAATGGGGTTGAAATAATGAGTATCTCACGGATACCTGCCAACATCAATACCGAAATAGGATAATATATCATCGGTTTATCAAAGATAGGAATCAGCTGCTTGCTGATACCTTTCGTGATGGGGTACAAGCGTGTACCGCTTCCACCTGCTAATACTATTCCTTTCATATAATTATTATTTATTGATCATAACATGTTTCGAAAACCTACCCGTCCTTCCTTACCGTTAAGGAAGGCTCCACCTCTCACCCTACCCTCTCTCCTCAGGAGCGAGGGAGAAAACCGCCCTACTCGGTGCTCGGGACCGCTGCGCTCTAAGGTTGGCGGACCATCAAAGGTCTTCGCCATATTATGCGGGATAGGACCGCCGAGAAGCGACAATAACTGCTAATGCAACAGAGCTTCAAACGTTTTATCATTTAATTTGGGAGTTTGCACCTTCTGTTCTTTCTGTTCCTTAATGAACTTTGGAGTCTTTTTCTCTTCCAAACCAATGGTGGTAATGTTCACTCCAAATATCAGAAGAAAGACTATTTCTAGACCAAAATATGATTTATTCATTGGACTAACTTCCTTATAAAATTATAAACTTGACAATTTTAAGTCCCTATTAAATTAAAAGAAACCAATTATTTTTTTTAGTCTCTAAACGAGTTTTTACTTACCCAAAGGATATCGCATATTCTATAATACCACATCTATTCTATTTATGAAATTAGCCATTGGAGCAGACGCTAGTTTTATCTTTAACATATTGAATTTTTCGACACTTGCATTCTGCTATAAAATCACCAGAACACGTCATATTAGTTATCCATTGATGGCAATTCTGGCAATAAGTTTTTTCATACAACAAACGTAAATTTCTTGCAAACGAAAGAATCTCTGACTCACTCATGGATTGAGCCCATTCGTTAGCATGACATCCCAACATGTTACGAGCCATCATATCCCTACTTATTTCATCTAACAAAGGCTTTAAATTAGTCTTTTTTAGAGAACTCATTATCCCAGGCCATAAATCACCAATAGTATACTTATCATTAATTCTTCTATGTATACTGATTGACAAACTCATACTTAATTGTTGGCACATATATTCCAAAAACAACCCTGCTTGTGATGCAATTATCTGCTTATTATTAGTTGCAATGGCCTGTTCTAAAGTTGCAATGCTCATTTGTGATGTTTCATCAACAATTTGTGGACCGTCTTGGAAGCTCCAATTCACTAACCTAATCTTCTTAACAGAATGACCATGTTTAATAAATAGATACTCAAGCTGCTGCTTCCACAAATCATCATGACAAGAAACTATTAACTGCCAATCTTTACAAACTTTTAAAACAAAATCCATAAATTTTGCCCTTATAACAGAATCGACACTTTGCATAACATCATCTAAAATAAGAACTTTTGCCTGACCTTTTTCAACACTGACTCTTATAATAGAAAGATAAAGGAGCAATATCAAGAGATCAAAATTGGCTTCACTAAATACCTGCTGAGGTGTAGCCCATCTACCATTTTTCAACTTAATTAAAATTTCCAATGAAGCATCTGTCCTTGTCCCTAGTTCTAAATGAATTTCTTCTATAAAGTCAAGATTTGAGACTTCTCTAAAGGAAACAGTCAACATCGATTCGGTTGATTTGATTAATTCTGCATTCTGCTCACGACGCTCTTTTATCTTAACTCCATAAACATTTGGATTAAGAGCCTGCTCCATCTTATGCCTATGACCTAGGATTTTTTCATTGATATTAACAATATCTTTGTACAATCGAAAAATATCCAGATTTTTACGTATTATAAAACGCTGATTCTGAAATGTATTTTTATGATTCTTTATATTATCAAAAAAATTCTTTCCCTTCTTTATTAGAATAAATCTTCTCAGTTTTTCATTTACACTAAAAGGAATATTATCGATATTATCATTTAGTAGTTCCGACAACTTCCTAACAAGTTCTTTTCTTTCTTGTTTTAGTCGCACATATTCATCTTTTAATAGAGTAAGATGCTGATCACCTTCCCAATGAATCCAATTGTTTATTGCATCCTCTATCTTAACATAATTCTGATATAAAAATGAAAAGAATAAGACTTGTCTCTTTTCCTTTGGCATGATACTAAATGAAATTATATCATTTCTCCTTAAAACTATTGGTGACATCGAAAAAGATCGGTGCAAAAATGAATTATCAATTTTGTACTCAGTTTTGTCTTCCGAAAAAACAACATTAATACCTCTTTCTACTCTATCCCCATTGTCTAGTTCTACAATTGTATTACAACCTAACAATGGCCTATTACGTAAAGATAAAGGCATACGACTTTCTGATGTTATCTTTAAAGGCTCTCGACATATACGCCCCTGTAAATTATATTCTATTGCATCTAAAATAGAAGATTTACCAGCCCCATTGTCTCCAGATATTATAACAGAAACTGGCTTTTTCCCCTTATCAGAAAAATCTACGAACAAAGAATTGGGAACACCTCGAAAATGTAGAATTTCAATATTTTTTATTTTCATTATATATTACTATTCATAGAATATCACCAATACAGCGTCCACATTATATTACAAGTAGTCACACTTATCAGTTTTTTAATATATTTTGTATCACTCTTTAGGTAAAGGATTGCTAAGCACACTCCTTCACCTTATCTATTTTTTCCATCATAGTAACATAGAAGCATAGACTTATAGTCCTTATCCCCATCTTTCATGCGGGTAAGGATGTCTACTCTATCTACTAAATGACAAATCAACGCCATGTATTTCTTATTTTAGAGAATTGATCTTCAGCTCTTTACTGATTACCTTTCCCATCACCTTCTCTATATCGAAGAAGGTCATGGGGTCGTTATAGTCAATCTCCGAAATAGCCGTTATCCATATCATTAACGGCATAGCCTATCCATTCAATGGATTCTTCAAGGTCTTTCATATCGATTCGAGAATAGGTTTCCTCGAAACGGTCGAGAAAGTAGGTTACCACATTGGGATGCTTTGTCAAGTATTGATGAAAGGCCTTGCAGACCTGGGCTTATCCTTTGTAATTGAGCTTACGAATGTCTTCAAACATCGGCATAGCGTAGGAATAGGACTTTATGGAAGGAAACTTCTTCCTCATCTTCTTACGTATCTCCTTTGCCTCAGGAATCGTATCATCGTAAATGTCTTGAAACTCTTCTGGGAGCATCAAGAGCATTCGCTCTAAAAATTCTTTATCGGCCATAAGACGCTATTTGTATAAATCTACGTTGATATCGAATGGTGAATCGAAGTCCTTCAACATCGCATGCTTCGTATCTTTCTCTGAGAGATTGGCATGCTCTGTTGGGATTTTCCAATCGATACCGAGAGATTCGTCCAAAATAGAAATACCTCCATCTGCCTCTGGATGATAGAAGTTATCACACTTGTATTGGAAGACTGCTGTTTCTGAGAGAACAGCGAAGCCATGAGCAAAACCCTTTGGAATGAAGAACTGGCGATGATTGTCTTCTGTCAGCTCTACTGCCACATGCTTGCCATAGGTTGGTGATCCTTTGCGGATATCTACAGCTACATCAAGCACTCTACCTTTTACGCAGCGTACCAGCTTGCTCTGGGTATATGGTGGGCGTTGGAAGTGCAAGCCTCGCATCACGCCATAGCTGCTCATAGACTCGTTGTCTTGGCAGAAGTGAACACTGTGTCCCAGGATTGGGGCAATCTTTTCTTCAAACTCTCGCTCGCTGAAGCTCTCGAAGAAGTAGCCACGAGCATCACGGAAGAGGCGTGGCTCTATAATGAGTACGCCTTCAATATCAGTTTTGATTATATTCATTGTTATTTTATTTTCCAAATTCTTTAATTCTCTGTTCTTCTTTTAATGAGCAAACTAGCAGCTGTCCATTCTTCTCGGCTACGATATAGCCATCCAAGCCTTGAACTACCACCTTGCTCTCATCGGCTGCATGAACCACGCAGTTCTTGCATTCATACAAACGGATGTCCTTACCTACCTTAGCATTGCCAGCCTCATCTTGTGGGAGCAAGGTACGGAGACTGCCCCAACTGCCTAAGTCGCTCCAGCCGAACTCGGCTGGCAAGGTATAGATTTCCTTAGACTTCTCCATCACGGCATAGTCAATGCTTATCTTCTCGCAGGTTGGGAAGAGTTTGCCTACTACCTCTTTCGTAAGTATTCGGTATTACCTCACATTACCGATAAGCATATGAGGTTTAGCCCTC